>C687J35021_10001294_pt1 | contig 18922 bp, 20 predicted proteins | sample RifCSPhighO2_12_FD_35021 | JGI IMG/M metagenome (IMG submission 35021)
CAGAAAATTACGGCGGCGGGGCTTTGGTGAACCTGGACGTAATTTGCTAATTTTTTTATTTGGCGCAGAGGGCCAGCTATGATGAAGGTCGGTGCTTCGGAGCTAAAGCCTGCCAATTTTCATAAAAAAATAAAAAGATTTAAATATACGAGGGTTCAGAGTATCCTCGTGATGGATTGTAGCACAGAATTTTTAGTTTCCAAGTTAGCGCAGCTAAAATTAGAGAAATCCTTCACAGACTTTATTTCTAAACTCAAGGAAGATTCCATGCAAGTCCAATCCCTAATTTTTCCCAAGGACAAATTCAGCAAGAGAAAGGCTGTTTTGTGGGCGAAAAAACACGGCTTCAAAGTTCCTAAAATAGACGAAACTGAGAACTCACTCCGGATAAGGCAGAAAAATCCATCACAATTTACTGTCTTTAAAACGAAGGAATTTTCTGGATCGGGTGTAAAAGCAGTTGTCGCCAAGGCAGCTTCCGAGATTGCATCCAAATTTTCAGGGCTGGTCAGGGTGCCAATGGTATCTAAGATGGCAAACATAAAAAACGAGCTGCAAATTCCAATTCCTATGGAAGTTGAGCTTTGGATACTCAAGACGGGCCCAAATAAAGATGGCACAATCAGGCCGGAAGATTTGACGATAGCAGTCCCGGGATTTTCAAACAGGGGGATAATTGACTTTCACGATATGGACGACATGAGCGGCCCGACAAGGCACAAGATAAGTGACGTGAAGGGTTATACAGGGGCAGCCAAGCTTGGAGCAGACCTAAATGAGCCAAATGTCCTTTGGGTTGTAGCACCTGGAATAATCCATGACCGCGCAATAGCTTATCAGCTTTATCTTAAGGAGATTATGGGCGAGCCTCTTGAAATATCAGCAGAGTTCAGATTCAGGCCTCTATGGAAAGACGGCGTTATGTATCAAACTAACATAAAGGGTGATTTAATTTCTATTGTAAAGGAAGGAAATATAAAGGGCAACCAAATCAGAATCAAGAATATCTCAATCCAATCACAAGAAGTCGGGGAGATCCTGGCTATTCAAACTCATTAAGCATCTTTTTTGGCGAAAAGACTTTACGAGAAAACATAAACGGTTTATTTTAAAAGGTTCCGGCAAGTTAGTAGGTAGAGTATTCAGGCCGGAACCTTTTTACTCTTTCTGAAAACTTGCCGGCCCTAAACAAAAGGTGAATTCAATGGCAAGAGAAAATGTGAACCCAGATATGGACCTTCAAAAAGTCTCGATAAACAATCCGGCTACAAAGAGTAATGCTCCAGCCGGCAACAAGAGAAGTGAAGAAGTCAATCCTGACATGGATCTTTCAGAATCAAACGGAATGAATCATGCCGGAATGATGGATGAAACGCAAGGTCCAATCCAGCCCGGATCTCCGCTTGGGAACAAAACAGGCAAAGATGCTTCTGCCGGGATACAGGCAGCAGAAGGCGGGAAGTCCAGCGCAGGAAATCCTCAAAAACCTACTGCAACAGCTGGCAACAAGAGGGCAGAAGGCGTAAATCCCGATATGGACTTACAAAAGGCTTAACTCAAAATGGTAGCAAAAGACGACGTATCAAAAGTCCCGGAAGAGCACTTGGGGTATATGGATGAGAAATCGCCTACTTCAAGTCCGGTAAAAGGCGCAACTCCTAATCAGTCCGGTAAAGACAATGCTTCAAGGCGGACTGAAAATGTCTATGTCAAGCCAGCCGAGCTGGTTAAGGACAGCTACACAGAGCAGTTTCCAGAAAAGCAGACTGCTGAGAAAAATATTCCCCCTCATAAAAACTCATTTAGTCATTGAAGGTGAGAACATGCTTGATACAAACACCAAGTTAATCGAAGGAAAGTCGGATGCCGGCATTTATGATGATGGCACATCCTATTCAGTAGTTGTCAATGGAAATCAGAATGACAGCTTTGGGAGGGACATTGAGGCTGCAAGAAAATACTTGAAAGAACAGGCCGGAAGGGATGCTTAAATGATGGCTTTTTATGCGAATGAGAAAGGCGATGCAATGCAGGCGAATTCGCCTGAGCAAATACCCAAAGATTACTCTAAATTGGAGAAATGGTCCTCTTCATATATAAAAGGCTTGCCTGACAGCTCGTTTGCTTTCATAGAAAGTGGCGGAGAAAGACATCTTCCATATAAAGATGCAACCGGGAAAGTTGATTTGTCCCATTTAAGGAATGCCATTGCGCGCTCCGCTCAAATCAAGCTCAAGAACGGCCAAATGATACCTGAACAGGCCACTCAAAAAATACAAAGCAGGCTACAAAGAGTCCTGGCTTCTCACGAAGCTAAAGATCAAATGGATATGGAAGATATGGATGAAAAATTAAAATCAAAGAAGAAGAAAAAGGTGAAACATATGATGGGAAAATACGCCGAGGAAGGGCTAAAAAGCCCAGCAATAGTCCAGAGAATTTTAGATGCTTTGAATGAAGCTACTAAAGGTAAAAAAGACAGCGATAAGGTAGAAATAACCGGAATAGCTATCAAAGGACTCATGGAAGATCTTAACTCAATTTTGACAGAAATGAAGGAAGTTGAGAATGACTTGAAATTTGATGGTGAGGAAGAACCAGCTCCAACCCCTCAGCCTGAACCTTTGCTTACTCCGGCTCCAACAGTCCCTTCACCTGAACCGGCAAAAGCTCCTGATGAGCAGCCAAAAGCTGAAACACCTGCAGCCCCGGCAGAATCCAAAACCGAAGAGCCTGCTCCGGTGCCCGCCGCAGAACCAAATCCCGAAATTGCAAAAGCAGAAAATCCATCTCCATTAGAAGCCGACGAAGAAGAAACAAAGCTTGCTCAGGCAATAGATCTGGCTGAAAAGTTCAAAAAACAGCTTGACGAGTCAATTACTTTGAATCAGAAGCTAACCTCCCAAGTAGCCAAGCTTGAAACAGAAAAAAAACAGCTTTATGATGAAGTAAGCAAGATGCAGGCAACAGAGAACAGAATCAAGCAGGAAAAATACGACCAGCTTTTTGATAACACTCTCGACAAATATGCTAAATTTCATAATTTTGATGATAAATCAAAACAGGCCAAGAAACAGGAGTGGCAAGTTTCCAAAATGAGCGAAGCTGCATTAGCGGAAATCGGCAGCATGGTAGAGGAAGCTTCCAAACTTGAAGAGCCAGCAACAGAACCCAGCGAATACCTGGACGGCGGTGCAAGCGAAGGGACACAAGAGAGTCCAAAAGAAGCATTTGCAAAATTGTCCAAGGAAGAACAGCTGAAAGTGCTTTCAAGCGCAGGGGCAGAAGCCTTAAGAAGAAAGGCAAAGAATTAACGATAAAAACTGAAACAGAGGATGAAAAACATGGGAATGGACCCAATATCAAAGTTTGCAAACGAGATAATCGCGAGTTCGATTGATCCGAATGCAGCAACGCAGGATAAAGCTTTTGCGCAGGCTATGATTATAGCGCAGCCAGTTGCCCCTTTGGAAGAAAAAGGAGTAATTGAAGTAATGGAAACCGAGGCAGATCAAGCCGTCTTTACTGTAATGGTAGAGCACACACCAACTTGGAGAACCATTGACACGAGAGGAGCAGAAGCAGCTTCAAACGGAAGCTATTCAGCGTTTGGAACACCGACTTATGCGACTGCAACAATATTGACAAGAAGCGCAACTTACTTCATTCACGACAGCGTAAGCTTGGTGAACCCAGTAACATTCGAGTCCATTGCAAAGAGCATAGGAAACCAAATCAAGAAGAAGAAAATCTTGGATGCAATAACAACTCTGACCACAGAGGCGAGTTACACCGAGGCGACTTCCGTTTACAACGCAGGTGGATTTATTGCAGCAACTTCGGTTACAAGCGCGCACGTAATAGCGCCTAACGACTTTGTTTTGTCAAAGAAAGACATGAAGTCAAAGACTACGCCGGTTGTGCCTGATGTAGCCCTGTTGCACAGCTCGCAGCTGAATTCTATGGAAAACAGCGCGAATTTCTCACCAGGACAGACCACGAACAGCAACTACAAGAAAGCCAAGTTCGATGAATTCGGCCATCTTATAGAGTTTGACGGCATGGAAATAATCGAGCTTTTGGAAGCAGAAGCCGCGCAGCAAAGCTCGTCCCCATTCGGTAGCTCAACTAAAGGCCATTGGGCTGTAATTGGAAGAAGGGACCTGATGCTTGGCAGAGGGGAAAACAACAAGAAGAACACGGTTGAAGATTTCAGAGATCCAAAGACGCATGGAACTCAGAGAACAGTCAACGTGAACTATGGATATGTTTTGAAATACCCTGATGGTATCAGATTGCTAAGATGCTATGACGCTTAAGGCGTCATAATTTATTTTTTATTTTTTTAACTTTTATAACTCACATTCAAACAAGGAGGCGATTAAATGGGAATAAACGTTGATGTTGCAGGAATATGGCAGAGCATGATTTGGCCATTTGTAATGACCTATTCCCCTCTGTTTATAAGAAACATTTGTGGATGGCTCATTGAGAGTTTGAAAGACAGGCAACCTGGTCAATCGTTTTGGGCGGCAATACAACCCTACGAATGGAATCAGCTTTGGCTTACATTGGTCAAGCTCGGCGGGACAGCATTTTTGATAAGCATTGGCTTGGGAGGAGTTGCAGATATTAGCCTTTTAGAAGCTAATAGCTGGGTTGGAATTGGAGACTTTTTAAAAAATGATTTCCTCGAACCATTGATAAAACTCTGGAGAGGCCTTCCTGTAAATTCCAAGAAATAGGCAAAATGACTCTTATAAAACCGGCGGAAGAATTTGAATTAAAGGAAAATTCTTTCTATCTCGGTGAAATAAGGGGCATTAATTACTATTATTGGCGGTTTGAAGGCGCGGCAAACGTGCCTTTGGAACTTGCATTACAACTTGAGGAAGAAACTCCTCAAAGGTTCCAAATCACGGATAGGGCTTTTTTGATTGAGCTTAAGTCCCACATCACAAAAATCATAGAAAAAGACGGCGGTGCTGACCTTCCAATAAATTATGCTGAAATAGACCAGCTTAAAGGAGTGGGCCCGCAGCAAATCAAGGAGATAAAAGCTTTATTCTCATTGGCGAGAAGCAATATGCTTGTCATTCAGACACTCATAAATGGCGGAAACACGCCGCTTGCCACCAATGTGGATAAAATATTGTCAGCTTATCTCAAAAAGAAATTTCCGGTGATGTAAAATTGCAAGAACAATACTCGTTACAAATGCTCAAGTGCTCCAATCAGCACGATTTAGTGAGGCCTCGGAAGTTGGAGGATCTGAATACATCCAAGAAGCGATAGACAATGCAGAACAGGAAGTGCAGAGGGATTTTGGATACCCTTTCAAGAAAAGCTGCTTTATTTTAGATAACAGAAACACCCAATATGAATTCCGCAATGATAATGAGGAAACTTTTGCAATCGAAAGTGTGCTGATAAGGGGAACTGACAACTCGTTAAGGCAATATTCGGAAGATACAAGCGCTTCGGAATCAACACAAAAATATACCAAAAATTTTGACAACAACTCAATCACTTTTCATTCAGATACGGCGTCCACATGGAGTGGCTTCAAGGTAGAAATCCTTTATGTCCCAATGATTTTTCATTGGCTTGTGCGCCTCAAAGCAGCACTTTACATAAAGGAAGAAATTGCCGCAACAAAAGGCGATGAAGTTGAGCATGTAGTTGTCCAAAGGATGAGGGCCCGAATAGAAAGATACGAAACTACGCTCTCACCAAACGAGGCTTATGGCAGTTATGAAAATCAAGGTTTCAACAAGGCAGATGGTGAATGGATAGAACAAATCAGATTCAAGGTATTTTAAAAATAAGGCTTGCAAAGTAGAGCGCTTGTCTGCGGATAAGTGTCTATGAAATGTATTGACCTTCGCCGAGGGCGTTAATAATCATGGCATGGATAGAACCTAAAAGAGTGGCCCAAATAGTGGCCGAATTAGTCCAATTTGTTAACGATAACAAGGGACCAACGACTTCTAACCTATTTATTGATCCTTACCAGCAAGCAACAGGAAATTCCAGAACGGCTTTAGCTTACGGGGATGATTTTAAGCAAATTGCAATATGGCCTAAAGTCCATTTTCATGCAGAAGAAATAAGCCGGGATTTTATGGGCGGGCAGAATAAAACACGCTTTTTGGAAAGCAAAGATATACTCATCGCCGTTTATTATTATTGCCATCAGAACCATAATTACACAGACCGCAACGGGACAATCAGGCAGAATGAGGCCCAAGTTTTAACTTATCTTGAAGAAATGCAGGACACATTAAAGGCAAATAATTCCGCTGCATCAGGATTTACTTTTCACAAAATGAGATTTGGGGACATACCGCAGCCTATATGGAATCAAGATATATGTTTTAGTTTTTTCCCCATGACGGTAAGAACTTACAAGAGGTAAAATGCCAAAGACGGAAGTGACCAGGACACCGGAACAATTTAGGGCAGCTGTTATGAGGTATTTTAATGACCTTTTGAAAGCCGAGCAGGCCATCATAAGGGATATGGGAGTCAGACACAAAACTTATTCTCAGAACTTCCTTAAGGAAAATAAAGTTGTATATAAAAATATACTTATAAGCTCGATTGCAGTCGCAGAAACTACTTTTGGCATTGATAAATCAGTTTTTGTTGTTTGCACGGCCCCGCACGGCCAGGAAGTTGAGGAAAATTTATCAAGAGGGACAATAAAACCATTAACTGCCGAATTAGAAATGTGGATCAAGACAAAAGTAATTCCAAAAAATCCTGCCAAGGGATATATGTTCCTCAAAAGAGGCGTGATTCCTGTAGGTGCTGGCAAGGATAAAGATAGCATTTATTCAAAATTCCCCGACGGCGTAAGGTTTATGGAAAGAGGTTTTGAGTATGTTGCCTCAGATGATGTTGCCGGGATGATAGTTGATGCTCATTTGAAAACACTCTAAAAGAAAGCTAAAAAATACGCTATGCCTGCGGTCAAAGGCAGAGATAAAACAAAACAAAGGTGATTTGAATGGTAGTAACTCCGGGAGAAACAAAAGTTTTCCTGATGGAAAATGCGCAAACTCAGATTTTTACTCACGTTGAGAAAGAGATCTGTTCAGGGCTTGTAAACGGAACCAATAAGGCGTATACAGTAACAACAGCCCCAAATTCATTTATAGGGAATGCATTGACAGGGACAGCAACAGCTTTAGTCCAGTATGTTGATGGAACAGGAATCAACTATTTTAGGAGGGATGTCCTTGTATTTTACAGGAAAGATGGGAGGGATACAGTCGTGGACACTACTTCCAATGCTGTAACCATTTCCACAACAACATTGACATTTGCGACAGCACCAACAACTGCGCAGGCAGACAAGGTAATTGCAAGCTATTTCCATACCCCTTCAGACAGGAGCGACGAGATAGTAGCCATGAATGTTGGCGGTGGTGGAAGGCCAGTTGAATATGTTACTGTGCAAGGTGGACTTAAGATTAGAGTTGCCAAGTCCCAGGAACCCAAGTCAGTCAGCTTTGAAGTCTTGTCAGTAGACGGTGGCTTCGTGGCTTTCGTGAATGGAGTTGAAGTTTCGCAGACTTCCGGAAGCGAGCTGATAAAAGGTTCAGTAGGTAACTTAACAAGGACAAGAAGGACTATCGCGACTGTTGTATCTGATCCTGAAACAGGCAACAAAAGGGTAGAGTGCTTCTTTAACGTCGTTGGAGTTACGAATGAAGGAACAGCTCCGTCAGAAGGCCATTGGTCTGAGACTTGCGGCTTTGAGTGCCCGCCTCAGGACTATTGCAGGCTGACCTTCCTTAACAACCAGGGATAAAACCCTGATTTTTTTATTTTTTATTTTAGATTTGGTCAGGACAGCCAAACCCAAATGTTCCAAAGAAAGCAAAAGGTGAAAACATGGATAACTTGAAAACGATGAGTGAAGAGGAAAAAAAAGAATTTGACAAAGCAGACAAAAAATTAGATGAAATAGCCAGCAATGTTCATTTAAAAAGGAAAGTCTTTATGAAGATTTCCGACGTGGACGAAGAAGATGCACTTTGGTTTAAAGACTATTGCGACAAGAATTTTGACAAAAAGCAGTTTCTCGGCATCAAGCTTATAAGGCAAATCATGGAGCGTTTTGATATTTTAACTTCAAACGTAATTTTGCAGCTTAACCAGCTCCACTCTCAAGTAAACCATGTCAATGAGCGAATTACTGGAGTCGAGGATGCAATGCTGCAAATTCAGGAGCATGTATTTTCATCAAAAGAGGGAGACAAGCAAAAGTATGTTGTCCCAAAGACGCAAGGCTCCAACAGGCAGGAAAATAAAGCAAACGCTTTAGTTGATAAGGATATACAATCGAGGCCTGAATAAAATGGACAAAAAAATGATGAGTAAGGAAAGCGCAATGTTTAAGACAGGATCTCACGGAGAACTTATTCCTGATGAAGTTGAAATCAAACTGTATGACCGGAAATTAGACGACGAGCTTATGGAAGAAGCGATTGTCCTTTCAGATTGGCTTACTAAAGTCGAAGCCCAAAAAAAAGTGAATAGGGAAATTGAAGGAAAAATTGCTGGAAAAATAAATGAACTTAAGGCAAAAAGGCAGTCTTTAATTTCAAATGATTATGACGAGATTGAAATTTTGGCTGAAATTGAGCATGTCCAATGGGAAGAATGGAGCAAAGATATTTCTTCAAAAGAAAGCCTGTCTACTGAGAGGGTTGAACGCTGGAAAACTTATTGGAAAGTTTACAATGAGCTTCCGCACGAAGTCAAGGAGCAGGACAGGAAATACGCAAAAATAGTTCTGGACAGGTTAAAAGAAAAAGGATTTTTTTCAACTTCAATGTCTGATAAACTCAGGCAGCTTGATATGGAAATAGAAACCCAGGAAAGAGTTCTTGATCTTGAAAAGTCCAAGGCAAGGCTTATGGTAGAAACAATGGAGAATAAAATCAGCGACGAGAGAAAATTGATTGTATCATTGAAAGAAGAAAAATTGAAACAGACGAGCTCTGAATATGTAATGGCTATCCCATGCACCGTAGGAGAATGCGCATATGTTTTCGGACAAGGTAAGACTATCGAAGGAAAAGAAACTCAAGATTGGTTGTCTGACTTGATTTCAAGAAAAATCAAAGTGCCACAGTTCACCTATGAAGAAGCAGTCTTGCTTATGAAGGATTTTCGTCTGGCCTTAAGGGATGCAATCGCTGATATAAGTGGATGGAAAACAGTTGATTATAGGGATGTTTTAACACAATCTATGTTTTCGGAACCAAAAAAAAACTCCTCCGAGTTAGACGTCGAGAATTCGACAGGAAACAAATTGCAGTCCTGACAAGACAAGGGATTCCTCCAAGAGATCAGGGAGAATTATACCAATTTGAGATAGATATTTTATGGGAACAATATAAAAAGGATGAGGTAAAAAACCAAAAATGGCAGTTGTAAGAAGACTTTTACTTGTAAACGAGTTTAAGATAGAGGGATTTCAGCAGGCCAAACAGCAGATGGATTCTCTCGCGCAGGCGTCCGGGAAAGCAGCAGACGGCCAAAAAAACTTGAATGATAAGTATGGGTTTACAAAGGCAAGTCAATCAAGCCTTCTAAGGTCAACAACTCAATTAAGAATTCTTTATTTTAACCTTGCCTTGGCAGCGGGAGTTGTCGGGGCCACTTTTGGAGTTATGATCAAAAAGGGTGCGGAATTAAATACCATGTTCACGAGGATGGCCTTAATATCCAATTCCTCAATAAACTCAGTCAGGAAGGCAATTTTTGACCTTCAAAGGGATTCTATATTTAGCTTGGAGGAAGTAGGTAACTCATTTTTAGAGCTTAATAAGGCAGGTCTTTCATTCCAGCAGGCTCAACAAGCCCTTCCGGCAGTTACCAATCTTGCGGTAGCTGGATTTACAGATTTAGCTACTGCCACTAAAATTGTAACCCAAACTATGTTCCAATTTAATATCCCCACTTCTGATGCAGCAAGAGTCGTTGACATAATCTCTAAAGCGGCCAATGCAAGCGCAGCTGATGTTCAGGATTTTGGACAGGCACTTTCATTTGTAGGCGGCATTGCCGAAGTTGCAGGACTTTCTCTTGAGGAAACCGCAGGAGCAGTTGCTATTCTTACAAATAGGGGTCTTACAGGCGGCCGGGCAGGACGTAACTTGCAGTCTGCTTTGTCAAGCTTGATTGATCCTTCAGATGAAGCAAAAGATACTTTGAGACAGTTAGGAATCAATATTAAAGATTCGGAAGGTAATCTTATCTCACTTTCCGAGATAGTCCAGCAATTTTCAGTAGCTCTTTCAAGCTCATCGGACAAAACTCAAACACTTGCTAAAGTATTTTCCAATGAAGGTTTAAGGGCGATAACAGGGTTACTTAATGAATATGAACAAGGAATTGGAACAGTTGATGATTTCAACAATAAGCTGAAAGAGTCTAAATCAGCAGCCGAGATTGCAGCAGAAGCATCCAAATCGTCAGGGCTTACAATCAAGAAAGCCTGGAATGATGTAAAGGCCTCTTTTTCCGATGATTTTGAGGCAATGTCTAAGGTAGCGGCAGGATTTCTTGAAAGTATTGCAGATTTAAGAAAAGGCATCCAACCAATTGATTTTACAGCATTTACTCCAGATCCAGATACCATGGAAAAAATAAGGCAAACTGCTCAAATTTTGATGCAGATGAAGTTAAGCACACTCCCTGAAAAGGCCCTAATTCCTTCATTAGACCAAATCAATTCAAATAACAAGCTTCTTGGAAAAGGCGCAACTCCCGCCCCGGGATTTAAACTTCCAATAGGCAGCACTACAATGACAGTCAATAACCCTCAGCTTACTATTGCATCAATTGATGTCACAAAACTAAAAGTTGAGGAAATTCAGGCCACAAAAATAAATACGGAAGTTACCACGGAGGAAACAGAATCAAAAATAAAATTAACACAGATTGATAATATACTTACAGGCGCACAAGAAGATGTTGCGGCCGCTTTTGATAAATCCAGATCAAGCGCAGAGAAAGAGCTTGAAGCTATACGGACAAATTTTGCAGAGAAACGAAAACAGCTCGAAGCAAAGGGAGCTTCGCAAGGTCAATTAATCCAGCTTGATACTTTAGAGCGCCAGGCCGAGTTGCCAGCACTTCAAGCAGTAAGGCAGAAAGAATTAAATGATGCACTTGAGCGCGCTCAAGCACTCGTAGAAGCTCAAAATAGGGCTTTAGAAAGGCAAATTGATAATATAAGCACAGAATTAGATCAGATCAGGGATTCAATGGATTCCATACAAGATACGATGGATGTAATCGGACAAGGACGCTTCAAGGGACAAACAGGGCTTGAAGGTCTGATTTTACAGCAGGAAACTGCCATAAAGAGGGCCAAATTTGAAACTTATGGGTTGGGTTCTGCAGAAAATTTCTTAAGGAATGCTTCTTTAATGACGGGGAGTGCATTAACTCAACAAGTAAATGCGCTCGACGATCTTGCGGATTCTTCAAGCCGGTCTAAACGTGAATTTGAGGCTTGGAGAACTTCTTTGCAAGAAGCAATAAAATCCCTTGTCATTTCTTCTGATGATCTTGGAAGGGACGTCACAGATGTTGTAAAACAAAAACAAGAGGAACTTTTAGGGCTCGGATTTGCAGAGAACAACAACACTTCAAGAAAAACGGCAGCAGAGCAGAATTTGGACAGGCTAAAAGAGGCTTTTGGGCTTGTTTCAGACGAGTTTTCAGGAACAATACAAAACCATATCCAAATGAGGCAGGATGAGAAAAATACACTCTATGAAACAGCTGATGCAGCCATAAATGCGTGGGAAAATGAAAGAAGCTCTTTAGAACAGTTAATCTCCAAAGAAAGCACATTTACCTCACAAAGAAACGAATTGACTGCACGTATTAACGATAATAAAAATGCTCTTGACAGCGCGAGGGAGGCAATGAATAATTTTGGTGATGTTACTGACATAAGGATAAGGAGTGCAATAAAATTAGTCAAGGAATTAGGCCAGGAATTATCCAAAATAGGTGTCCCTTCAGGAGGGAGTGTTTCAACAAGCAAATCTTCAACATCAGGAGATAACTCAGGGTTTACCTCTTTCGTCGGAGACAGGGCCAAAGTTAAAGAGATGGCAGAAGGCGGAATTGTCCAAAAACCTACATTTGCAATGATAGGGGAATCAGGACCGGAAGCAGTCGTGCCTTTAAACAAGGGAAATATGGGAATAAATATAAATGAAATCAATGTTAATCTCTATGGCAGCAATGCCGGACTAAATGAAGGCAGGAAAATAGCCCTGGAGATTAAAAGAGAATTAAAAGCATTAGCATGAGGCGATTGAAATGAACCACAAAATATTGAGATTGTTGTTGAAATTGTTCCCCCGTAAAGAAAAATTTTTTGTAAATCCTGTTTATCCTGTTTACTACAAACATGCAATAAAAAAAAGCCAGCCTGATAAAAGGGATTTAAATTATGCTCAGTCAATTTTTGATGTGCTTCCGGAAAGTGCAAGCATATCTAAGTTTCTTCCGCCTGTAAAAAATCAGGGAAATATAGGGAGCTGCGGATCTTTTGCTGCAATAAGCTGTTTTGAAACATTGCAGAAAATTCAAAATCCTGAGTGGGACATTGAATTAAGCGAATTATTTCATTATTGGGTAGTCAGGCAGAAGGACTGCCTTGGAAAAAATTATATGGGAACATTTCCAAGGGATTCAGGTCAAAATGGAAGAGATGCCATGAGAGTTTTAGCAAATGTCGGCGCAACCCCTGAAAAATTATGGCCGTATAATACTAACAAATTCAATGATAAACCGGATTATTTGGCCAGCAGCGTAGCAAGGTTCAATAGGCTGCCTGAGTATAATTCCTGTTTCAGCGTGGACTCTATAAAATCAGCCATTGTTGATAAAAAACCAGTATGGATCGGAATTCCAATAAATGATGATTTTAGAAAATACAGAGGTGGGGTGTTCAACACATTTTCCACGCCGATAGGTGGTCATGCTATGGAAGTTTGCGAATATGATGATAAAGACCAAGCCTTGAGAATGTTTAATAGCTGGGATTTGGATTGGGGGGAGAATGGATTTGGATGGATTTCACATAAATATGTAAAAACTGCAAAGTGGCCTTCCGGCACCGCGGGATTTGAAGCTTGGGCGCTTAATTCTATAAGCCACACGGAGAAAGAATGAAAAAAGTAATATTATTTGGACTTGCGTTATTATTTTTGGCTGGATGTGTTCCGATGCCATTAAACACATTTCCTTGCGTCGTGGAGTCAAGTGTCACATTAGAAAATTCGCGGGGAATCTCAAGTGTAAAACGGTTTGGATGGTTTGACACGAATGAAAGCATCATAAATATTGACGGAAAGAATTTTGCAGGAAATTCAATAAAAACCATATTCAGCTCGAACAGAGAAATCACGGCAATAGAATTGGGATTTGTCAAGAACAACGCAACAATATTTTTTACATTTTACCCGAATGGCACTTTTGAAAAATGGCCCCCCGATAATTCCTGGCAGGGAACTTTTGTTAAGCTTAAGACATTCCAAAATAAATGGAATTGCACGGTGTTTAAATGACAGATTACATGGACTTTTTGGAGATTGATCTTGGCCTTTCAACAGAATTTAAGTTATATTTTCAGGTTCAAGAAGTCATACGCCATCCTGCAACAGTAAAAAGGATTGTCGGCAAAAGGATTGTAGAGAGTAATGTCAGCGTCCCAACTCTTGAAGATGTTGATATGCAAGTGGACATTTACTTGTTTGGGACTGATGAAGGCAGCCTGAATACATTAGCTTTGGCGACAGAAGAAACAACATTTTTGGCTTTAAATGATATTGGAGTCCACACAGTAGATTTCGGAAAATATTCTGGAAATTATTACATTCAGCCTGAATCTGTTAAAGAAGATACTACATATAACAGAGAGCATCCCGACTCAAGAAAATATTCAGTCTTGTTTTTACAAAAGAATTTATAAACAAAAATGCCAACAATATTCAGAAGAGGCGGGATATTTTTCCCAGTTTCCAGGTCAAACCCTAAATATAAAATCACAATTACAAAAGGTGCTGATGTTTATACAATAGCTGACTCTGGAAGCAACAATAACAGCCTATTTGGAGGAAAAATAACAAGAGTTTCGACTGACGGGTTAAGCTCATTTCTTTTCAGTTTTCCAAGCTTGGAAAGGCAATATGTAAGCCCGGCAGGAAGGGGGTGTTTATTTGAAGAAGACGATATTGTGGATGTTTGGGCGACTTATTCAAATTCCCCTATAAATTCAGTTACAGATCACATATTCAAAGGGTATATTGACAATGCCTATCTAAGCATGCAGGATGCCCCTTCTGTAGAAATTGAGGGGAGGGATTTTCCAAATTTTGCTGGAGATGAAACAGTCATTAAATCATGGACAACATCAAATATTCTCGATGTTTTTATAGACAGGACAGAAGCTACAGGGACAGTTGATGCTCAAGGAAATTATGAGGATGGCCTTCTTTATAATACGGGACTTATATTTCAGTTTTATGACAATGTGTCTGCAAACGCGTGGGTTATCGTTAAGGATTTGAGCGCGCCTGATTTTAGCACACTAAAGACCAATTTCTCTGCTACTTTCACGGACAGCTTTGAAAATCAAAAGCATGTTTCCATTGCAAAGGAAGTAGCATTAAAAACTTCTATGGGATTTTATATCTATTTTGATAAATCAACGGAAGTTTGGTATTTTAGATTATTCCCTAAAGGGGTAATTGAAAATTTAGGAGAGTCTGTTGTCATGAACACAAATTGGCTGAACGGCCCTTCAAGATTTGGAGTCAATAATGACGATTCTGTAAAAGATGCAGTCATTTATGGGAGGACAACCTCAAATATGCCACTTATAAGGTCCTCAAGGGATACTACTTATACAGGCTTGCGAGTGAAAAGGAAATCTTTTCAGGAATCCTCACTTGACACTATGCCACTTGTTCAGGAAAAGGCAGAATCCATTTTGTCGCAATTTCAGACAGCCCCTCTCATAATGGATAATGTGACTTCCCTCGGATTGCTCACTTTAAAACCAGGTGAAAAAATAAGCATGAGCAATTCAGAAATAGGAGTTACCGGGAAATTTATCATCCCTCATTTTGATTTAGTTTTCAATAATGACGGGACACTTGACTGTGATTTGAACATAGAAACAATACCTGAATCTCTTGGCAAGCAGCAAAAGGAGAGGATAGATGCAGAAAAGGCCATAACTCCATTTGCAAACTTGAGTGGGATGAACGCTTGTATATTCTTTGATTTTAGGACAGGAGAAGATCAGTTTTATACTCTTTCAGGAATGGAAGTCAGCAATGAATTTCTGGTATTATCCAATCCAACAGTTGCAGGGAGCTTGACAACTGTGAGTGATGATCTATTTGTTTTACAGGATGATATTCTGGAAATGGTTTTGAGAATTGAAGGAACTAACTTCCAAAATACTACTTTTAAAGTCTCGGCAGACGGAGGGACAACACCACAGACAATAACTCCCGGGACTGTGACTCCAATTACCGTATCAGGAAAAAGGCCGTGGCTAAAAATAGAGGCAGATGGGGTAAGCGGCCAAAGCCCTCAAATAAGAAGGATAGATTTATTAATAAAAACTTCGAGGGGTAATTAAATGGCAAAATCAAATTACGGAATTTTGGCAGTCATTATTCTTCTGACGAGCATAACTGTTTATTACGGCCAAACTGCAAAATTTTCAATAGGCAAGGATGGAGTTTCATATTATCAGACTTTTGCAGGAGTAAGTCTAAAGACCGGAACTGAATACAACTCATTATACTATCAAAATCCCCTTAAAAAACTGCCAAAGAATTCCACAGGGACAAAATTCTCAATCATTAATACAAGCACGGATTTTACACATGAGTTCTTGGCAAAAAGGACTGTGCCCTGGGGGAACCTTAACAGGATAAATGATACTTGGCAGTTTAACGGCGATATTAAGGATTTAGGTAAATTTCCAGTATTGCACAAAATTGAAGTCATGGATGCTAAAGGATTAATTTATGAATATAAGGTTACGGGCCTTATTTATGATGGCCCAACAACCAATCTTCCGCTTACTCAGACTTTTGCTTCTTTCGGAAAAGATATGCAAGTGGCTTGGAGCCCGGGATTTTATTATGCGCGCCTTACAAGCTCCGGGACGCTCACTATTCGCTATAATGTCACTTCAAATTATGAAGTTTTTTACAACCGCCTCTTTGATCCGCCTGTAACTTCCGTTCTGCAAGATGGCCGGCAGCTTAACAGAACCTATGAGCTTGGAATGCTCCAATTTGGCGCAAATGGCACGAATATGCCTTTTATGATAAACCTGACGTTTAACTCCTCAAGTAATGGGTGTATAGATTTTGATTATATTATAAACCATACTTGCGGCGGGACTAATTACTCAGTTTTACTTAATATGACCTATGTTAATACGACTGAATTTGCAGGCGGAAATAGGACTACAAATATTTCAAAAAATCTTTCAGGAGCAAAAATAATCCAAAGCAACTCAAGCCACTTATTGAGGGGGGGCTATAAAATTACCGGATTGGCGGACGCCCAGGGCAATTACCCAACAGACATCCAGATTGACGACAGCGTTGATGGGATTGCAGACCATATAATTGTAGGGACTTTAAAAAATGAAACAATAGAACAAACTAATCTTATTTACAACTCAATCAAGACGAGGAAAACAAACATATCTTATTCAGAAGCCGGATCGGAATTATTATTTAGCAACACATCTTCTGATTTGCCTATAAGTAATTGGTCAATGAAAATATCAGCTTTTAATGACCTTGACTCCGACAATGTGTTTCAGTATGATGAAACTTTTAATAGCACAATGAGTTTTAATAAAACCTTGAGTTATGGGATTGCTGCCCCTCTCGGAGTTTTTGATAATTTTATATTGAATATTTCAGGAAGATGGTCCCATGTTGATGTTGGTTCTTCTGACTGCGGAACTCCTTCTTTTATCTATGCTACAATCCCAAGCAGGCTTGAAACAAGCGGAAGCGCAACAACAGCCTGCACTACACATACATGCAATTATGACATGGAATATTCAGATTTAATAGCTGATTTGAGAAGCACAAGCATAGTAAATATCACAATGTTCAGGAGTTTTAGCTTGGTTAAACCTTCAAGCTCCAACTGCGGTCCAAGCGCATCAAATACAATTTATGCAACAGATGGGACAACTCAGGTAACTTTGAAACAATGGTCAGGTTCCTGCGGCGGGACTTGCTCAGTTTCAAGTTCAGATTTTATTAACTTATCAATGGTGCGCAGGTCAGCAGATTACAAGACTTGGGAAGTTATAATCAATGGAGTATCTGACGGCAACAAAGACATTTCTTCTTTAGATTTCAACCAGCAAATTACTGTAAAAATAAACAATGTTTATAGTGTCGGGGGAGACTGCTCCGGTCCTGCCTGCACAGCTGGATATAATACTTACATTGATAAAATTGAATGGGGTGGCCTTATGGCTAATAATTCAGAAACTAATGGAACCTATTCATCTACCGGTAATTTTACGTCAAAGGTATTCATGCACACTAATTCAAATTTAAATAGGATTCTTGTTTCAGCCAATACTTACGAGCCAGCGGGCACAGATGTTCAATTTTATATAAGTAACCAATGCACAACGGCCAATGCAGTTTTTGAGCCATTGGTATTGGATTCATTCCACGTTTTCGGAACTTCCGGCCAAGATCCCTGCTTAAGAGCTGTAATCAATAGCTCTGTAAACACAAGCTCTGCAAGAGTAGAAGATTACTCAGTTAGTGTTATAAGAGGTATAGCTGAAAATGTTTCTGTAGATGCAGGAAATGATGGAACAATAGAGTTTACCTATCCTGGGGTTTTAAACAGCTCAAATTCCCCGATAACTGCAAATGGCTCAGTAGAGTCATTCGACAATTACCGCGAATTAAACTGTGAGGATACTACAACTTGTGTTTACCCAGTTTCTGTGTCAGTTGGATCGGCGGCTTTTATCGAAGTAAATCTTACATTGACTCAAAGAGCAACTCCCCTAAGCTTTTCCAATCTTTCAAGGCTTGAAAGCTTAAATAATTTTAGTATAATCCCAAGAGTGTTTACAGGGGGAGTAATAAATATAAATTCACTTTTCATAGACTTTCTCGGCGACAAAAACATAACTATATTTGGCCATTCAGTAAACGGCAATTACAATTCAACTTTAAGGATTGTTTATACTTTATTTAATGTAACTATACCTAAAAACATTTTTGTGTGGGAAGTGTCGCCTGAAACAAATATTTCAAAAAATATAGTGCCTTTCGGTCAAAAGACTAATAGGCCATTTTGGAACATAAGCACCTCTGACCTGAACTCAAAAAACGCTTCTATATATATTCGACTCAATGAAACACTTAACAGCTGCGTAAAATATCAGATGAGGTATAACCTAAACAATGACTCTAATCTGAACAGAACTTTGCTTGTGAACACTTCCAGGCAGTTTTTGTTTAACACAACTTCCCCGACGGATAGGGTATACATAGCAGACTTTTTGAATTTTACTTGCCCTATGGATTTAGATATGGCTCCTGTAACCCATCAATTTGACGTAATGTGTTCCACTTGCTATGGCCAGGATTTAAAATGAAAGAAAATGATGTTCCAATAGGGGAAAAGCCCGACATGAATTATGTAACTGCAATAATCACTCAGTTTACCCAAAAGAATGCCAAGGAAGTAAACATCATTGCAAGAGGCAAATTTATTGGCAAGGCTGTGGAAGTTTCCCAAACGGCTGTCAAAGTTTTTCTTAAGGATTACGAGGCCTTCCCTCCCGTGATAGATT
>C687J35021_10001298_pt1 | contig 18897 bp, 28 predicted proteins | sample RifCSPhighO2_12_FD_35021 | JGI IMG/M metagenome (IMG submission 35021)
TTAACCACTTTTTGTAAATCAACTTTTATCATCCACTCTACAGCTTCGTAGGTTGTGGGATTCCAGCCTTTTTCTGTTATCTCCAATCCTTCCTGAAAATAGCTGGGCAGTAAATTTACCATCCATTTCTGAGAAACAGGGATAAACCCTATCGTAAATCCTTCAGCCAAACAATCAGAAACCATCTTATAAACTAACCCCATATATTTATCCAGACTAAAAGTTGTTTCTTTCATTATTATCCATCTCAAAGTTGGGCCTTGAGTATTCCAAGTGCCGCCACCAATAATCTCTCCCGTGTCATCAACCGCCAGATAATTTCGGTTAGCAGCATCGTTGATTATAGCTTTGGCTACTGTTTCTTTCGGGAAAGGAATAGGATTAACTATTGTACTTTCAATAAAAGTAGTAAAAGCAGATTTATCCGAGGTTTGGAATTTGCGGATTGTCATAATCAATCATATTTCTATTGTCATATACGCCAGTGCATTAACCGCTGCCCCTGCTGTAACTCTTATTCTCATTGAGGTTCCAACATCAATCACAGGTTCTCTCCCAAGCGGGAATTGTTTGGCATATTGATTAGTGGGAGCTACTAATTGTGCATCAAATACTCTTGTTGCGGTGATTGTTCCTTCTGCTGTTGCTGTATAACCAGAAGCAGCAGTACCTACTGAAAAAATTGATGTTGTAGCATCAATCCCCGAGTCAGGATCACTTAAATTAACAAGACCAGCATTAACATGGGCAGTAACTGTAGCAAAGACTGTCCCCGTCTCCAAAAGTTCACATTTAATTGGTGTAGCTGCGGCTGATCCATCAAAGGAAATTCCCCATTCAATTATTTTTCCATAAGGAACCGCTGCTCCAAGTTTAACCTGAAGCAAGGTTTTAATTGCAGTTCCAGTAGTTACTACTGCTTGAGCTGCGGTTGTTGGACTTGGGCCGTTAAAGATTTGAAATATCATATACTCTATATACTAGCAACAATTTTATTTGACATCAAGAGAGAACATACCCCTTCTTAATTATAACACTATTATGCTTCATCAAAATAACTTACCGACCAATCTACTGCCACAGCCGCCGATAAATTCAAATTTAACGCTGTCGCAGAGGCTGTCGCAAACAACCAAGCGGGGGGAGATACCGCTAAATTAGCACCGCCCGCAACTCCTGCTGGAGTCTGTAAAGTTACTCTCCAAAGTTCCGTACCTGACGCCCCTGATTGAAATATACAGGTTACGGCAGTTATTGATACTGTAGATAAAGAAAAGGCGTAGACTTTTAATCTTTTGGTGCCAGCTGACACCAGAGTATTATTTCCTAATCCGCTTACCTGCCCACCTACGGAAAGTAAAGTTTTTCCATGATCCATTGAGGTAATCTCGGCAAGTACCGCTTTTGTTGTTGGATTAACGGCAATTAAAGTAGGTGTTTCAGAATCAACACTAGAAACACCTATTATAGTGGTTACAAAATTTTCATCTCTACGGGATTGCGCCATAAATACAAAAAACTCCCTGAAGGGAGCTAAATTACTCTATTTTAATTATATCACTTAGGATGCTATAATTTTCTGGAGTCTATCTGCCTTTTCCTGAAGCCTCTTATCTAAGGCGTCTAACTGTTCTTTTTTATCTTTTAACACTAGTCGTTCCTTCTCAAGCATATCCCGATCATAGGCTAGTTGCTGTTTACCTTCAGCCAATTCCTTGAACCTGTCGTCAAGCAGTTTAATCTCGGTTTTCCTTTTGGCGACTTGGGCTTCCCGTTCGTTTAGATCAGCTTCAATTTTCTCTAAGGTAGAGTTAAAAGAGGATATAAAAGTTTCCCATGTTTTCCTTAAATCGCCTATCATACCTTAACATTGATTTCATCCTCAATCTTGGCACGCTCAGCTTCAACTTCTGTTTTTATGCCCCTTTTAGCAAATAACCAAGAGGCTAGTTGTTTTTTTATATGCTCGGCCACTTTAGGCTCAAAATAAGCAATATCCTTGCCGAGGACTACAAAAGGCGACATCTCCTTATTGGTTTTCTCGTCCCTCATTACACACTTAAAATCCTCAATATCGGGGTTATAGACAGGTATTTTATCAGGTTTTATTTCTTTAGGTGCTTCCGTAAGTATCGGCTGGGTATTTCCCAGCTTTTCCACCCTTTTTATCAGTAAAATTATGAGTTTGTGAAGTTTGGCATTGTCAAACCCACCCTTAACCTCTAATTGATTAAAAGCCTCATCATAATCTTCAACCGGAATGCCTAGAATCTCTGATATATCTTCTTTCATTCTGATGTTACTTCCTCTACTAAATCCTCCTGATTAGAGACCCCACTGGCAGGTTGTGAGGTCTCTATTTCAGCTAATAAATCGGCATCTGAAGTGGCAGTCATTGATTGGTTGGATTCAAGAGGCAAATTCTTTCCATATTCCTCAACCACTCCCCCCCATAGGGTTGCGATAACAGGTTTTCTGAGTTCTGGTTGGTTAATGGCAAATCTAGCCTCAAAAGAGGGTTGTTCGGTGTGTTTATCCATTAAAGCTACTCCCTTTTTAACCCGTCTATCATTTTCCCTTTTAACCTCATCGTCTGACCTGAAACTCAGAATCTTATCACACATTTCCTTGATATATTTTATGGCTATATAGCGTGGGAATACCGCCTCACCGCCAGATGACACTAAATGTGGAAATTTATCCCAATAAACAGTATAGTCCTCATCTAATGGATTCAGTACCTTACACCGATCTAAGGATTTCCGAAGTATCTCACGTTTGATAGCCTCTTGTTTCTGTCCTTCGGTTAATGGTTGGTTGTCAGGATTCATACGGCTCTTTGATTTATCTTGATATTTATATTTTCAGGCGTAACAGCTACTGTCGGCACTCTTAAATCTGGTTGAGTAATTAAAGTATTGAGTTTGTCAATAATAGGATTGATTAAACGTGCGTCTTTAGGCAGGAAATGTAAGTTTCCGAGGATTTGTACTAGGATTTTCGCTTCGTCTTGAGATAAATTTCCCATAATAGATATATTATATCAAAGTAGGAACTTTTAGTTACCGGAGTCTACTATATTTCCATCAGAAGCTCAACTTGTAGAAGCCTCAACCGAAGCATCCTGACTCCATGGGACCCAGAGACAATAATAGTCTATAACACCCGATTCAATGTTTGCTGCCCCTGCGACAGTCATTATAATATCCTGACCATTAAGGGCATACTCAGGGAAGTTATCTGCTGCCGCCGCCTGCTCACCTAAAATAAGATACGCTCCGACTGTTGCGTTATTGGCGACAAAATCTCCCGCATTTATATCAAGAGCCGCCTCAGTGGGTAAATAAATAGTAGTTGCTCCCGCTATTCCTACCGCATGAGTACCCGAACCCGCAAGATTGGTTGTGCAAATTCCAAATACTCTTGCCCTAACCACTCCCGTAACTGTAAAGATAGCCGCACCATCTAAAGTTCCACCATCATCACCCCAAGCGTTTGTAGTATCACCGGCAAAAGTAATTGTTTTCTTGGTAATAAGGCCATCTGTCCAAATAGGCACATGGTTTCCGTCTCTATAAAATGTTGATGTGATTGTAGCCATAGAAAAACCCGCCATAGCGGGGTTAAATTACTCCTATGAATATTATATCACAATGGGGATTAGACTGTCGGATTGATTGCTATACCAATAGTACCTGTTGCGGTATTGTATGCTTGCATTTGGATTCTACCTGAAGCTGTTGCTTCCCAGTCGGTAATACCTGTACTCAAAAATGGCTCTCCTGTTACAAGAACATGTCCTGTGGCTGTTTGAGCCGATAAATTCATACAAGCTGTAACTGCCTGACCGTTATTGGTTGAGAAAGCGTAAAAACGACAATTATGAAACTCGTTCCAGCGGTCTACGCCACTTGTTCCTGTTATAAGAACATGGGTTTGTGTCCCTGCGGTATCTGCGTGCATTGTAAATAAACAATCATCAAATACATTACGTTTTGCTCCACCCTCAAGTTCCAAAGTTGTATTTGCAACGCCTCTAGTCATTGTGTCAGCTCCAAGAGTACATCCTACAAAGTGATTCTCCTCTGCGGCGTTTAAGTTAAGCGCTCTCCAAGGCGTAGAGTCAGCCGAAGTAGCATCGCTGGTTCCCTTAAAATCAATACCGATAAACGCATTGCGATGACCCGTAACAGATACTGTTTCGTCAATATCGGCAGCACTTGTAAAAGTAAGAGTCTTAAAGATACACCCGCTTCCAGAAATAACAAGTGAACCACCTGTTGAGAAACCTACTCCTGCCCTAACATTTTGTTTAACTGGTGCGGCAGTCCCAACCAAATGAGTACGACTGTTTGACCAAGTAATAGCTGTAGTCTCCGCAGTTCTGCCTGTTCCCCCTGTAGGGGCAATAATCACAACATCATTATTATTATTAGTTGTTTTATCATAAGCCGCAGCAATTGTTGCTAACGCATCATCTTGGGAAGTACCGGAATTTGCAGTATCTGATCCTGCGGTAGCATCAACATAGAAAATATTACCAACGTGAGGTAATCCAATTAATCCCGCTATTTCATCAGGGCTAACTTTAACAAATCCTCCCTGAAATCCTGGTAATACGTCTTTTAAGCTTGGCATATTATGTTAATTCTCCTGTTCCATTACAAACCGGACAAGGTATTTTTCCATTAGCTGATTTTTCACCATCACATTCTCCACAAACCCTGACAATTGATTCTTCTATTGTTACTTTTGGTTCGTTTTGTTTTGGCATATTTATTGACCTCGCTCTTGAGGATTGAGCCTTAGTCAATCGTCAAGAATACGGGGCACACTCTGGCTGATACCGGAACTACCTGCATTGACATACCAATTACCTCTGATGCCGCATAAGCTACTGTTACACATCCTGCTGTACTTGTAGATGGAGCTACTCCAAGATTATCCACTGCTGCAACTGTAGCGTCCCACAAAGCTGCTGCGGGTCCACCTGTTTGAATCCACCCAAACTCTGCCGCCACAATGGCAAACTGTGATATTCCTGCTGTAGAGGCAACCGGAGTTGTAGCTTGAATAACAATATCGTCAAAAGGATTCTTAATAACAGTTACAGTGGAAGCTGCTGCAACCAAAGCTACTTTTACAGGATCAGCTATCGTGTAATTAACTGCGGCTCCTGATCCTCCTGTGGTATGAGATGTAATGAAAGATGATTGACCAATACCTGTGCTAGAAGAAATCATCAAGTAACCTTCGTCAAAATCGTTGGCCGCTACTGTGGTTGTGCCGTTAGTCGTGTAAACTATATTATCTCCAATGGCTGTCGCTGCGGCGGTTGCCATTGTTTGGAACTGTGCGTCTTGTGCAGCACTTGAATAACAATCACCCGTAACCGTTGCAGTTGCGCCACACTTTGCGTATCTAAATTTCCTGCCGTCAACAGTTTGGACTAACTGTCCAAGTGTATGATCCTTTACGGTATTGCTATCGTATAGATCGGTTGTTGATATTAAACTGAATCCTGATGGTTGTATCATATTAAACTCCTGTCACCCCCGTTAATTTTCCATTTCTTCGGGGTTCTTTCCAGCAAATCTGTCCGTAAATGTGAAATCTTGCGATCATGCCCGCTTGGTTAGGCAACATCATAGATGGTTGGTAAAACCAGCCATTGTATTCACTTGGCATAGTGTCAGCACCCGTTCCTTCAAACGCTTTCATTGAGCCTAGATTTACTTTCTCAATCTTACCCTGATATTCATCAGGTACTATTGTCCTCCCGTACCAGCCGAAAGTTCTCTCGTTGAGTTTGTACCAAACTTGAGAAGTTGCCGCCTTATCTCTTAATACTCCCGTACCCCTATGCGCAAGAACCGTAAATCCTGCGTTTGATCCGATATTGCCTGGCTTGACTATAGTATCTCCTCGGATACTCATTACATCATAACCTGCCCTGTTAATGTCCTGTCTAACTGTCGGAGTCATTAACTGTTCATATAGGTCAAATATAGTAAATGTGACTACATTGATATTAGCCGCGTCATTGTCTGTCCCTGAAGAAATAGCGGTATCTAATGTATTAAGTTTAACTAGAGTCAGAGTCCCACCTGATGCTGTTTCCGTTGCGCCAAGAACCGCATAAGTAGATCGTGACTGTCCACCGATAGTTCCCGATGAGTCAACTCCGATGGCAAGTCCCATTGGTTTATTTGAAGTCCCATCGGCAAATGCCGCGCTACCTACTTCCTGTAGAGCTTCCGCTGCCGCCTCCTCATATTTGAAAGCCTGTAGAGGAATTGTCCCCGTCTCACCTGAGTTTGCAAAAGCGTCAGCCATTACCGAAACCTCAGGCTGCATACCAGAAACCTGCGAGTAGGAAAGTGTAATAGTTGTGTCAGATGCCGAGGAGTTAAGAGTTTCAAGTCCTGTATACCATTGGAAGGCGTTTGAATTGGTAATCTTGGCGGTAAAGTCCATTGTCTTGCCGACTAATGGTTTTGCTCTACCCATTAAACGTGAGATATAAGTACGTCCCGCAAGAACATTATCAACTACCTTCCCATGAAGTTTACGTTCGGTAGTTGTATCAACTCTGTTTGAATATACGTTTCCTGAGTAAGCCATAAAAAAAACCGCCCTTTGACGGTATAAATTTACCTAACTATAATAATTATAAGTCAAAATCCTGTTCTGTCAAGTACCCTTTTCAAAGCTACTTCCCCATTAAAATATCAAGAAAAGACTTTTTACCCACGTATTCGTATCCCTCGCCCTCCGCCGGCACTTGACCACGCCCTGCGGATACCGGAGCGGACATTCCAGGTTCTTCATTGATAGGATGCTCGTAAAATATCTCTTTTAGGGAGTAAATAGGTTCTTTGCCGTCTTTAACTCTTTGTTCGTTGACTTCAATCATTTTTGAGAAAAGAGATTTTCTCGCTCTAATTCCTGGATCATTTTCATTTTTCTCATCTTCAATTTTGGGTAACTTGCCCGCTTCAAACAACTCATTAAGTTGATTGTCCCAATATTTATTAAATGCTGTCGCCCTTTCTTGCTGAAATTTACCAGCTTCTTCTTCTTTTCTCTTATTCTCTTTATCTTCTTCGGCTTTTAACTCTGCTTGTTTTTTAAGGGCAAGTTGTGTAGTCCACTCGGCTATCTCGTCATAATCTCTGGGATTTCTTCCTTCCTTAGCCCAAGGGGACTTCTCACCTGTAGCTTTAGCAAGGTCTTCCTCTGATCCGCCGGTTAAAGACTTTAATAACTTATCAGTCACATTCTTAGTGACTTCGGCTTCTATTGCGGATATATCAACTTCGGGTTCTTTTGGTTCTTCGGGTGCCGGTGTTTCAGGAGCTTTTGGTTCTGGTGCCGGTTCTTCACCCTTTGGTGTTTCAACGGGTGTTTCAGGAGCTTTCGGCTCTTGTGAAGTTTCTACTGGTTTATTTTTATCTTCTCCGTTCATAAATTTGAACTAACCTTTATAATTTGCGTACCTAGCTCTAACCGATGCGGCTGCCTTGCTTTTACTGGTTGAGTGTCCCACTACCTTACCTGTCTTTTTTTTAATTAACCATTTATTGCCTGACTTCTCAACTTTCCAAGGCACTATATATATTCTATCAAACCGCAAACTTTTAGAGATTTCTAACAGACCCATTAGGCGCACCTGCTCTCATTTGAGGTACAGTTGCAGTATTATTCGGTGTAGGATTCATTGGCGGCTGTGGCATATTACCCCCCATTTGCGGTTGCATTTGCCCCATTGCCCCCATCTGTCCTTGAGTTTGGTCAAACATGGCACTAACTTGTGCGGCAAACTCAAGTATTATTTGTTGTAATTCGGGAGGTAAAGCGTTAAATTCCTCACTTTGCAGAAAGTTAGTCAAAGTCTGCATATAACCTTCGTCAACCTGTTGAGGCAAAGGCGGCTGTTGGCCCTGAGTTAACATCATAATCGCCTGTATTGCCTCTGATGATCCCTGCCCGTTTAACGCGTCAACCTGTTGGTTAGTTCCTTCCAGCCCCTCAACGTGCTTCATAGAATAAGATAGAGAATCAGCCATAAAGTCAATCAATCTTTTTGTCCTTCCCTTTGGATCGGTCAACCCCACATCCTCATAGTAAGAGAGAGGATCAATCATTTTAAGTTGTGCCGCCTCTTTTGCCAGCTTCTCGGCTCGTAGCTTGTCGGTTGAAGATGATTTAATAACTACCTCCATACCGTCATCCACTAAATCCCTGTGAAGTTTCTTGTGGATTATTGAGCCATCCGCTCCATGCGCCTCTTTTAAGTGTTCTTCGGTGTAAAAGAGTTTGATAAACTGCATCGCCCATTGCGCCATCTTCTCAGAGGCGTAGTTTATAGTATCCTCAACTAGATCATCGGCTCTTGTAAAATTTGCTTCCCTTGCGATCTGGTTTGTGGTTGCCACATCGGTTTGTATTTCACCGGTTATCGCCTGTACGCCCGCCTTAGCTCTGATCTTATCAGAAGCATCAGCCTTGTCTTTGAACATCTGGGCTGAAGGCTGTTCTCCTGCGATAAAAGCGTGAACCTTATTGACATCCTCATCAACCAACATATCAACTTCAGGATCAGACATATCCAAGTCTTCTAAGTCCTCGGCTTTTAATCCGCCTAGTTTCGACCAAATATGCTTACCTCTTGCTCTGTCGATCATCTCGTCAACCTGCTGGCCTCTTTTATCTAGCGAGTTCTGAAGCGGTATTGACTGTTCTATACGGGAAGTTTCATCAATAGGCGTCTTTCCCCACTGTTCGTATCCTATTAAAATATAGGGTTTCTGCGGGTCTTTAAAGTAGTTTCTGAAGATTTGCCGAGACTGGGTAGATATACTCAATCCTTGCCCTAACGCAAGAGACTGTAACTGCTCCAGTCCTAGCTCTTCTTCCTTGTCTTGTTTATAAGTAAATAATCTTTTCTCACCGGAATAGTCAAAGTAAGGGTTCTTGCCTTTCTTAAGCATTACCTTGTTATACTTCCATAAAGTCCCTTCTATCCTTTCCCACTTGTCGCCATTTTTATCAAACCAAGTAAACCAAATCTCCATAATCTTGATTTTTGAGGCCATAGCCTTTTCGGGTATATCCTCTACGTTGATATTCTTCTCTTTTCTAAACTCTGCCAAAAACTCCTCTTTCTTATCAGGAAAACGCATTAAAACCTCTTTTGGAGTAATAGGCAGGTATTCTGCCACCACCCGCATCTCAGTCGCTTCCTTGCCTGATGCGTAGAAGTCAAAAATTACATTATCTGGATGGACAATAATAAAGTCGTAATCATTCTTCTGAAAGTCCCAGATAGCCTTAATAACTCCTATAAAGTAGACAGGATTATGCTTGAATCCAAGACCTAACACTTCACGCCTTTTGCGGGATTTTATATCGGTGTTGACCACTTCGGTCAAGTCATCGGCAACCTTCTTGCTGTCGGGGGTTTCATTGGTGGTGGTGACCTTGAAATCGGGGAGCTTTGACAACGCAAGAGGCTTAAGATGCGCCTCAGATTCCCATATCTCATTATTTATATAACGGGACTGGTAAACTTTAATCTCGCCCTTTTTGTCTTTTTCTTTTAACTGCCTGCCAAAGTAATACTTCTCGTTTTCCTTGCGTCTTGTAGTCAGATCATATTCGGAGTCAAACTTCTTTTTGTTATCTGTTACCCAGTCATCGATAATCTCAATTAACTTCTCATCCTCTATATTTAAGGCGATAGGGTCTTGCGCAGAGATTAAACCCTCTTTAGGTACAAAAGGGTTATCTACTAATTGTTCGTTCTGGGTTTGTTCGTTATCCATACAAAAAAAGCCCCATAAAGAGGCTAAAATACCTTACCTCTTTATTATATCACTCATTCGATGGTCCTGAAACAGTAATTTATACTGCATTTGGAATTTTTACATTTTGATATTTGCCCCAACCTGACAATCGGCTCGCCTATGTTCATGCTAGTTATCACGCCTATGTATTGAGTGACGGGGGCTTGACAATTCCAGCAAAAAAACATTCTTACCTTTCTATTATCTGGGTCTTGCGGATCGGGAGAAGAATAAATAGAATATACCGGCATCTCGTAAGTGTCATGTTTAATGATAATCTTCACATATATAATTATATAAAATCATCATTTTAGCCCTCCTATCTTACTACGTTTCATGCCAGCGGTAGCAAATTTCGAAGGATCGGGCATAATCTGTCCCTGATAATATAAGGGTGAGCGTTTTTTAATGGCGGGAGATACTTGTTTATACTTAATTCCTCCTAACTTAGCGTCAATCCACTTCAGATGCTTAAAACAATACCTGCTGGCATCTGAATTAGATACAATGGCATTGTGGGCTGTGAACATCCCTGTATCTGTCTCGATGCTGTATACCTCTACGTCTCCTGAACATAAACATTTTGCAGTTAAGACAGCAGAATTTTGTGGATAATCCTGCCCACGTCCAATATAATTCTTTACATCTTTCACATTGTCGGTTTTCCTTTTTCCTTTTTTTCCATGAGATTTTGGCAAGTCGTTGATGAAATTTATGTCCCTCTTTGCTACCATGCCATTTACTAGCATAAATTCTGGCGATTTCAATATTGGTTTTTGAATGAACCAATTTATTAACTCTGTCTTTTCTCCAATGTATTTTTTGATGCTCGGAATTAGCGTGTATTTCCAGATTTTCAATAAAGTTATCATCATAATTACCATTTTTGTGATGAACATGAAAACTCTTGGGTATCTTTCCGTTAAAGTATTGCCAGACATGAACATGAAGTCCATTATTGTTACTTTTTGCATTCTTCTCTGGACTACGCCTAAAATAGCTTTTATCGGAAAACTTTGATGAGGATGGATAACGTCTGTAGGGTTTACCGAGGAAATAAATACGTTCCACAATTTGTCCGTTTCCCTCAAGTTTTTCAATTGGTGAAATCCATCCTGAGTTAGAAATGGATGATTGCTTGTAACTTTCATTGACTGGAAATTTATTACCTTTTTTATACCCGTTTTCCCTTGCCATAATACTTTACTCCATCCTAATGGAGTCCATACCATATCCCCTTTGCATACCTCAATTATAGCTTTATATCCCCGATCAGTCAATATCGGAGTGTGTCGGCAAAAACAGGCATGATCAATTCCATCCGTATCCACATCCTCAACATTATTCTCATCATGCACCAGTTCGGGTAATTCTTTAATTAAATTTATACAATCCTCGGTAATCATCCAATAAGGCAACCCATCGGGGGCAATAGACATCCAATTATGTAAATTTTCCCACCCGCCTATTCGATCATTTGAGGCGGGTTTAATACTAATATCTTCATTTCTGAATTGATCGGCTATTGAAATTGACATATCCTGTCCTTTGGTAAACATGGCAGGATCGCCACGAGTCCACGATATATCACTAAGTTTTAATTTCCTCTTTCTTAAATTTTCCTTAATAATCTCAGCCCATGCCCTAGGTGTTTTATTAGTGCCATAAATCTCAAAAAATGTTCTAGCTCTATAAAATTTGGATTCATCAAAATTAACTACTTTTATTTCAGACAGAGTAAATGCAAATGGTGCAGTCCTACCCCAATCCATACCACCAACTATTACGTTCTCGGCTGTCTTAACGGCTTTGAAGGGCTTAATAACATGAAGATCAGTTCTAAACTCCTTAAAGAACTGTCCAGCAAAAGTATTCCAATCTCCTAACCGCCATGCTTTCCATAATTCTTCATCAGTATTTTTAAGTGATTCAAGTGTCTTAATATATCCAGGGTCAGCATCAAATAAAGAAGGATTGTCTTCAACTGTTGCGGGTATATATATTCTTGTCCTGCCTTCTGCCTCAAACTCGGTCATTGGTGGTGCGGGATCAACAAATCTCCTCTTTACCCAACCATGCCCTATACCCCCAGGATTAGTTGTAGCAAACACTTGTGGTTTAAGCTCAGGGATAGTTGACCGGCAAGAAGCGATGAGCTGTAAATATCTTTTCTCAAAAGGTATCTGAGTCAATTCTTCAATAACCATCATGTGAAATTCTTGCCCCATATATTTAGTGTAGGATTGTTCATCTTTCAAATGTCCAGTTCTTATTTGCGCGCCTGAAGGGAAACGGATAATAGCGGGCCTATAAGCTATATCAACACCCAAAAGATAATACATTCTCTGTGCCCTATCTATCCAATCGGCTAGATCATCTGCGTTTTTACGGATAACCAAGCCTCTAAAACGGGGATTGTCTAAGTACTCAGTGAGGAAAACAAGACCTGTATCAGTTTTGCCTCCCCCACGAGCACCGCCAAAAAGTACCTCAAAAGCCGTTTGCTGTAGAGCTAATTCCTGCTTGGGATGTGGATGCCATTCTGTCTTTGCCATTTTTTGCCGGTCTAAATATAATTATACCCTCAGTCCCTTGTAGCAACATCGGTTCTTTTGCATCAATCAATCTCTTTTTCAATTTTAATGCTGTTTCTAAATATTTATGCCTTATAGCGTAATCTTCAACTTCTATAAAGTCATCCGTTTCAGTTGAAGCGTCTACTTTTATTTCATGAGCAGTTCTTGCTCCTTGAACTATTTTTCTTGCACCAATCTGTTTAGTTGCCCCCAATCCTTCCATTATTTTTTGCTGAAGTACAATATCAGTAATGCCTGCTTCTTCCATGAAATCCGAATAGTCAAGTTTTGTAAGGTTTTCAGAACCTATTGATTTAGCTACATCTCTATCCTTACAGTCATAAACCTGCATAGCAGCTTCCGTAGCATTACCACATTCCAAATAAAGTTTCAGCCATTTACGCTGTTTAATTGTTAAATTATTATCTTTACTCATCTCTCACATACTCTCCTTCCTTCACGCTTCGATAACATCTCGGACAAACTTTGAAGTATTCTATTTTTGTGCCTTCTTTTAGATGTTCTTGAATTATGGATTGTTTCATTTGAATAGGTATCAACTTATTTACCCTTCCTAGAACTCCTGATTTATCCGCGTCAAAAGTCTCATGCCTCAAACAAAACCAATCAAAGAGCTTAACTACTTCCTTGTCTTTCCAAGCAATAGCTCCAATTTGTCCACCACGTGCTAGACTATTCATTTGGTTCAATTCCCTGCCGTTTTAAATCATTTGCGATTTCATCCATCCCCTCTTTAAGGATAGGATGTTGTTTTAAGTATATATCTCTTGCCGTAGGCATTTTAATCGCCCCTACTCTTGAAGTATTAAAAGTCTTAGTGATTGCTTGTTTTACCTCTTTTATACTTTCCTTGCTTATTTTCCCTTGCCCTAAAAAGTAACCAATTAAAAATGTCGCCAAGAATAAAAACCATTCTATAATCATATTTTCAATGCCATTGAGTAAGATATTCCCAAAGATGGCATTTCATTTTTGGATAAATCCTCATCTGTCAACTCCGAATCCTTCTCCCAATTATCAAAATAGCGGGGCAAGACTACTTTAGGAATAGCCGGATCGTCAGCTGACAGAAGGTCAACTATAAGCCACCCATATTCAAATACTCTGATTACGAGCCAGGGTTCAAGTATAGGTTTATGCCTGATTATCTCACCTACTCTTAATGCTTTTAGCATAGCTACTCCCTATAATACGAGTTGCTTTCGCCACTCCACACATCGGAATTATCCATAGCCTTTTTAACTTCTTTCTCGGTTACTTCAATTCCTTTTATACCATATTTTTGAATATATCTTTTGGAGACTTCACCTGATCTGTAGGGCTTTAGGATATCATCAGCATAATCTACTCGTTGGCGTTTGATATCATCGGAGGTAAACTCAATATAAGAACCTGGGGATTGTTGGGTTTCTCTTTTCTTTTGGCATTTGATACCGATTAAAATTCCATAGATAGGATGCAATATACTAGGCTCACTATTACAATTAGGACAGTTTCTCATTCTTTTCCTCTATCGGTACTATTGTAGTCCCAATAGTCATAATTTGTATCGCCACACTTACCGCATTCTTAACAGCGGATGAAACCACTTTCTTAGGATCGACAATACCCTTTTCAATCATCCGCACTAACTCGCCAGTCATTACATCAATTCCCATTCCCTCTTGAGGGGCGATTACTCTTGCTTCCATTTTGCCGGCATTATAACCGGCATTTTCCATAAGTTTAGTAAAAGGTTTTATTAGGGCATTGCGGAGTATTTTTGCTCCCAGACTTAAATCATCTTTTAAGGCATCTTGAGAAGCAAATAGAGCTATTTCCCCGCCCGCAACTATCCCTTCTTCAATCGCAGCCTTAGTAGCCAATACCGCATCCTTAACCCGTTCTTTTCTCTCTTTCATTTCAATCTCGGTATCTCCGCCTACTCTAATAATCGCCACGCCATTAGACAACTTGGCTATCCTTTCCCTTAACTTCTCCTGTTCGAATGGTGATTGTTCTTTTTTTAATGCTTGCTTCAAAGACTCCACCCTGTCGTTGATCAATTTCGGATCACCTTTACCACCAACGATAAGAGTAGAGTCAACAGTTGAGGTAATTCTATCCGCTTGTCCCGCCATCTCAAGTTTTGCGTTCTGCCAACTCATACCCGCATCATCAGATATTAAAGTTGCCCCCGTTAAAACGCACATATCCTGCAATATGGACTTTTGTTTCTCGCCAAATAGAGGTGCTTTTACAGCCGAAATTGAGCCAATCCCTCTGACTTTATTGACTACCAATACTTGCAAGGCGGTATCGGTAATATCCGGCGCGATTACCACAAGTTTATTTGAAACTTTAGAAAATTCCTCTAAGAATGTGGTTAAGTGTTGACCTACAGATAAGTTTTTATCGCCTATTAGAATATAAGTATCCTCAACTGTCGCTTCCATCTTGCCAGGATCGGTTATAAAGTAAGGCGAGATATATCCTTTGTCAAACTGCATCCCTGTTTGTTTCTCAACTATGGTTTCTGAAGATTTGCTCTCGTCAACTGTAACAATTCCATCAACACCCATCTCATCTATGGTTTTAGCAATTAGCTCTCCTAATCGTTCATCTTCGGCAGAGATAGTGGCTACTTGGATTTTCTCCTCTAAAGTTTTAACGGGTTTAGCGATAGAATCAAGATATTCCAAGACTTTATCCCGTGCATCCTCAAGACTTCTCCTGATAGTCATGGGGTTCTCACCAGCAGCGACTATTTTCATGCTTTCGGTGACTATAGCTTCGGCTAAAATAATTGTGGCGGTTGTCCCGTCACCACAGGAATCTACAGTTTTTTTTGCGGCTTCTTTTAATATCTTTGCGCCTAAGTCCTCATGTTTATCTTCTAAAAAGATAGCTCTGGCGGTTTCCACCCCATCGTGAAGCACGATGTAATCGTTAACCCTGTCTATGGCAACATTAAGTCCACGTGGCCCTAACGTAGATGAAACAGCCTTAGATAAAATCTTCACTCCTTTTAATAATTTTGCTTTCGCTTTTTCATCAAACAAAATATCAGTATGCATAATTTAACCCCCTTTTTGTCATACTAATCTTAATTTTAGATTCTTCCGTGTGATGTTTCCCAAAAAAAGGATGGTTTTCTCCGATCTGTTTTTTTCTCTTTTCTCGAATTATTGTTTTACTCTCTTCTGTATGTTTTTTACCTTTAAAAGGATTGCCATGTTTTTCTTGAAAATATTTTATATTGTCACCAATAGTTACAAATCTTAAATTTTCAATTCTATTATCTAACTTATTTTCATTTATATGATCCAAATATTCAGTAGGTAACAAATATCTACCTAAGTGTTTTTCCATTACTAAACGATGTTCTCTAATATAGCCTCTACTATCTGCAAAAGGGTGACTTGGAACATAAATCAGCTTATATCCATTCCAGCTAATTCTATAACCAGGTTTCCGATTAGGAATTATCCCAATTGATTTCATTCTTCTATAAATAACGGATCGTTCACAATTAAAGAATATTGCAATATCTCTTATTTTTAATCCTCTATTGTATAATTGCTCTAATTTTTGATTACTAATGTCAATTTTTCTCATTCTTTTACACCCATAACTATATGACGGAATGGGACTAATACATAATCCCTTCCATTAAGATTGACTACATCTGAACTCCAATTCTTGTAATAAACTACATCCCCAATTTTAGCTGGACATTTAAAAATTATGCCAGCGTCTGTAATGTCATTAGTCTTGGAAATTAAAATAATGCGACCCTTTTGAGGTTTAGTATTTGATGTATCGGGAAGTTCAAACTTACCGGCACTTTCCTTAATAGTCTCAATTAAAGCCGTGCCATTATAACATTCAAGTTTCTGAACTAAATCGCTCATAACCTATCTTAATATACTACTATAAAACATTGATTGTCAAATATACCTCATTCATCTCCCCTAAAGTTAAAATAAAAAGAATTACAAAGGTTAAGATTACTCCTGTTATTAGTCCTGAGATAAAATAAATCATTTTCTTTTAGTCCTTTTCAATTTTCCTTCTGCAATTAACTCTCCATCCCAGTACACTCCGTCAGATGTAATTATTAAAGCATGCCATTTATCAGTCTTAATCCACTCAGGAGTAGGTGGTTGCCCAAACATTAAAGTAAAACCATTACTTTGATGAACTCTCATCCCTTCAACCCTACTTCTTAGCTCGGACTTACTTTTCTCCATCTCTGAGGTAAAGAGGGATAATAATTCTTCTACAGCCAAATGTCTATCTTGATTCAGTCGCTGTAGACTTCTATCATTACTATTTTGGTCTTTTGCTTCCACCAAAAAACTATCAATTATTCTATATATTTCTTCCCTTATTTTTGAATCTATAGCTTTGTCCATTCTTTTTCTCCTCTCTCTAAGTTATTGGGTAATGGGTTAGTTTCTAAGTTTTTCTAACTTCCCCCGATAATAATTTTCTATCTCTAAAAATTCACTCGCAGTCCACTTGACAATCTGATTGCTCAAAATCACTAAATTCTGGTATCTCTTGACTCCTAATTCTTCCATAAGTTTCATAGTAAATACGGGATAGTTCCCGTTTAAGAATCCATTACATTTTTGACACTGAGGTCTGACAACTTCTTCCATAAATAAAACTGCATTATTTCTCCCTCCTATTCCATGTCCTGCCTGAGCATCTTCAAGGGTCATTTTCTTTCCACAGGTATAACAGACCAAAAAACCATTTTTGAGATATTTAGTCCTAATAAATTTACTAAAAGCATCCCAAGCCGCTTGCTTCCGAACTTTAAGTTTTATAATTAAAGGTCTGCCTTTTTTCATGGATTAATTGACTGATCTAATAATTGATCTAATAATCTATAAAATGCCTGCCAAATAGTTTTTAATAGTCGCATACCTTATTTATTTTTTAATGTTTCTTGAAATAATTTTAATAAATTTTCTGCCACTAAATGTCTATCTCTATTTAATCGTTCCAAACTTCTTTCTTGACCATATTGGTTTTTGGCTTCCACTAAAAAACTATCAATAATTCGGTAAATTTCAATTTTTATATTTTTCATATCCCTTATTTATTTTTTAATGAGTTTAGGTAATCTATAATTTCATTGATTTATCTTCGGTATAGTTTTCTTTAAACCCCATGGCTCTTAATAATTTAGCGATATAAGGCGATAGTATCAATCCAGCCCCACCGTTCCAATGTTTAGTGTGTGCAAGTAGATTCTTAATTTTTTTTTCCTCTATTCCCTTACTATTAGATTGATGTTTCATAGTTGTCTTATTTCCAGTTGTAGTTGTAAACTTAGTTGTCATATCAAAGTATTTATTTAGAGATTAGCTCTAAAAAATGCTTCTGCAAAACCTCTAGGCGTAATGCTTCTTACAATCGTTCTCCAAGTTAAGCCCGTTTTTTTTGATAGCTCTCTGGTAGTTGATCTTGTTTCATGTGCTTAAAATGCTCTACCTCTTTTACAAAAGTCCCTTCGCTATTTCCAAACTTTTGAGGCTTTACTGGCTTCTTTTTGGGTTCTTTAAAATGTCCCCATAAATAGGTATGCTTCGTGTAGGGATCACCAAAATCAAAGGGATCAAATTCAAATGCTTGTTTGCCAAGAAATCTATCAAGGTAGCCTCGTGGATTTTCCAATGCCCAGAACTTTAAACTATTGTCCTTAATCCTAAAAGGCTCATATAAACACTCGTGGATAATATCTAAGCAAGCCTGAACTATGGAATAGCCTTCCCTTAAATCCCGTTTCTTTTTAGCAGTTATATCATTTCTCGCTATAGAGAACATTGTGCAAGGTGGGGCTGCAAGTATTCCATGCACCTTATTCCCTCTAACTAATTCAATAATTTCAGGATAGTCTTTCCATCTTAAAATGTCGTAATCAGGTAAAGTAATATTTATAACCTCATAACCGCTATCAACATAAGGTTTGCTCCAAGCTCCTGTTCCTCCGCAAAGATCAAGAACAATTTTTTTTGTGTTTTTCATATAGTCCTTTCTTTCTTGTTTTAACTTACTATTGCCGTATCTCTTTGATGTTATTCAGAGTTATACTTCCTAACACCAAAGGCATATTGCAAATTAGACTTTTTGGGCTTTAATAAAATCCCTTAATTTGTCTAGTAATTCTGTAGTGTTTGATATAAGGATATTTTTACTGAGATATATATCTTGCTCTTTCCCCTCACGCTCACCCCTACCCATACCTGATACTTTTAATACCCAGCCATTATCTGCTTGATCTATCCATATACTTGATATTCTGTTAATGTTATTATTCATATTCTACCTCCTTTCTTGTTTTAACTTAGGGATTAGTAAACTCTAGTTGGGCGGATAAGTAGCACTTTAGATACTAAACTTTTTATCGTTCATATCGCCATATCCGACCAATACAATCTACTAATTTTTAATGTCCT
>C687J35021_10001300_pt1 | contig 18880 bp, 29 predicted proteins | sample RifCSPhighO2_12_FD_35021 | JGI IMG/M metagenome (IMG submission 35021)
CGCAAACCAAACCATATTGTAAAACTCTTATTTTCTTGCTTGCTACTCCAGCCACAACCTGATTTGAACCTTGAGCCGTAATGGTTATTGCGGCATATTTGGGAGTTAATTCAGTTGTGCCAGCGTATAAAGAACTTGTTTGCCCTCCTGCTATTACTTGACCTATTAAATTACTCCCAGCGGGTATTGCTGAAGCTAAATCTATATTTCCTATATTGTTATCACCCGCAGGCAAAGCGGCAGTGATAGAACCAGCCCTTATATCCACTACCCCTCTAAATCTGTCCCAAGTAGTGCCGTTAAAAATATAGGGATATACTAATTGAACTGCTGGATTGGCATATTGACCAGCTGCCTCAGAATTATATGCTGGGATTACTCCTTGAGGATTATTTGCTAAAGCATCTCCTAAAACTATCGCACTGCCCATAGGGTGAACGAAAAGCTGACCATCAACTCCAACATCTTGATAATCGCCACCACTATCCGCCATAAAAACCCCGCCAATAGTATTTAAACCTGTTGGTAAAGAACCAGTTACAACAACAGAGCCAATTATATTAGTTCCAGCAGGCAGAGCTTGAGTAATTTTTACAGAACTATCTAATCCCTCTACTCTTACAGCCACTTGAGGCGTGCTTAAAGGAAACGCCAAAAACTGATTAGTGCCATAGTGCTTTCCCAATATTAAGTTTCCAATTCCAGGAGCTACGATAGAACTTTCATTATATTGAGTTCCACCCCCTCCTGAAACATAATCACCGCCAGTATCAGTTAATCTGACAGCCAAAGGGTTAGAACTGGCATAATCTAAAACAGTAGCTTTAATAGAAGGAGTTGCCCCGTCTGAAATAGCGATACTTCCTTGCGATACCACTACTGTTCCCACATTAACAGTTGTTTTTACTGTTCCGTCCCTAATATCAACCACTCCTATTAAGTTAGAACCTGTGGGCAGAGAAGCTGTAATGCTTCCTGTTCTTATATCAACAATCCCAATCAAATTACTCCCTGCTGGCAGGGCATCTATTTTTAGATATTTAGAGGTAGGATTAACTCTTAACTGAGCGACTTCTTGGTCAATGTCATCGGTAACGGCAGTTATTACTGGAACATAATTTACATCTCTTTTAGCTGTTTCTGCCACTTTTTAAATTATCCTCTTTGAGTTGGGTGGACTTTTTCCCAAATATGTTTTAATTCTCTTTGCCTTTCTTCCAGCAAAGCCACTTCTAACTTTACTTGGTCTTCTTTTTTCAGCAATTCAATTTCTTTTTCTTTTATTATCTCTGCCATTTCTTCTGATTTCTTTTCTTTTTCTTCTATTTCAATAATTTTATTCAAAATTTCTTGTTGCTGGATTTCGTATTTTTTCAACCTTTCTTCTTCTTTTTTTCTGGCTTCGGTTAATTTGACCAAATCTTGGGACAATAGCATCACCTCTTTTGATTTATTCTCTTTTTCCGCTTCTGTTCTTTTTATTGTTTGCTCTAATTCCAATTTCTTTTTAGTCAAATTCCCCATCATTTCTTGCCAAAAATTCTCATAATCCTTTCTTAAATCGGACAAAATCTCTTTAAGGGAGTTCTCAAATCTGGTCGTATTTTTTTCTAAAAAATCCTCAAACATTATCCTCTGTTAATTTTAACGCTTCTATTTTAATTTCTTTTTCTTTTCTCTCTTTTTCAGCCAGCATTGCTTTTACCAAAATTTCGTGTTCTTCGGCTTCCTGCTTAAATGTTTTCTTTTCATCACTCTTGGTCGGCATTTCTTTTCCTAAAATCTGGCTTTCTAATTCTTTTTCCCTTTCTATTTTTTCCAATCTGGGATTTCCTTTTAATTCTTTTGCTAAAATCTTGTCAATTAAATGTTTGACAAAATGCTTTGAAAGTTCAGAAGGGAAAAATCTCTTTTCACCCGATTTAACCAAATAATCTTCTCCGTCCCATTTCCCTAAAAATAGTTCCTCGCCTATATTAACGAATGGTATGGTATTAAACTTTATAGTAGTAAAACTATATTTAATTGCTATACGACCTTTGTCTAAATTGTGTATCCCACCACCTGAATAGTATGGGTGGTAATCACTCCTTCTTCCACATCTAACGAAGCATTGGCTGCTAATTTTACGGGAGTTTTATACTCTTTGGAAAAATTGCCGTTTATCGCAAAATAAATGGCATCAACCAGAATTGTGTTTCCCACTGCCGCCACTCTCTCGTATAATCTGATGCTTCCTGCTGTCGCCCCGTTTGACATAAAAATATCGGTCAGGTAAAGAGATTTGCCATTTCCTGGAGCTGATACCAAAGTAGCCGTTCCAGCAACTCCTGCGGTTCTGGTCGCTCTCCAAGCGTTAACAGGCATAGAGTCAATAACCCTGACAGCAGGAGAATTATTTACATCTTCCACAAATCTAAAATACTCTCTGTCTCCCCGTTGTTGTTGTAAAGCCAAATTATTATTATCCTCTGTTAAGTCCTAACCGACCTTTTAAGTCCTCAATGGAAGAAAGAAGAGTAGTTTGGCAGGAGGATATTTACCAAGTTGTTTCTTGGTCTGCCTACTTGCTTTCCTTCCTCCTTTCAGCACTTAATTAGGTGTTGCTTTGTTGTTTTTTCGCTTCCCGTTTGGCTGTTCTTACAGCTCTCATATGAGCCGCCCTATCTTGAAGCGTTTTTAATTTGGCGGCTTTTCTTGCTTCTTCTTTCTGTTCCAGCATTTCATCTAATGTTTTTTCAGTTTCTTTAACATCAACAGACATATCGGCTTCTGGGGTTTGGGTTAATATCCTGACTTCCAAAACATCGCCAGTTGAATAAAAAGCGTTTTTTCCTTTTAAAATAGCTTCCTTGAATTGTTCAATGGAAGCCAAAGGAACTGCTTTGTCGTAATTTGGCGACTTTTCCCTGCCTTCTATTTCTATTCTTTCAGCCCATTGCCTTCCTGCTATAAATTCAGCCAAATGCTTGGCTAAATGATGAGCTAAAAATTCAGGAAAACTCCTTTCAGTTTCAGTAGGAATGGTATAATCAACCCCTTCCCAGCCGTGAGTGAAATCTTTGTTTAAGGGATTAAAAACAATTACCGACTCCAAAGAAGTGTTTGGCGAATGCGGTATTTCTCTAATGTCTTTTATATTTTTATTTTCAAAATCTAACATAATCTTGGAATAATTATTTAACTTTTACGACCTTTAACTTTCTTCTGTCCTCAAGAAGAGGAGCATAAGGTTCTCATACTAAACCCCCAAACACAAGTGAGGATTTAGGTCGGAATCCTATGCTAAAAATAGCATTGCGTTTCCAAGAACCGTTCCTGAATCGGTGTCTAAAGCTACTCCGAAGTTTCTGCCTGTATTTGAAGCTACGGCAGGTGTTGTGGCTACTCCATCAGTCGCAGAAGGCGATATAAAGTTGCCAACAGCAACCGCTCCATCGGTAATGATTGATTGGCAAATGCCCCCGACTTGAAGCCAACCAAATCTTTCGTGGTTTAATGTCCCGATAGCAACTCCTGCTACCCTACTGTCATTACTATCAGAAATATCTTTGGTAACCATATAAGGCGTAGTTCCTACAAAACAAAGAATATTTCCTAAAGAAGCAGGAATCGCGGCACTCCCCTGATAATACTGAACATAAAGATATTCTTTGACTGTCCCGTATCCTGTTCCAATATCTCTGTCAACTTCTTCTCTCAAAATCCCCAAATCGTCATTCTGGGTTGTGTCATTGGCATTAAGCGGACTTTTCCATAAATGTCTTGCCAAATTTTTAAAGCGTGGAACTCAACAATATCCCCTCTGTTTGTGTTCCCAGCCATTTCCCTTTATAGGATAGAGAAAATCTCTCTCTCTAACCTGTTAATATGAGGTGGCTAATTTCCGACCTTTGTTTTATCCTCAATTATTTTATTTCTTCTAACATTTTAAACCTTAATTGGGGTTGAATAATGCCTGGAGGCGGTGTAAAAAACACCTCTGGCACTACTTTGTATTTCTTACAAATCTCGTCAAATTCTGGCTGAAATTTCGGCAACATCTCATTATTTCTTTCCTTAATCTGTTCTTCGGTCATTTTGTCCATATCTTTCCATTTTAATCCCAAAACTGGAATCATAGAGTCTGAACGATATTGGATTTCCATTTTCATTTCAGCNTNATATTTTTCCAGCAAAGCCCTTAATTCCTTTTCAAATTCTCCTGAATAATCTTTAATTTTTTCCTCTTTTTCCTGCCTTTCTTGCCACCAGTCATCGTGAATTTCCTGTAATTCTTTTTTCCTTGAATTAAATTCTACTCCCCCGAAATCATAATCTTTTCTCATTAAGGTGTAATACTTGTCCCCTTCGTCCAGCTTAAACTGGCTTATATCTGCTTCTCCCATTATATCCTGAAAACGATAGCGATAAGCACTATCATATTCCAGCAAAAAGCAGAAACTATCTCTCATTCTTCTCCACCTTACTTTCATTTGCTCTGACTTTTCCCTTTCTATTGCCAAAGTGAATATGCGATAAACTTCCCTGACTGCTGGACAATACTTTTTGGGAGCATCCCTTAATTTTTTGATAGCAGGATATATCACTCCTATTGTATAGTCAATCAAGGCGTCAGTTATCTTTTTATATGCCTTTTTTGAAATCAGGCACATAAACAATACTGGAAATACAATCGGCTTGATAACTAAATGAGTAAGAGCTGACTGGATAACTTTTTTAACATTAGCCAGTGTTTGAACTTTTATATTGTCAGGATACCCCTTATGAGGATATTTATAACCAGCCAAATACATTTCTGGTCTTCCGTCGGGGCTTTCTATCACATCAATTATCGGAACTGACTTATTGTCGGCATCATCAACCAAAGGACCTTCCTTTGGAGTTTCTTTTTTATCCTCTGCCATAATTTTAAGTGATTATCTGAATGTAATTAAGAACAGGAGTCCCAAGGGTATTTGTTCCAGCAGAAGTATTAAGAAATCTAACTTGTAAAGAACCAGTTGCTCCATCTACTCTTGCCATTATGGGTATAACGCCAACAGCAGCAGGAGTAGTATCCCATTGAACTAAAACCAAATCTTTTCCTGCCGTAAATCCTGATAACCCAGCAAATAATGTGGAATAACTTGCTCCAGTAGTAATAGAAACTGGGTCAGCAATCCTTAATGTCCCAAAAACCAAAACCGAACCCAAAGATGTCTTGGAAAAACCTGTATTGGTTTTCAAACTTGTTTCTACATCTTCAATTGTAATTCTTAAAGCGTCTGCCACTCCGCTTCTCATACTCTTTCTTGGATTTGCCATTTACTTTTTTTATCCTCTTTAAACTCTCTGCAGAGATTTTAAATTATTTCTTCCGACCTTTATATGTTAATTTCCTCTCGCCATTGGGTAAAGTCCGAGAGGGATTTACCCAATAAACTAACATACAAGGAAGATGTCAAATAAACTAAACTTACTCGGTTATTTCTATGTAACTCCGCGGTCAACTCCTTGCCTTCTTGGTTGGGTACAAATTAAATCACCATACCACAGGATAAACAATTTTGTTAATCAAAGATTTTATAACCACATTTGGGACAAAAAATAGGGATACCGTGATATTTATTTCTTCCACCCATTTTTTTTAATGCAAGATTATTAAGATTATTATTAAATCTATTCCCATCTATATGATGGACAACTTCATCTTTTTTTAATGGTCTTCCTATTTTTTCTGACATTACTAATCTATGCTCCATAACATAACCAGACTTATTAGCATTTGGGTGTTCTGGCATTTTTATCGCCCAATATCCGTCTGTTTTCTTCATATTCCTATATCCATAACTTTTCTTACCCACTAAAACTTTCTTTCTTTTTTTCTTAAATGATATTCTTATACTTTCTTCTCTTGTCCTAACTGGAATTTTGTATTTCTTAACTTTATCCATAAGCCACCACCAACTCTTATGAATTTCTCTTGCAATATCTCTCAAACTTTTTTCTTCTTCCCAATGTAGTTTTTTAATGAGCTTAATTCTTTGATATGTGGTCATTTCTGCCACATTCTTACGGTTTCCCGTAAGTTCAGACTGTCGCTTGTCCAAAGGTAAATCCTTTGAACTCTGCTCGTTCAGTCGTTGCAACTGCTCTTTGTAGAGCTTGTTGTGGGTATTCATACAATACCATATTAATAAATACTTTAATACTTGTCAATATGGTATGGACAGAGTTTCCCAATTTAATTAGAGCAGATTTTATATCAGCATTATATTTACCGATACGACCATCCTGGTCAACTGGAGACCTAAACTTGGTTGTGGTAAATCCCAATCTGTCAGTCGGAAATTCGGGGTGGGCTAAAGTAACCACTTCAAGATATTTTTCGTTAAGGTAATAGACATGTCCATCGGGTATGTATTCATCGGTAATTATCGGAGTTCCCCTGAACTGCATTGCGTTGAACCCGCCATCTATTTTCGGATAACCTTGGGTTTGATAGATATATCTCACTTGCGGTTGTAAAAGCGACTCATACGAAGTGAACTCGCTTTTGTGCATCACAATCAAAGTTGGAACATCCGACCCAGACTGGATATTATCGTAAGTTGAAGCCATTACGCTTAAACTTAATGCTCCAGCCGAAGCGGTATAATCACCCTTAAACCAAGAATATGTCCCTCTAACAATGCCTCCGTAAGTGCCTGTGTTTGTGCCATCGTCTGCCGCATCAACCAAACTATCCATTTGTAATCCTGCTTGTTTGGTAAATAAAGCCGTTCCAAACTTATCTTGTATAGCTCTTTCAGCATTTCTGGCACTTTCAACCACTAAATTAAACACAGCTTCAGTCCCGCCATTTCTGGCAATGTCTGGATTAAACAGCACCATTGGCTGATGGGCATAACGGAAATTCCAAACAGCCCTTGTGGTTACTGTTTCTTCTGCGGTGTTTAAAACAGATGACCTATCATACCATCCACCCTGTGTAGAGTGAGCGTAGTAAATCACCTTATCTATGGTTGTTCCCCCGCTCAATCTGGTTGCTTTTCCCCACAATCTTCTAAAGAGAGCATTGTTTTTTGAGATATTCAATTTTGTTATCGCATAGAGATTTCTTCTATGCTTCTTTGAGTTTCCCCAAAGTTCAGAGCACCGCTTCCCCTTTCGGGGTCTCTTCGCTTGCTCGTTGCGGCTAAACAGAATACATTTTAATTTTATACAAAGTGTATTCTTCTTGCCTCGGGTTGCCCGTTAGTGCTAATCCTCTCGGATTTCGCCTCTTGGGGTATTCCCGTTAATCAGAAGAGATTTTAAGAGAACAATATCACTTATCCTCTATCCCAGGTAAAATCTTTGACCGAGTTATAGCTGTAAGATTATCGTCAACTTTGTTAATCTTATGGTTTCTTTTCCCATAAGTTCGGACTTTGTCTTCCCTTTCGGGGCGGGTGTAAAGTCTCTACACTCACCATAAAAATATGGTTAGCTCGGCATTGCCATTTCAGGTTTCTACCGAATTAGCCCGCTTTTTTAATAATTCCCAATGAACCCGTCAATATCTATTGAGAATTATCAGACCTATACGCTTAAGTCTGCTACTGGCATTTTTAATGAACAATCCTCTTTATTGTCCTAATTCTTTTAATCCTTCTTCCATTAACTGACTGTAATCCTTGCCTTTATCTTTTTCGGGATTATAAGGTTTGACTCCAAATCCGCTTTCAACTCCTGCCTTTCCTGAAATTCCTGAAGCGGCTTTCTTTCTTCTTAATTCTTCTTGGCTTAAACCTTTTGAAGCTCCAGCAAAGCCCTTTGCGTCCATTAGGATTTGAGCTGCTATACGAGGTGAAATAACATAATCTTCATTATCTGAAAATTTTGAGTATTTCTCCATAGCTTCAATTATTTCTTTTTTTGTTAATTCTGGGAAATCTTCCGAAGCAGTGTTTATTGCTTTTTCTATTATTCTTTCTTCTTCCATTTCCCTTCTGTTTCTTCTTTCAGATAATTTGGTATCAAGATATTCAAGCCATTTTTCATCTTGGTTTTTCTCTTTTTCCTCGCCTTTTTCCCTGTAAGAAGCCAAATCTTTTTCAAGCTGGGTTAATCTGCCTCTGTCTTTTTGCCAAGACGACATTAAGCCGTCAAATCTTTTTTCCCCCACTTCTTCCTTAACTGACTTAAAAAGGTCAAGAACTTCTTTGTCAGGTTCTGGAGAAGGTTGTTGATTATTTTCTTCAAGAGAAGTTTCTGGCGAACCTTCGTCTGTTTCCTCAGAGAGAGTTTCCTCAGAAAAATCTTCTTTGTTTTCTTCTGCCATATTAACTTTTTCCTAAAAATGAGCTTAAAATATCCCCAAATTAAACTTTTTAATCAGAAATGAGCTAATTAAACTTGCCGACCTTTATTTTTCAAAAATCTTTTAAATACTGATTTTTTAATTTTACCTTTCTCCCCTATCATTCCTTTCCCCATTTCTTTATTTAGCATCATATGACCGCCTGGCATCATATGTTTTTCTTCTTTGTGTTCCATATTGTTATGATTTCTTTTTATTTAAAAACCTTTTAAATGCCGATTTTTTCCCAGTTGGTCGCCAATCTCCGTGTTCAATCCCACGCAATAATCTGGCTTGAGATTCGGCTTTTTCTTTGGTTGTCCCTTTTGCCTTTACTCCGCCTGGAGTTCTAACCTCATAACCATCTTTTTTTGTTATTGAAACTGGCATATTTTTGAATCCTCATTTTTTGCGACCTTTTATAAAGTTAATCCTGCTACTCCCTGTGAAGCTCCTTCTGGCATTTCTGTTTGAGGCGAAGGAAGTGTCGGTTGGTTAAATGGCGATTGACCCATTGGTTGAGCTATCTGACCTTGAGGTGGCGGATTATCAGATAAAATACCAAATTTTTTCCAATTTAATACCCTGTATGCCAGCTTTTCAGGGTTGGGATAATCCATTAACTTGAAAAATGAAACTGGGTCTAAATCCCCTCTGGCATATAATTGCTGGTATTCTAAACGCCTCATTGGCTTTGACACTGGCAAAGTAGAACCTGGTCTGACAATAATTGACAGATTGTCTGGTATTTCGTTTCTATCAATTTTAAAATTCAGGTTTCCTTCTATTTGGGGTCTTGATATAAAATGGGGCTGGTCGTAAAATAATTTCATTAACTGAACCCAGCCGTTTAAAAGTTTTGAAATAGCCACTTCCGAATTCCTTAAAACCAGTCTGACTGGCGTAATGTCCGACTCTCTGATAGCCAAAGTTTCAGCACGGGTCATACGCTTTTTAGGAACTACGCCTCTTGATATTTCGTGATGACCCATAATGTCGTCAAATTTCTGTTCGGTATGGAGCAAGTCATTAAAAACAAATTCTGGCAAAGGTATTCCTGGCTCTTTTTTTATAAAAGCGGGATTTATTCTGATTTTTAATCCAGGATAAGAAGTGATTTTCCTGACTTCTTCCTCTGGAACAGAAGGGTCAACAATCCATTGCCCGTTTCCCACTCCGTCAGCGTTGTCCTGTATCTGGTTTTTCCTTTTATTGACAAGCAGATTCAAATCCATAACCTGCTTTATCAAACTTTCTGAGTAAAATTCCCCTCCCAAATAATATCCTTTAAAATGAACTATCGGCTTTTCGGGTTTATCCAAATGATTTTTAACCGCCTGCCAGCTAAAAGGCAACACTTTAAACTTTTCTATTATTTCCCTTTCCTGTTCTTCTGCCGTTCTGAACTCCCAGAAAGGATTTTGCTTTTTTTCCAGAATTTCCTTTCCGCATTTAATAATCCAAATCTCGTCTTCAAAGTAATACTCAACTTGGGCTAAATTCTGCCTTTCTGATTTTTCCATAAGACCAAGCCCCTGTTCCCATTTAGCCACATCTGAATACTGCTCAAATTTTATTTTATTTATATTGTCGGGATAATTTTCTAAAAACCATTTCCTGTTTCTCCATTTTTTGATAATAATGTATTCTGCGTCATCAATGGAAGTAGAACCAGGACTTCTCAATAATTCAGCGGGTTTTATGTGCTCAAAGTCAACATCATCTTCCACAACATTCCAAAAATACATTCCAAACCCGTCAGCGTAAATGTATCTGTCGTAATAAATTTCAGTCAAAATAGAAGAAATTTGCTTTTGCTCCCACCTGAAAGATAAGGCGTCTCTGATTTTTTTCGCTCCTTCCTGAATAGTATCAAAATTAGGGTCTCCAAAATCGGCTTGGGCTTCAACTTCTGGCTCTGGGGTGGCGTCTGTTTCAAATGCCACTAATGAACGGACTGCCGCAAAAAACTTATTGATTACAACACTGGCTTTATAGGTAGGTATCTGAACTCTGGCTACTTCCCAATGCTTTCCCCTAAAAAACTTCAAAGCGTCCTGCCACTCAAACAATTTCATTTTAAGGGCTTGCTCTGCTTCCCTTAATCTTAATTCCAGCTTATCGGTTAAAACTTCATTGCTGTCTTCCAAAGAAACTTCTTCTTTCGTGTAATCTTCACCAGTAAAAAATTCCTTGACTTTTTTTGCTGTTTTTTTAAAAAGATTTGCCATTTAAAAATACTTTTTTCCTCTTTTTTTAAATCTTTCTTCAAAATTCGTTCTTTCTTCTGCCAACTCCGTGGGGAGGGTGTCTTTTTTAATTTCTCTTTCAATTATGTTCCCAGAAGCGTCTTTTTTCCACCTGTCTTTATATTTTTCCAAAAATCTTTTCTTATCTTTTCCGACTGGCTGTAAAAAATCTCCTCTGGCTTCAGCTTCCCTGAATTTTTGGTCTTTAATCAAAATCCTTTCCTCGCCAGTTTTATCATTGATATTTAAAAATTTATTTTCCCCTAATTTTTTTGTAATCCAAACCATAACTATTTTTCAAACGGATACAGCTCATTTATTTTTTCTTTTTCTTCTGCTTCTTTTTCAAGAGCAATTTCATCTGGCATCATTACAATAGGACTTCCGTAGGGTTTTCCCTTAGGTTTATCGTAAGGTTTCCCAAAAGGCTGAAAATCATTTTCTTTTTCTTCTTTAATATAATGGCGAAATTCTTTAACTCTATATCCCAAATAAAATCCTAAAATGACACCCGCTAACGCAAAAATACCTTCTATCATAATTGTTTGTCTTTAAAAAAATTATAATCATTTTCAATTTCGGGGTATTTTTTAAAACTTTTTTCCATATGTCTGTCAATTCTTTTGAAAAATCTGCCTATTTTTTTATCCAATTTTGACAATGCCTTCCACCATCTTTTTAACTGCCACTTAATCCTTATTCTTAAAAATCTGTAAATTTCAAATACTTTCATAGTTGGGAAGTTTCAGAGATAGCGTAAGGCATTAAAACATTATTGAAAAAAGCAATGAAAGGAACATTTTTAAAGGCGGTTGGAATTGCGGTTAATTGGTTATTGTGAAGATAAAGATATTTAAGATTAGGAAGGTTAAGGTGGGGAATTGCGACTAATTGGTTGTTTTCAATACTAAGGGCTTTAAGTTCAGGAAGGTTAAAGACGGGAATTGTGGTTAACTGGTTATTGTTAAGATGAAGATATTTAAGATTAGGCAAGTTAAGATTTGGAATTGAAGTTAGGTAGTTGCTTTCAAGATTAAGATATTCAAGATTAGGAAGGTTAAGATTTGGAATTGAGGTTAATTTGTTGCTACCAAGATAAAGGGTTTCAAGTTCCAACATCTTTTCAATAGTGTCAACCTTAATCTTTTGGTCTTGAAGCCATTTTAATTGCTCTTTTAATGATAATTTCATTGATTTCATAATTCCAGCCAGCTTGCTGTTTTTGGCTCAAATATGCCTTTTACATCCTGCTCAATTCCATCTTTTGGCGTATCGGCTATAACTCCCCCTATCACAGACGCTTCCGCCTGTTGGGAAGTGGCAATAATATACCTCAGGGCGTCGCAATTAGACACTAAAATCCCATTGGCGAAAAACATTCCATATTCAGTCGTTAAGTTGTAAACTTCTTCTTTTACGCAATGCTCTTGCTTTACAATTATTTCCGCACCATTTTGAACGAGAGGGAAATGGAGTTTTGTATCTTTTTCCGCATATTCCGCATAATTTAGAAACCCATTTTCTGTTTTTCCAAGATTTCTTTCCCAATCGCTTATGAAATAATTTACTCGCTTCTGATTTATGCCATTTGATAGCGAATATACGGGCTTTGTCCATATTCTTCCGCCATTTATTAATACATTCCTTGTAATGTCTTTTGCTATGTTCTTTAGGGCTAACCAATTCCAAATTATCAATGCTATTGTTGAAAGAATTCCCATTTTTGTGATGGATATAAAACCCTTTAGGAATTTTCCCATTTTTCTTTTCCCAGATATATCTATGTAATCTCTTTGTCTTGAAGCCAAAACGCTTTTCTGAAGAAGAAATAAAGTATTTACAAAGTTCAAGCCGTTTTGAATTCGGATACCTTCTGAATTTAATTCCATCAATAATAATTGTTTCTGTTTCCATACCATAATTTTATCACCATATCTAATTGTGTCAAGAGCAATAAATCCCTTATCGGTAAATACTTTATGGTCTTTAGTTATTAAAGTTCCAAGAAAATTTATTGTTTCTTTGATGCCAGTTTTTGAACTATCTAATACTTTACAATATCCAAAGGGAGTAAATACTTCATCGCCAATTTTTACTTCTTCAATCGGCACCTGCCCGTTTCTTGTTTTAATTAGTGTCCCTTTCCCGAAACAGCCGTGGTCGTTTCTTTTTAAAGGCGTTTCCTTCAGCTCAACCTGCTTTGTTCTTTCTTCGTATTGATAAGTGTTAAACTCGTCTATTAAGTTTTTACAGACAGGCGAAACAAATAATTTCCTGTCGTTTAAAAGCGTCCTGATTTTATCTATGCCCCTTGAGACATTTCTGTCGCCTTCCTGCACGGGTATTAACTGCTCTCTGAAGGTTTGGATGTTCATTGGTTCTGAAGGGTCAGCAAAAAATGTCTGAACAGAATACTTTGCTTTTAATTCTTTGACTTTCTTTCCCAGTTCGTCCAAGGTCAAACCCGCTTTGTAAAATTCCTCTATCACATAACATCTCTTGTCTTTCGTAAAGGCGGCAATGATTATTGAAGCTGGCTGGGTATATCCCCAGTCAATCCCCCCCAAAACCACTGATACTTTAGCCCAAGGAACTCTGTCTGAAATATGTTTATCTTCTGAAAACTGTTCATAAACTCTGCCTGCCATTTCAGAAAACCTGCCCTGATACAGCATAGCGAATACTCTTGGGTCAAGCGTTCTTTTGGCACGATAATACTCGTCTTCGGGGAAACCAGGATTTTTAATGCTTTCGTATTCTATAACATCGTAATCTGGGTCGCCTTTTTTAAATAAATCGTAAAATTCCTTTTTAAGCCAGTTAAATCCGTAAGCTCTGGTTGTTAAAAGCATCTGCCCTTTGGTTGTTGAGGTTCTGCCTTGAGCTATTAACCAAGCGTATCTTGATATACCTCCCGCTTCGTCTATCCAAGCGGATTTTAATGTCATTCCTTCTAAAGAAACGGCTTTATCGGCTGACCTGATAAAAATGTTTCCGCAGCCAGGCAACTGGATTTTCTCGTTCCTCTGGGAATAATACTTATGATAAGAAGGGAAAATCTCAAAAAACTTGGGAAGGGACGATTGCTGCATTATCTTGTAAGATGGACAGATAATAGCGTGATTGTCTTTCGGATACAGGCTATATTTATTCCCCAGCCAAACCGCTCCTGTCAGGGTTTTTCCCGCTTGAACTCCTGTCAGCATCAGAACGAACCTTTTTTGGCTCTGGAGGGCTTTCTGCTGGTAATAATGAGGAAATGTCTTTGGAAGCATCTTTTGTTTTAAAAATTACTGGGACTGGTTTTACTTTTTCTCTAACTATCCTTTCCTTTTCAGGAGGCATAATCCTGTTAAAAATATCCATTGAGATTTTATGCTTCAATTCCGCCCAGTCCTTGTCAGACATCTTTTCTGGCTTTTTCTTAAAAATGCTTTCGTAGAACTTTTTGAGTTCAGGAGTCATATCCCAAAGCCATTTTTCCAAAACAAACCTTCTCGCAATTCCCATATTAAGGATTACTGATTATAAACTTAAAAGCCAAAACTACGGCTATTCCTATTAAAATAATCTTAATTATCTGATAAAAATCCTGCCTGTCAAACTTTTTATTGAACTGCTTTGGCATAATTTTGCTTGATAAAATCCCTTACTTGCTTTGAACAAGCTAAACAAAAAATGTATAAATCCTCCCTAATGACGCTCCTTGCCGATTTGCCGTCCATCTGATAGGTCTTCTCCTTAAAGCTGAAACTTCCCATTTCTTGAATATCCAACGCTCCCGCTCCCACTTCCTTTCTACACAAATCGCAAAAATATTTAAGCATACAAATTATATTTCTTTCTTTTGGCGGTATAATTCCCGCATTTCCTGCACATAATAATCCTTTCCCAATCGTGGGAGCAAGCCTTACTTTTCCCGTCTTTTGATTTTTTTTTCATTGTTCGCATTTACAGGTTGTGTTATAACTCTGATGCTTCTTGCACCACAAAAGCTTTTTGCTTTTCCTTTTTCCTGTATATACTTTGGCAGTGGGTTTTTCAGCTTCTATCCTGTTTGTATATACTTTCTCATCATCTGTATATACTTCAAACTCATACTCCCTATTTTCTTCTAAATCAGTATATACATCCTTGGGCAGATATACAGCTTTTGAATTGCCAAGTTTAAATACTTTTGCTTTAAATTTCATCGTATATACTTAATTTAAGTTCCTATTCTATATATACATCTTTGTATATACCTGTTCTATGAACCCTGTTCTGTGCGGGAGGGGATATTGATATATTTTTAATCTCAACTGGGGGCTTTCTATCGTGGCACTCTGGCTATTTGTTCGCATAACATATCTTATACGAACCTATTTTAAGCTAAATTAAGCTAAATTAACGGGGATAACGGGTGTTATTCGCATATACATATATATACATATACTACCACCTACCTTCTAATCGCCTCGCTACGCCTTAATTTTATCGCTACTTTATATATACATATATATACTAAGCCTCATTAAAGCTCAACGCCTTTTGTTCGTAATTTACGGCTATTTATTGATATTACGAACGAATTTATCTTCCTTTTAACCTTCTATAATACCTTATTTTATTACTAAATAACTCTTTTAGCTTTATTTTGTTGTTCCTTCCTTGTTCTTTGTTATTCTTGTTGTTTTTACTTTTATTTAAGCCCCGAATTATTTTAATTTAACTTGCTCTTTGCTTATTTGCTACTATCTTTTGCCCGATAAAACAAAAGACGGATACTTTCGCTGGTTTATCCTCTAAAACAGCTTTTAATATCCGCCTGATGTTCAGGTTTGGATGAATTATTTCTTTTATTCACTTTTTAAATATCTTTTCTCTTTTTTCAATTTCTCTTAATATGCCGTCTTTGTCAAAGTTTAATATAATCTTGCTGTTTTTTACTCCCAAAACATTATTTACGATTATATTATGGAGGTTCAGCTGGAACTTGGGAATATCCCCGACAATCAGATAATTTATCGCTATATTCAGATATTCTTTTTGAGCCGCAAATTTGATTGATGAAACGGGATTTATTATTTTTAATTCCTCCATATTTCCCTATAGCATATCTAAAAATAAAAATCAAGCTCTGTGAATAACTTGCCATTTTTAGCTTAAATTACTAACCATTGACAATAATGTATGCTTTGTTATTGTGTAATTGGAAGCTGGGGATAACTCTCTGGCTCTCCTGCGACACTACCGCATTTTTTATATCCGCTTTGTCAGGTAGTGTCTGATGAAGCGGTTTAATTTTAACCCTGCTCATTAAAAAATGACAATAAAAGAATTAAAAGAAGAATTAGAAAATTATGATGAAGATTTGGTAATCCGAATTGCCGAACAGCCGAATTATCCTTTTGCCTATTCAATACAGGGATTAAAAGAGAAAGAAGAAGAAAGTGGCGAAATTATCGTTTATATTTTAGAAGGATTACAAAAAAACAATCTACCGAAAGAATTATTTGAGTAATCTTTTCTCTCGGTTATTCTCTATAAAAGCAGGGATAGAGGATAACCGGATAGAGAAGATTATAATTTTAATGCCTGCTCCTTAAAAATGAATATCCAAAAAGAATTAAGACCAATTTTAGAAGAAACAAGAAAAAATAGTTTTAAATCGGAATATCAAGAAGGAATTAAAGACCCAGAATTAGTTGGTTTGGTAGTTAGTAAGTTTTTTGAATGGGATACCAGAATTATTGATGCCTTTCAAAACGCTTTAGAAGATGCTAACTTTCACTCTTTTAATGATAAAATTGGCGAATTAAGAGAAAAAGAAAATCTTTAGTCCTCTTTCTTTGCCCGCCAGTTATAAAGCAGGCAATAATTGGCGGGTAAGATAAAAGGGATTTAATAAAGTAAGCCCGTACATTAACAAAATGAGAAATCTAACAAGGCAACAAAAGAAAATTTTGGACCAATGGTATAATGGAGAAAAAACAAAAGGTAAAAGTTTCGGATTATGGTGGGATGTAAGAACGGATAATGATTTTTCTTATGAATTATATGAAAAATTAAATGACTTAAATCCTTGCGAAATCTTTTACCAAAATGTTAATCATTATATCCACGAAAAAGTAATGGAGTAAATAGTATCTTTTCAGAATATCTTATCATAAAGCGGGCTTGATAGGATATTCAAGAAAGGATATTAAAGGTCGGCAAGCATATTAAAAATTAAATAAATTTATGTCATTACCAGAAAAAATCTTTATTGTTCTTGCCTTATTGTCTTTCGGCTGGATATTGGGAAGATTTACAGAAGCCGTAGTTAGAGGCGTTTTTCCCTTTTAAAACCCGCCAGCACGAAGTTTTAAGGGGAACTTGGCTGTCTAAATTAGAGGTCTTGTGTTATAACTGCCCTAATAATCCGTCTTATAGTATAAGCTGATCAATGTCAGTAGTAAAATCTAACTTTGATTTTCACGAGGTCTTTAAGTAAGACCTCTCTTTTTATTTACTTCCAAAATTGCCAGAATTTTTTGCTTTTTTTCCTCACTTTTATCTTTTCAATTTGTTCGCAAAATTCATCAAAAGGTCTATCATATACAGAACCTTTGGTAATGCTTGTCCAACCTCTTANNTTNCCTATNTTTTCAACAAATTCAATATCNCCCAANANCCNCAAAACATAAGTATAAGCNAANANTTTTCCTAAATAAAAANNATANTCTTTGGTATTTTGTTTNATTTTTTCTNTNCTTAATTTTTTGTGCAATCTTCCTTTGACTTTGGTTAAATACGGTTGCAGTCTTTTGCAGATTTCTTCCAGTTCAATTATTATTTTTTTATTCGTCATTTTTAATTATTATCAGCTTAAACTCTTTTTTATCTTTTTTATCTTTAATCGGGATATTTATTATAATATCGCTGTATTTATTCAAAGGGTTGGGCAGATTTTCCGAATTAGACACGCCCAAAATTAAAAACTTATATTTCCCCTCAATATGCTTTAAAATTTCCTCTCTTACCGCTGAATTAACTTGCAAGTAATAAATATCGGCAGGCGGCAATTTTTGCTTTAAAATATCGCCCAAAATGACCTCTATGCCGTTTTTTTGGCATTCTGCCTGTCTTTCTGGGTCTATTTCAATTCCTGAAACCTTTTTGGCATATTTTTTAAATTGCTCTAATAATTGACCCTCGCCAGCTCCAATATCAAAAACTACTTTATCTTTAATAATATCTTTTAAAATTTCAGCCGCTATTTTAGGCGAAGCTGTGGGATATTTTAACATTATAATAAACTTTTTAATAAGTCTCTTTTAGGTTTTTTATTTCTTTTTTTACATTTACAACAAACTCTGTCTTTCCCAAAAAATACAGTTGGTCCATAATAACATCCGCAATGTTCACATTTTTTATCAATCATATATTTTCCCAGCCATATCTGTCGGGTCTTCTTTATAACTAACCGATAAAACCTCGTAAGGATGTTGAATATAATCTATTTGATGATAATTACACTTTAAACAAATTCTTTCTTGAATTAAATAAAAAGCCACTTTTTTGGTTTCTTTAATAAGCGAAGAAAAAGTTATATGTCCCTTTTCAATAACTTTCCAAGAAGAAAAATCGTGGACTTTTAATTTTAAATACTCATTACACTTTTTCATTTAAAAATTCCCAAAATAAATATCTTTTATCTTTACCTTTTAATAAATCTCCTAATTGTTCTTTAATTTTTTCTGGGATTTTATCAAAAAATTCTTTTAATTCCTGTTGTTTTTTGTCATATTCTTCATCCCGTTTTTTTGACATCGCAGGTAAATTTTCATCAATATCATATATCCATTTATAAATTTCATTTACATAATTTCCGTATGTTAAAGAATGAATATAAGTAGAAGGATTATTCCAAACATCGCCAGATTGGGAAGAATAAAAATCAACAAAATTTTTAACAGCTTGTAAAAAGTTTTTTAAACGAACTTCTTTTGGATATTGCTCATTTATCAAAGGTTCTTTTTTTCTTTTTTCTATCGGTAATCTAAATTCTTTTTTTCCTTCTACTTTATTGATTTCCCTTTTTTCCTTTATTTCATCAATTACTTCTTGACTTTTTTTAATAAATTTTTCTTTTAAACATTTTTCTGAACAAAAATGGGTTTCTTTCCAAACTAACCAATTATTATTTACTTTTTCTAAATTTATAATAGGTTTGCCATTAAAATTTATTGAAATAATATCTTTTTCTTGTATAATTTCTTCTTTTACGCAATTATCACAAACTATACTTGTTTCTTTAAATTCTTTTTGTTTTATCATAGTT
>C687J35021_10001312_pt1 | contig 18809 bp, 28 predicted proteins | sample RifCSPhighO2_12_FD_35021 | JGI IMG/M metagenome (IMG submission 35021)
GAACTGCCCAGGCTAGCCCGACAATGGCTAGCCGGGCAGCCACTTCCCCAACCGCTATCACAACTTACCACCTACTACCTGAACCAAGAACCAGATAGCGAAGACGCCGAGAAAGTTTCGTTTTTCGCGGACGCCTACGCCGCCGCCCGCAATCACCCCCAAAAGGAGAGACCCATGCAACCAGAAGACGTATTAGAAGTGCAAACGGAGCTTGCACCCATGCCCCAAAAGCAGGAACCGCCAGCCCCCAGCCCACAACCCCCTGCCCAAAACCTTGAAGCTGCCGCCTGGATACAGGCAATCCGAGATCAGGGCAAACAGATGATTCTACAGACAAGCGGTCTACCAGCCCCAACCATCTCGCGATTAGAGAAAGGCGTCTGGCAAACGCCAATTGAGCTAAAACAGGCCATTGACAGAGAGAAGACATATCTGGCAGAGTTAGAGGAAGCCAACGTCATCCAAATAGGGCCTGCCCCACGCGGGGCACACGTAGGGGGAATGAGAAACGACCTCGATCAGTTCACGATCGCCTATGAAGCCCTTATGCGGAACAAGCGGCCTGCCGGCGGTATCAGACCACTACACGGCCTGCGCGACGCATACATGTTGCTTTCCGGCGACTTTGAGATGAAGGGAATTTTCCAACCGGACCAGGTCGCCTTCGCTAACGTAAACACCAGCACGTTAGCGAACATCACCGCAGACCTGCTCAACAAGATCATCATAGAACGGTACAGCATGTATCCCAAGTGGTGGGAAAAGTTGGTGGTAGAAGAAGACGCAGCCAACTTGAACTCCGTAAAGTGGATAAAGCTGGGCGACGTAGGCGAGTTACCCACGGTGGCCGAGGGTGCTGGCTACACAGAACTAACATGGGACGACTTAAGGGAGACAACGGCCTTTGTGAAAAAGGGCGGCTATTTAGGGGTCACCCTGGAAGCAGTAGACCGCGACGACACCCGCAGTTTACAAGCGCTGCCTGGCGCAATGGCACAGGGCGCTTACCTTACCCTGGCAAAGTTAGTTGCGGCCATTTTCACCGACGCTTCCGGCACCGGCCCAACTATGAGCGACGGCGTCGTCCTATTCCACGCTGACCACGCAAATGTGGGAACAGCAGCATTGAACCACGCCAACTGGGTTGCCACGCGCACAGCGATGCGCAAGCACACGGCCATCAACTCCGCCGAGCGTCTAGGGGCATTAACCGCACCAAAATACCTGTTAGTTCCCCCCGACTTAGAGAACACAGGATTAGAGGTACTAGCTTCAGGCAACGAGCCTGGAGTTGCCGACAACGATATGAATCCATGGGCAGAGGGAAACACACGCGAGGCCCTATTACGCAACGCGCGGGACCGGGTTTGTGTCGTAGATCTGTGGACTGACACCAATAACTGGGCAGCCATGGCGGATCCCATGCTGCACCCAACCATTGGCGTCGCCTACAGGTTTGGCAGAGTGCCTGAAGTATTCGTAGTTACCAACCCACTCGCCGGCCTAATGTTTACGAACGATACCATGCCTATCAAGGTAAGATATTTCTTGGCCGTAGGAGCGGTTGACTGGCGCGGCATCTACAAGCAAAACGTCACCTAATCCCAGATCGGGGACGCGGGCAACAGCCGGTCCCTTTAACAAAGGAGAAAAGCGAATGAACAACTTTTTCATGCTTGATTTTAGTATCGCTGGCACCCTGGCCGCCAACTTCATTTTTCGATGGACGGCCCCATTCAATTGCACCCTGGTACACGTATCAGCCGTATCCAGCAATGCCGGAAGCGCAACACTCGACATTGGCACGTCGGGCGACGACGACGAGTTCATGCTAGAGACAGCCATCGGTGTTTCCGGCACGCCCGTTGAATGGGCACGCACAGACTTCGTAGGCGATCAGTTTCCCCGCATTGAAGACGGCGACATTTTCCTGGCAACCCTGGACTACGACGGTGCCAGTGCCACAGCAGCCGCGAACGTCACCGTAGTTATGACATTCAAGGTGGGATAAATGAACAAGAAAATAGCCTTTTTAGCAATCGTCCTATGGCTGATTGCCGTTACAGTCGGCGTCCTCCTCCCCAAACCACTTATCACACAGGATGGCGAGCTAGTCGCCCTGGGCGTTACCCACTTCACCGGCATGGACATTACCAGCGACTCAACCGACGCCATGATCGTGAACCAAACCGGAGTCGGTGACATCGCAGAATTCCAAGACGCCGGCACCGTAATACTACGGATTGCAGACGGCGGACTCATGAGCGGAGGAACAGGCGGACAAACCTGGACATTGGCAGCGGCCGCCAAACTCCTGATTGACGGCGACACCACTAATCAGACACAGACTACAGGCACACTAGACATCAATTTTGGCAGTGTCACCACTGACACCATGCCAATAAACGTTTCGGCCACCATGGACAACGGGATGGTAGCCGGCGCAGATATGTACCTGGGCCAACTAACGATGATTGGCAACGACGCCAACGGCGATTGGAAAGGCCTAACCATCATTGCTGACGCTACCGCAAACGCAGGTGCGGGCACTTACGAGTACGGGGTTTCGGTTGACTGTGAGGAAAACACCGCTGGCGCATGCTTAGATGGTGTACTAATCACATCAAGCGGAATAGACACTGGCCTAACAGACGGTGTGGACGTAAGCGCAAGCAACATTGCCAATGCCATCAACATTGGCAGCAACCTGATTGCTGGGGGTAATTCTGATACCCTGACTATTGGGGCGACAGACGCGACCGTGATCCTGGATCGGAACGACAGCGGATCATTAACCTACACCGGCACAGACAACGACGCCAATGCAGATGTTATCTATGACGCCGGCGGCACGGGTGCAGTCACCATCGGTTCAGCAGATGTAACCAACGTCACCATAAACAGTGACGTTGGCTTGACGTTTGCCGGCAACTCAGAAAGCATTTTCGACGGAACAGACGGCGCTTTCGACTTCACCCGCAACACAACCGGTACAGTCACCCTAACCAGCTCCGACAATGACGCCACTGCCGACATGACAATAGACCCCGGCGGGGCCGCTGCCCTGGTGCTTGGCAGCGCCGACGTCACCTCCGTCAGCGTAATTGCAGACGCAGATCTGCAGATGCGCAATGGAGCCACCGGCAACGTCGACATTTCCCTACACGACTACGCAGATTCGGCAGACGACGACATGGCCCACGTAGTCATACGTGGGAACTGCACTGACGCCGGCACAGGTGCAGAGGATTGCGATTACAGCGTTCTGGTAGTGGAAGCCGGAGCCGCGGCCGAGACACGCTTCACGATTGACGCCGACGGTGGCATCACAATAGGCAGTGCCAATAACGCCGCGGTGACCAGCCTCGGCACCACTACCGACCTTCAGAACGCCGCAACCGGTAACGTGGAATTAGCCTTTCAGGATTATGTCGACAGCGCCGACGACGATATGGATCATGTCGTTTTGGTTGCCAATTGTACCGACGCCACAAGTGCCGCCGAAGATTGTGACCTCAACATCCAGGTTGTAGAGGCCGGTGCAGCGCCAGAAACGCGCATTGCCATTGATGCCGATGGCGACATCACCCTAGGCAGCGCCAACAATGCCGGCATCACCCTTCTGGGAACTGGCGTATCAGTGCGAAACTCAGCCACCGGCAACGTCACGGTAGACTACCGCGACTACGCAGATTCAGCGGATGACGACATGGCCCATGCCATCGTCACCGTCAATTGCACCGATGCCGGCACAGGAGCAGAAGACTGCGATTACACCATCGGGGTGGTGGAGGCGGGCGCAGCCGCCGAGACGCGATTCAACATCAATGCCGACGGCGGCATTGAGATTGGCTCTGCAAATAACGACAGCATCAGTTTAACCACAGACGGCACCGGCGACGGCGAACTAACCGTACCCAACGAAAGTATCTCGGCAGCAGAGATACTCAACCTGACCCGGTCCATTCCTCTCCCCCTGGGATCGTGGGTTCCATGTGCCGGCACGGTGGCCGGCGTGTGGGACGCCGCCGGAGCAGATACGGAGCCAGACCTGGCGGCCGTCAACACGGCGCTGGTCATTGAGTACGATGATACGGGCGGAGAACTAGATATAGACGAAATCTGCAACAGTTTTACCGTGCCGGCCGACTACGCAAGCGGCGGCACATTTGTTTTTCGCGTCACTCAGGGCGGAGCGACAGCAACCCTCGAATCTATCGAATGCCGGATCAGCGTTGACGGCGCGGCAATTGGAGCTGCTGATGAGGACAATCTGGCAAACCAGACAGCCGTCCAATCAGTGACCAGCACCCCCACCGGCACGTGGGCGGCCGGGGCAAGTATTGGGGTGGCGTGCAAGCAGGGAAATGCCACACCAGACGATGTGGTAAATTTCCATGCCATTGAGGCCCAATACACGGCTACCCAATAACGCAGGGCACAAAACGATCATGTACACGGTCAAGGCCATATGCGCCAGAGAGTTTCGAGAGAGTGTAAAAAGAGCGGCCGGCGTCATGCCGGCCGTCTCTCCACCACTCACAATAGAGACTTTTAGACCAGATATGATCAGCCCATGCAACCTTCTATACATCAAGTTGCACGGACTTCCAGGACAGAAATTCCTATACGGCACAAATCTAATAACAGCGGTTAGCGCCGAACAAATCCGACAGTGCAACCTTAAAGAAACCATTGTATTTGCCGCCACCTGCTTCTTTCCAGAAAGCGGACTCATGCCAGCGTTCTTCGACGCCGGCGTAACCGCCATCATTGCCGGCAGGGGCGAAAATTACGCTGACAGAACCGTTGTGGCGGGGGCAGACCTACTCGGCATCTATGTCAGAAAGCTAACGCGCATTAGAGCAACCCCAGAGACAGCACTCAAAATAGCCATTAGGGTGTTAGACAACAAACTCGCCCTAAGAAAATCAGGCAAGGCAGCCGACGCGCTGTCATTCGAGGTATTCAGAAGAGATGAGCGAACAAACATTAAATGACATCGTAAGACTGGCCCAGGAAGCGGGCGTGGACACACCCATATACGCCTACGAGTTCACCGACAAGCGCCTTAAACTATACCTGCCCAACCTGATCAAGCTCATAGAACTTGACCAGCCAGAAAAAGGGGTGGAGGATTTATCTTGGGATGAGTTACGACGCCTGGCGGCCGAAAAAGGGGTTACCGGCCGGGGCAAAATGAATCGGGCCGAGCTCGAACGCGCAGTCAAGGAGGCAGAATGAGTTGGCTAACCGTTTCCAGCGCGACCCCAGCAGTAGACACAGCAATCTACGCCAGCGGCGACCTGATCGGTACAATGCTGACCTTCAATAACGTAACGCGCACGGCAGGGCGAGGCGGAGAGATAATTGACGCCATACTAACCGACCTGGCAAAACAAAGCGCCGTCATTGACCTGATCCTATTCGACGCCGACCCGACAAATACTACCTTTACCGACCAGGCCGCCTTTGACATTGCCGACGCAGATATGCCCAAAGTCATTGGAGCTATCGAATTCTTGACCTACTACGGGTTAAACGACAACAGTTTTGCATCAGAGACAGCTATAGGAATGGGATTTTTGCCCGCAAACGCCGCTCCAACCACAATATACGGCGCATTAGTCAGCCGAGGAACGCCGACGTTCGCGGCAGCAACAGACGTAACAGTACGGCTAAAGATCAAGCAATACTAAGTAAGATGGGAAAAGCGCCGGGTGGTCACTATATCGGGGGGGCCGGAAACATGATCGGGTGGTTTCAATTGGCAGAACCATCCGGCACAGTCGCCATTGACAAAAGCGGCCGAAACAACGCAACCCACACCGGGGTCAGCCTGGGAAAACCAGGCGTAAACCGGTTGAAAAGAGCCAGCCAAAACGACGGAGCAACCACCTACACCAACCTGATAGCCTCCGCCAGTCTATTCAACGGGAATGAAGGGGCTATCGGGGTATGGGCAACTACCGGAGCATGGACGGACGGAGTAGCACGATTCTTAGTCCGGATAGAGGTCAACACAAACAACCGGGCCTGGATCGCCCGGGCAGCAACCAACAACCGCATGTTCCTCCGGCATACAGCCGGAGGAACAGACAAAAACATAACCGTGCTAACAGCAGCGCCGCCCGGATGGTTCCACACGCTATTAACGTGGAGTCTAACCCAAAACAAATGCGACGCTTACTTCAACAGCATCAGCGTTCTGGAAACAACCAACGCCAACGCCTGGGTAGGAACACCAACAACTATGTTGATCGGAGCCGGTACCACCACACCAACGTTAGTGTGGAACGGAAACATCAACCATGTCAAGCTATACAACAAATGGCTAAACCCATTCGAGGTAAGAGCCATTTATCTAGAGGAGCAGCTAAGATGACATGGCACGGATATCTGGGACTTATCAACACCGGGCTGGCGAAAGGGGAAAGGGACACCCTAAAAGCCCTGGTAAAACAGCTAGGGCCATCACAAGACCGCGATCCCTCTCGCATCAACCACAGCCGCGAGCGATTAGACGGAGCCGGCATACTAATCGTAGCAGCCTTCGAGGAGGGCGAGATTGACGAGGACGGGTTCAAGGCCAGACTAGAAACCATCACTGGTATCGGGGCGGGCGAGTGGGTCACAGAGGAATCAAAAGCAAGTTTTGGAAATTATTCTTCCAACTTGACAACCTACAGCGCCAGAGGAACAGATTACATCACAGTCATCCACTTCGGCGGCAGCAGCGGGACGTGGGAGGAGGGGAAAGACGAGGCAAACAACTATATCATCGCCAATGCCGGGGCCTGGGAAGGAATTAGAGTACGATGACAACCCTGACCGCACTAGCAGACGAAGCCCAAAACGTATTAAGCGACGCTGGAGCCGGCGAGTGGCCACAAGCGACCATAGAGGAGTGGGTCAACGCCGCCATCCGCGACATCAGCCCCCACTTCCCCCGCCGCGTGACAGCCACCATCGCCACAGCAGCCGACGACCGCAAGTATGACCTACCAGCCGGCATTCAAGCTATTCTCAGTGTAGAATACCCAACCGGAGAAGATCCACCCCTATACCTATCCCCTCGATCACATAACAGCGGTTGGTTTTGGGGGTTAGTAGGGTTTTACGACCACATCGCCCACAGAGACGAAACGGACGTAGACGAACTATGGATCAGCGAAGAACCCGCCGCCTCCGAGACAATCACCATAATCTACGAGGGGGACCACAACTACGACCTTGCCAGCGGAGGCACCATCACCGTCCCAGAACGATACTTCAACATCCTGATTCAGTTCGTGGTATGGCGAGCATGGCTAGAGCTTCTAGCCGCCGAACAAAGCAGCCCAACCAACGCCAGCAGCCTGCTATCATCCCTATTCGGAGAGAACGCGCAACGCGCTAAACAAACCTATGACGAGATGATAGCCATGGCCAAGGAAAGTGGGATAATCCACGAGAGCGCCTTCGTCCATTGGGCGCCAGCATACATCTACTAGGAGACATAACCATGTCAGACATCATTAAGAAAATCCTAACCTGGTTCGCACAAAAATTCTTACTAAACAACATCATGAGCGGCGAAGACTCACTAGCTATCGGCATCGAATGCACTGCAGGTGGAGAGAAATCCAGGGCTGAGGGGTACCAGTCAGCAACAACCCTCTACGGAGAACAAGCTTACGCAAGCGGCTCATACGCCCAACGCGGAGACGCCCAGACCAGACGCCTGGTCGCCTGGAACGTAACCAGCGACGCCGACACAGCCAGCCTATTCTTAGACGGAAATGGATCAAGCGAGCGCATCACAGTACCCCAACTGGCATCATGGACATTCATTATCAAGGTTATAGGCAGACGAGTAGACGCCACCAACGAAAGTGCCGGCTACACGTTTGCTGGCACAATCCACAGGGACGCAAACCCCAACACAACCCGTATCGTGGGCAGCATAGCCACATTACTAGAAGTGGAAGACACCGCAGCCTGGTCATGCACCGCATCAGCCGACACCACCAACGGAGCGCTAGACATCCAAGTAAGGGGCGAGGCCGGAAAAACCATCTTGTGGGTTGCAGTTGTTGAGGTAATACAAGCGAGGGCAACCGTATGAACAACATGAAACCAGGTTATCAAACCACAGAGTTCTGGATAGCAATAGCTCCCTGGATTCTTGCCATGCTGATCACAGGAGGCGTGCTGGCAGGATCAATAAGCATGAGCGAAGCCTGGCCGGTTCTGACCGCACTAGGCATTGGCGGGGGCGTGTCCAGCGCCGGCTACTCAGGAGCTCGAGCTCGAGTAAAAGGAAAATGACGGAGACAGAAACACTCTTACTCCTCAACCAACTCATACCGGGATGGATTGTAGTTGGAACCGGCATAGCCGCCGTCTTATCATGCACGCTTCGCGGATACATAAGAAACGATTGGCGTATTATTATTATGGCAATGCCCATACTAGGACTAACCATCACCTACGCCATCGTTACACTAGCTAACCCCAGCACCATCGAAAGGGGAGTCGCGATCCGGATAGGATTAATACTCCTATTCATAAGCATCACACTATACAACGGACGACCTCGCCAACATGACTGACGCAGGGATTGCCACCATAGTCGTATCGTTTTTCTCACTAATCGGGATGTTCCTATCATGGCTTCTATCCCGCCGACAGAAAATAGCTGAGGAGAAACAAACCGCCGCCGAAGAAGAAAGGACAAAGGCAGAAGCCAGAAAAATAGGGGTGGAAGCAGACGACATCCTGATTGGCAACTGGCAAGATGCAGCGGTATGGCTACGCCAGGAACTTGCCAACACCCGAGAAACGCTCAAGAAGGAGCGCGACGAGTGGGCCAACGAGAGAAAAGCACTCAGAGAACGAATTGACGATCTGGAAACAGAACTAGCACAGGAGAAAGCAACCCGGCAAAAAGAATCGGCCGAGCTCCGCAAAATGCTAGTAAACCTACAGGGGACGTGATACAATCCTACCATACATTTGTGTAGGACCTCCTCCGTCCTGAAAAGTGCGTTTGCCCCATTGCGAGCGCACTTTTGTTTTTTGACAGGGAACGAAAGCGTGATACAATCCAGGGGATTAACAGAGACTTACACAAGGAGGAACACAAATGGAAACCATAATTGACGCAGCCCTTATCTTAACCACAGTGTCGTTTATAACCCTGGTATGGGTACTCATCTACACCCTACTCAAGGGTCCAAGAAACGATCACAACCAATGAAACGCTGCAACATCTGCCACAATAGCGCCTATAAACCGGAAACCTGGCAGAGAAAGCAACTAGTCTTTGGCGACAAACAAGCGGTCATTACCATCTGTGGCAGCAAAGCCTGCTCAGAATGGGCAGAAAAACTAAGCTACAAAAAACAAACAGGGGATACAAAATGAAAACGTATCAATGCGAACTATGCGACAATGAAGGACAAGACGTCCAACTGGCAGGAACATTCACAGCCAGACTGTGCCTATCTCACAGGCGACAATGGGATAGAATATGTACGGGCCACCCCAGCTTCATAAAGATGTGCAAAGTCGGTGCCGCCCTAAATGCTGCTATCCAGAAAGGGGACATTACGCAAGCCATGGAGTGCGCGGACGCCTACGCCACGGCCAAACACATAATGTGGCTGAATGCTGAGGAATGGCTAAAAGAAATGGGTGAGCAACTTTACGGGTGAGCCACTTGACGTAGGAACGACAGCGTAGTATAATCCTTACGTTGGCTTGGCACACCAACGAACGAACGAACTAAATAAATGGCTTGCAGGAAGCTCCTGCCCCTTTGAGGGCGGTTTGCGTTAAGGGGCCGCCAACCCCGATCCTGCAAGCCGCGCAGACCGCCGTCAAAAGGACAGGAGTTTTTATTTTATCTCAAAGCTACAGATAAGGGAGTTCCCAACATGATAGAAGTAGCAAGCATTTACACAAAAAAGGCCCACGAGTGTCCCACCTGTGGGCCAGTCCACGAAACAAAACTGGTAGAAATAGACAACAGCCTAGAAATGAACACCGTTTGGTACGCCCGCACCTGCACCAAATGCGGGAGCTTCGTTGATCCAGTAGAACAAACCAAAGAGAGAGACAAATGTCGATATACAGAGTAGTAAAAAACACGCGGTATTTCGTGGCCGCAAACGAGCCATTCCACGACAAACGATTGTCGTGGGAAGCAAGGGGAGTCATGGCATATCTATTAAGCAAGCCAGACGGATGGGATGTCCGGAACTACGACCTGGAAAACCAGGCACCAGCCGGCGAAAGGGTAATCAGGCGAATAGTGAAAGAACTTGTAAACAACGGATACATGCACAGAGAGCGAGTCAGTGCAGGGAAGGGAAAAATCAATTTGCTCACAACAGTCTACGAGAGTCCAGCACTAAACCCATTCTTTCATAGTCACGCTTTTCACCCCATGAAAGATTCACCCCATGAAAAACGCAGTCCCATATTAAATACTGATCCATCAAATACCGATCTCAATAAATACTTAGATATATACACGTACGCGCACGACGAAAGCGCAGGACGAGAGACAGACCCCCTTCAGGAAATGATCAGCACTCTAAGCACCATCGTCAAAGAGACATTCGCACCAGGAGTAACAGACACAAAATTCGAGGGGGCAGCCGATGGCCTGCTAAGACGGCAAATCAGTAGAGAACAGGTAACGGACTTTGGAAAATGGTGGAGCAAAGAAGGGTGGTATCCAGGGAAGCCAGCCCTAAGAACCCTACTGCAAGAGATAGATAACAGCATAAACAACGTCACCAATGGACAACAAAAAAATGGGCGCGGTGGGGCCGGATCAGGACAAACAGCCATGCAAACGGCGGTAGAGGAGGTAATCAGAAAGCATGAGATGGCTAAATGACTTGGCGAACTACTACGCCCATAATCAACCGAACCGGACACAACTAGACGCACTGATAACCAGGTTTGGAGATGAGCCAGAGACGGTAATGCGCGCGGCCGTCATAGCATACCAGGAAGAACACCAGCACTTCCCCCAGATAGCTACGCTAAAACCGTTCGTAACCACCGCGCAGGTCACAGCCAATGTACCAAGCAGAACATCAACAGAGCTGTACAGGCTAGTAAGTAAGATATGGCCCTTATGCGCGAGGTGCGGTGAACGAACTCCAGATAGAAACAACTGCCCTTTCTGCAAAGACCTCGGCGGGATAAAACTGGGTGAGGAGTATGAATGTTTTGGCTAAAGCAAAAGGATATGCCATGACCTGTAACAAAATCAAACACTTCAACCCCAAGACAGCCCAGGATCACGCCGACAGAGTTGGAAAGGCAAACAGCGTGACACCAGACATATACCAATGCCAAATCTGCAAGTGGTGGCATGTTGGGTACAGCAGAGAACAAAGGGCAGCAATGTCAAAGGGAAGAAGGCGGGAGTACAAAAGGAGAAAAAAGGCGTGAAAGAAAGGAATATGACCAACATCTGGATTCCAGAAAAGGAACTGATAAAAGGTGAGTAAGCCAGAGAGTTCTTTATTAGAACAAATCAGAACAAGGAAGCTGCTCATACCAGAGTATCAGTATCGGTTTGCAGCCATAGCAACTGGGGGAATAGGCAAGGGAGTACGAAAGCGGTTGGCGGAAGCAGAACTAAAAGATTGGGCCTTTGATTTTGCCTGGCCCAGCAGCATGATAGCAATAGAGGTAGAGGGCGGTAGTTGGGTAAATGGGAGGCACACCAGAGGCGCAGGCTTCGAGGAGGATTGCACGAAATACAACTCAGCCACAGTAATGGGGTGGAAGGTTTTACGCGTGACTCCAAAACAGGTTAACAACGGTGCAGCAATGAAGTGGATAGAGAGAATGGTAGTAGTATGAGAACAGCCTTCAGAACCTATGGCGGAAAAAACAAGCTGGCCCCCTGGATAGCAAGACATCTACCTGTCCCAGTAGAAGGGGCAAGTACCTACTGTGAACCATTCTGCCGAGCAGCAAGCGTCTTCTTCGCCACACAGCCACAGCACGAATACAGTAGGGCTGTTTTGAACGATCTTGATAAAATGGTAGCCAACTACCTGATCGTTCTAAAAGAGCAGCCAGAGGCTCTAATAGCCGCCTTAGAAGCCACGCCATACAGCCAAGACGAGTTTATGAAGGCACAGATACCCGTAAAAGAAAATCCAGTCGAAGAAGCCAAGCGTTTCTATATATGGTCCAATCAGGGCTGGGCAGCAAGAGGAGGAATCTACGAAGGACGGGGAGGATGGAGACCTCCAAACAAACATAGAAACTATGCTGAGTGGTTCAGACTTTCCCACTTATGGAAACTATCACAAAAACTACAAGCCGTAGACATCATGAACAAAGACGCCTTCAACCTCATCCCAGAGATCGATAGCCCAGACACCATCTTTTACATTGACCCCCCCTACCTTCCCCAAACCCGTACCAAAAGATGGAGAACAAACGCATATGTCCACGAGTTAACACACAGGGAGCATGAAAGGCTAGCCAAACTACTGAACCAAGTAAAAGGCTACGTAGTACTGAGTCACTACGAATGCCCCGAGTATAATATGATGTACCCGAGCTGGAAAAAATACACAAAGGAAGCCAATGGTAAAACAGAAGCACTATATATAAATGAGTATGGAAATAGACACAAAATGACCGGAACACAGTAATAGGTCAAAGAATTCTGCAGGTGACTCCCAAACGGCTAGAAGACAGAGAGAGGACAGAGACAGCTAGGAGACAGAGAGAAGACAGAGAGAAGACAAAAGGAGAAGAATAAGTGAACAAACCCTTTAACAACTGGATACAAGAACAAATGAAGGACGAAGCCTTCAAAATGGAATGGGATAACCTAAGCGAAATGGTCGAAAGATTAAGAGAAAACCTGGAACAAACAGACCGACTGCTAAGAAAGACGGCCAAACACAAGGTAGAATCTGGAAAAGAAATCAGGGAGAGAATACAGCTCCACAGAGAGAATAAGGAACTACTAGAGGAGAAAAGGTAAATGTTTCCGCCAAAACCATCGCCAAGACCGATAGAGAGACCAAGACCAGGCCCATACCCGCCAAAACCATAGAATGCAAACACCAAACCCGGAGAACTACAACATATTCCACTTGGGCGTGTCAGGTGGAAAAGACAGTACGGCAGCATTGTTATGGCTGTGCTACGAATCAGGATGGCAAACCAGCAAAATAAGGTTATCGCTCTGCGAAACCGAGAACGAAGACAACCTAACCTATACCTACCTGGCAATGCTATCCGAACTCACCGGGATAGATATAGAGATAATCTACCCACAAGTAGGATCGTTCTGGGACTTAGCAAAGAAGAAGGGAAGGTTTCCTTCCAGAAAGGCAAGGTTCTGCACAAAAGACCTGAAGGTAACCCCATCCATGCGCCACATAGAAACCCTGAAACAAGAATACGGAAATGTCCTTATATTATCAGGGATTACCAGACGTGAGGGTAAGAGTCACAACGATAGAGGGAACCTGGAACAATTCAGCCACGATGATAGCTACGATTGCGATCGGTTCCTTCCAATCTATGAGTACAACCTAACCGCCATCTGGGAAATGCACCAGAGATACATCCCGCTAGACTGGGTAATAACCATCGTTCAAGAAGACGGAGAACTAGCAACAACACCTTGCCAGAAAGCGGGGTACAAGACACTGGCAGAAGAACTAACAGACATAATTAAAAAAAGCGGCATCCCATGTAACCCCTTGTATCACATGGGAGCCAGCAGAGTAGGATGCTTCCCCTGTATCAATTCGGCAAAGGGTGAGATTAGAGCAATGGATTATTGGAGACCAAGCAGGAAAAACTTCATCGCCACAAAAGAAATAGGAATTAGCAACCAAAACATGTACAGCAGCTTCTTCAGCCGAAACACCGTACCTCCTTACCACAGAAGCAAGAAGATCACAACGAAAAGTGGCGACGAAATGATGGTAGCAACCATAGACGACGTAGTGCAGTGGTCGAAAACAACGAAAAATAAACCGTGGCAGTTCGATCTCTTCCAAGAAGTAGAGGGGGAGGTTGAAATATGCGACCTCAAAGGAATGTGCGAGTGAGTTTCCCGGTTCGCAAAAGCACAGCTTTTGCATCTAGCCCCCCAAGTTTCCCGGTTCGCAAAAGCGCAGCTTTTGCATCTAGCCCCCCAAGTTTCCCGGTTCGCAAAAGCGCAGCTTTTGCATCTAACCCCCCAAGTTTCCCGGTTCGCAAAAGCGCAGCTTTTGCGGTCAAGACAGACAGGAGAAAAGTAGATGGACGATCAGAAACACATGGCAAGATTCATAATAAGCGCACAGCTATTAAAAGAGTTATTACGGCTACCACCTGAAGCCAACATCTACAACATCAGGCATGGGTCAATACCCTACACATTTGCCCTACTCATAGAGCACCCAAGGCTGCCACCACTTTACGAAGGTACCGAACCAATAACAATCACGGACTTAAAAGAGTTCAAAGAATGGGAAGAGGCGATAAATAAGGAGAACAACCAATGACCACAGTGACTAAGCCAACCAATGTGCGAGCAGAAGCACAGATAGCAGACAACATCATTGCCACCATCATGCCAGGGGCAGCAGTTGAAGTCGTTTACAAAATGGAGAAGTGGACACAAGTCCACATAACCATCAATGGCTACATAGCCAATTCTCTGCTAGTAGACGAAAGCACATTCACCTGGGAAGCCTGGCCGCTTCCCAATCGAGACACGGCAGACATAAACCAACCATTCGGAGCAAATCCGGACCGATACGCAGAGTTCAACCTACCTGGACACGAAGGGATAGACCTGGCCGCCGAGACCGGAGAGCCAATAGCAGCAGTCGCAGATGGCATCATTCACCGCATACACAACCTTCACGCCGGCTACCACAACTACGGCAACCACGTCAGAATCACACACATGGACGGATTCAAGTCCATCTACGCCCACCTGGAACGCATATCTAGCAGATTGGAAGAGAGACAAGAGGTCAAAGCAGGAGACGTGATCGGGTATGCCGGAAGTACAGGAAAATCAACCGGCCCACACCTGCACATCACCATGAAAAGAGAAGGACAAGGAAAACCAGGATGGCCTTATGACATCATTGATCCAACCCCCTTCATGCTAGACCTGATTGACAAACTGGACTTGAAGACGTAAACTCCAACCGCTCCATAAACCCTATTCCGTTTTCACACCAGAGAAGCGAGACCTCAAAAACCTCGCTTCTTTGTTTTTCACCCCAGCCCACCAAAGTCATGCCGGCGCGCCTTGTGAGGCACGTCGGCGCATATCTTTTTAGCAAACCAGGGTGGGCGCGCAAATCGTGCCGGCACTTCCAACCGAAACACCAAAGTTACGCCGGCGGGAGCAATTCGGGCAACGTTAAGCATGCCGGCACTCCCAAGAGACACAACACAAGAAGGAGCCAACAACAAATGTGCCGGCACTGTAGTCAACCGAAACACCAAAGTTATGCCGGCACAGGCAGTAGGGCAGCGTTAAAGTCACCAGCTGACAATTTTCATACCGACGGAGTACCAACCGTCGGTAAACAAAGAACAGCTGCAAGAACAAAAAAATATCAGACCAGTAATTCTCGGCTACGCCGAGCGGGGGAAAGTCTTCCCCCAGAAGCCCCTTTCTGCTCGTCTCGCCGCTCGCCGTTCGGAAGCCTCACCGCTCGCCGGTCGACTCGCTAAGACTCTCCCCCGCACTCCACATTGTACACCCTTGTCAAGGCAACCCTCTACGTTTTTCTTTCAACGACGAGTTATGGAAAGACGGCTCCGTGCTAAAAATTGCTTAGACAATAATCAAGACAGTCAGCAGACGAGCCGCAATTTTTGCAACTCCGCCGTCTGGACTTTTTGTTGAAGTCGTTGAAAAACGCAGAGGGCAAAACGCAGACAATAATCGAGACAGTCAGCAGACGATGCGTTTTGGCCTTGACTTGCGGGTGTGGTCTACGCGCGACGGGGGAGAGAAAAAAAAGGATTCACAAGACGGAGGAAAAAATGTACACGTTAGGAATAGAGTTTTTCGTAGTGGCAATGGCAATCATCATAGCAGTAGCAGCAATCAGCAGCATGACAGAGAACAAAGACGGCGAGCTACCAATGACACACAAGGAGAAGAAACAGTACGAGGAGCTACTAAGAAACATAAAGGACGCCGAGCTAACCGGATTAGCCATCAAAGTAGAAGTAAGAGCACGACAAGCAGAACGTGCAGAAATGGTAATGATGTGGAACGGACTACTTCACCACATAGGAGCAGACAACCTGGAAGACTACGCAGAGTACAAGCGAAGCGGCCAGGTAGGGTGCTAGAGAGAAGGGGGGAGCCACCCCTTTTTCGTGCTCGCCAAAACAAGGAGCTATCCCCGTGCCAGCACAGCAAGGTGGCGCTGACGCGCCAGGTGTCCGAAGCGGACACCGTAGGGCGCTCCTACGTCGCGCCCCCTACGCCCGAAGCGGGCGTAGGCGCGCCTCATCCTTCGGCGCGCACAGCCAACATCGCAAAACAACAGACAACCAAGGCTGAATGCGCCCTAACGGGCGCGGGGGCGCGAAGCGCGCGGGGGCCGGGTCCCGGTCTCGATTTGCGAAAGCTCCCAGCACTCAAACGCGAAGCGCGGGAGGCCCGGGTCCCGGTCTCGATTTGCGAAAGCTGCAAGAAGTCGGGTGGACCCCGACTTGCGCCGACACGAAAGCGTGATACAATAGGTGTGTGCCGGCAGCAAGGAAGTATATCGCTAAACACGACGAAACCCGTCTCGTTGCCGGCACAAAAGGACGGAGACAGTGAACAGATGTAACAGATGTGGGGCAGAGCTCCGATACAAAACAGGGAAACACGATAAAGCCTGTAACCGTGTCCCCCTTCCAATCGAGCTCGCCGCAGAATATTGGGCCGGAACAAAAATCAGCCAACTATGTCAGAAGTATCAATCTGACAGCGGATTTATAAAAGACCGGTTAGAATTGGCTGGAACAATCACACAAGGGGAACAAGGAAAGGGAGGAGGTAGACAAAGGAAACACATCGAACAAGGCAAGGGAATATGCAAGAAATGCGGAATCCTCATTTTCGGGGAGGAGGAGCCAATGCCGGCAACCCTAAGCGAGGCAGTACACAAAACGAAGAACGGCCTATGTGGATGGTGCAATCAAGAAGGCGGTCAAAATGATTGAAATTAGGGTTGGAATAGACCCAACAAACAACAAGAGACTCATTGGCTGGGTAAGGAAACAAGCAAGAGAAGGCGCGGTTGAGTCGCTAAGTAAAACTGGAGAATGGAAAAACATAGAGGAGGGCCAGAAGGTAACAGAGGAGTGCTGGCTGAATGCACGCTTTCACGATCCAGACATACGACACAAACATGTTTTTCGGCTAGACATAACAAGCGAGCAGATAACAGCCATGCTAAAACTACCAGATGGCTGTACCATCCTAAACGCTCGAATGGGACCATACAATACCATAGTTTTATATGGCGAACACGACGACTTCCCTACAAACAGATTCATGGTAGCCAATATAGAACACATGATGCACCTAATAAAAGGAGAGGAAAACACGTGAAATACATCTCGTTCGACTTGGAAATAGCACAAGAGATAAAAGAGGGAGAGGAGTGGGAACCAGAAGAAGTTGGCATTTCATGCGCAGCAGCCCTCATGATCCACCCAGACGGAAGGGACCATATCGGCATTGAATGGATGGCCGGCGGAAAAGTGCCGGCATCCAGAGGAATGACCCAGGGAGAGGCAGTAGAGATCGTGGACGATTTAGAAAGTGCAGTCGAAAGCGGCTACCGCATTGTGACCGTAAACGGCCTATCTTTCGACTTCCGCGTACTAGCTGCGGTCAGCAGACTACCGCACCGATGCGCAAGGCTAGCACGCGACTGCCAAACAGACCTGCTATACATCGCCGTCTGCAGGCTTGGGTGGAGAGTCGGGTTAGACGCTCTGGCACGAGGCGCAAACGTAAAGGAGAAGCTGCACCAAGTCACGCTCAACAACGGGGAAGTGATGGAAGAAATGAACGGCGCAGCAGCTCCCAAACTTTGGTCACAAGGGGAGTTCAAAGCAGTAATGGCATACTTGCGTGAAGATGTGAGAGCTACCCTAGAAGTAGCAGAGGTGGCAGAAAAGAGAAAACGGTTATTCTGGTTAAGCAAAGCAGGAAAACCGTACACAATCGTCGTGCCGGCAACAGGATTACCAACCGTTGCCGAGTGCAGCGCCTGGCCAGAACCAGATCAGTCATGGATGACTGATCCCCCCAACAAATGGGAAATGCTAAAGTGGACCACAGAGGCTTAAGACATGAACGAAATAAACCGCTGCGACTGCTGCGAATACATCACGACACTTAAACAATTCAAGGTGGGACCTGGAACGGATATGGAAAATCTCTGCGCCGTATGTAGCACAACATACATAAGCAATGTGCAACAGAGCCAGATAGTACCAAGAGACAAACTACTATACACAACAATCGCGCAGATCACCAACCTGCTCATTGACAGTCTTGGAATAAGGCCGGCATTTGAGCAAGTAACAAATGAACAACAAAGGCTGGATTTGGAAATAAGTCCAGAGTGAGGTGTGCCGGCACTCCCTTCCTACAACACCCCCACCAGAAAAGACCAGAGAGACGGCCACCCCTCTTTCCAAGAACACGAACACACTCCAGTACCTCTTCCGGGAGCGGGCGCGGGAGCAACGCTCTTATGCTGCAATGCGCCCGCTCCCGTCCCGCCTAAGGGCGGCTG
>C687J35021_10001315_pt1 | contig 18783 bp, 14 predicted proteins | sample RifCSPhighO2_12_FD_35021 | JGI IMG/M metagenome (IMG submission 35021)
ATTCATAATGCTGGGGTCCGGGGTTCAAGTCCCTGCGTAGCCACCAAACAAAACAAGGGTTTACCGAAAGGTAAGCCCTTTTTTGTTTTCAGGGCAGGCCAAATGCCCATAGCCATGTCCAGCCAAGATGCCCGCCACACTGCCCTCCGCAGAACCTCGTCACACTCTCCCTCGCCCGCGCCCTACTCGGGGGTGATAATGCCCCGCAGATAAGTGCCCTGCCCCATAGAGGAGTTCCATGGCCGTGCCGTTCGAGATCAAGCAGTTGAACCCTGAGACCTACCGTCAGCAAACGCGGCGCAGCACGCTGATTCTGGTGCTGATCTTTCTGTCGCTGGCCATGCTGTTGGCCACCCTTGCCGTGCAGCTGTTCGGCACACCCGGTGGTGATAATTTCCGTTGGAATCTGGGCGGGGTGATCGCCGGGCTGGTATTGACCGTGGCGCTGGTGCGGCTGCAGTTCTGGCAGCAGCCCTGGATGGCGGCAGCGGTCTATGGCTGGCAGCTCAAGCGTCGGCTGATGAGCATTACCAACCGNATGCATCATGTCAGCGCCGGTGTAGCGGNCCATGATCCGGCGGCGATGAAGTTGCTGCGNTTCTATCACCTGGGCCTGACCCAGATGCACCAGNTGGACGGCAACTCCAGCGCCCTGAGCCAGATAACTGCGGAGATCAATCGGCACCGGGAGGCCATGCAGGCCATGGGTCTGAATACCGAGAATCAGCAGATGGACCCCGCCTGGCTGGAGGCGGTTAAAAAGATCAAGGTCGCGCCCTAAGAGCCGGCAGCACGGACAAGCCATCAGCCTAACGGGCTCGCCCGTCAGCGCTGTCCGTTACGCCGGTTTACCCGGCCGTAGTGTTCCCAGCAGCAACCCGGCAAAGATCAGCCCGCCGCCCAGCCAGTGGAACAGTTGCAGGCCCTCCCCCAGTAGCAACCAGCCCAGCACGGCGGTAAACACCGGCATCAGGTAGTTGCTCAGGGCCGCCTTGGCTGCGCCGACCACCCGCACTCCGTGGTTCCAGGCCAGGTAGGCCACCAGCGAGGCAAACACGGCGGTGTAGCCGATGGCAGCCAGGTTGCTGACGCTCGCCTCAAGCTGCGCGCCCTGGGCCAGTTCATAGAGGTAGAACGGCAGGATCAGCGGCACCCCGAGCAGCATCAGCACGCCAAGCAGGGCCAGAGGCGGAATCGGCAGCAGGAACTGCGCCCAGCGCCGCAGCAGCAACGAATACAGCGCCCAGTCGGCCACGGCCAGCAGCATGATCAGGTCGCCCTTGTTGAATGCCAGGCCGGTGAGGCTGGCCCAGCTGCCCTGGCTGATCAGCACCAGCAAGCCCACGGCAGCCAGCGCCATGCCCCACCAGGCGCGGCGCTGGGGCCATTCGCCGAGCAGCAGACCGGCCCCGATAAAGGTCATCAGCGGCAGGCAGGTATTGACCAGGGTGATATTGATCGCCGCCGTGGTTTGTGCGGCGCTGTAGAGCAGGCTGTTATAGCCGGCGATGCCGAGGCCGGCGAGCACCAGCAAGCGCCAGCTGGCGTCCCGCAGTTGCCGGCGATGCCGCCACAAGGGCCCGGCCACGAAGGGCAGCAGCAACGTCAGGGCCAGGCACCAGCGCCAGAACGACAGGGCAAAGGGCGGGATTTCACCAGCAAAGGCCCGGGCCACCAGGGCATTACCGGACCAGCAGATAACCGCCAGAAGCAGCCCGGCGTAGGCGTAACGGCTGGAGCTGCGCACGCCTCAGTTCTGCCCGAGGGGGCGCAGGCGATATTGCGGCGGTAGCTGCTCAAGGCCGCTGACGGCGACGTTGAGGTTCTTCCAGCGGCCATCCTTGATGCCGTAGATACAGCCGTGCACGGACAGCGACTGGCCCCGGTGCCAAGCGTTCTGCACGATGGTGGTGTGGCTGACGTTGGCCACCTGCTGGATCACATTGAGTTCGCACAGGCGGTCGACCTGCTCCTCCTCGGTGGGCAACTGCGAGAGGTGCTCGCGGTGCTCGTAATACAGGTCGCGGATGCTCCGTAGCCAGCCGTCGATCAGGCCGAACTGNGTGTCCTGCATGGACGCGCGCACGCCGCCGCAGCCGTAGTGGCCGGTGACCAGGATATGTTTGACCTTGAGTACNTCGACCGCGTACTGGATCACCGACAGGCAGTTGAGGTCGGTNTGCAGCACCACGTTGGCGACATTGCGGTGGACGAACAGATCGCCCGGCAGCAGGCCGACAATCTCGTTGGCCGGCACCCGCGCATCGGAACAGCCGATCCACAGGTACTCCGGCACTTGCTGCTTGGCCAGTTTGGCGAAGAACTCCGGATCCTCTTCCTTGATCGCCTCGGCCCAGCGGGCGTTGTTGTCGAAGAGGTGCTGTAGATCACTCATGGTTCACTTCCTGGTTCGTCGATGCGCACCATAGAAGTGCCGCGGCCTTTTGACAAGCGCCCGCCCGCCGCAGTCACAGCCAACTGCGCGGTAACAGGCCGGCGGCGCAGCAACCCGAAGATCAGCAGCAGGCCGGCAAACAGCACGGCGCTGACGCCCCATTGCAAGGGGCCGGCATAGCGGTAGAGAGCGGCCGGGTGCAGGCTCGGCTCACGCAGCATGCGCTGCTCGGCTGCGACCCCACGGGTGGGGATATCGGCCAGGCCATCGCCGTCGATGTCCGGCAGGCTGCGGATATGGTCGAGCAGGCCCTGCCATTCCTTGTATTCCTGCACGCCCGGAGTCTCGGGGTCGGCATCGATGATCGCATCCTTGATCGCCGCCAGCGGCCGGCCCTCGGCGTCCTTGGGCTGCACGCTGAGCAGGCCCTTAGTCAGGTCGCCGACCAGCCAGGTAAAGCTGCCGACATAGCTGGTGGCACCGATGCTGTAGAGCCGCTGATCCGCCAGGTCCAGCGGCGTATAGCCCTTGCTCGGGTCACCCAGTTCGATCCGACTGACCCGGTCGAACGGCACGCGCCAGGGGTTGTAGCTGAAGCGTAGGCCCGAGACCCGCGGGTAATAGCTCTTGCTGTCGCGCATCTGATAGGCCAGCAGCAGCACCTCGAGCAAACTCTTCAGCTCCGCACCAGTGACGTACACCTTGATCAACGGATAACCCGGCGCGTCGTCCAGCTCGCCAACGCCCAGTGGAGCGATGCGAAACAGATCGGACACGCTCTGCACGCCATGCCGGCCCTTGATCAGGTTGTCGCGAATGGTGCCGTTGCCGGTAAAGGACAGGTCGCTGCCCGTGGCCTGGCGCAAGGCATCGGTCACCAGGTTGGCGAGGATGGGATCGTCGAAATCGCGGGTCAGGGTCTTGTCGACCGTGGCCAGCGCCTGGTCGAAGGCATAGCCACGGGGAGCGAGCATGCGCTCGCTGACCACCTGCTTGAAGTCCTCGACCCGGGCGGTAATGGCGGCGTCCCCGGCGATGCGGTCGTCGATGGGGTGCAGTTGGTAATCCACCAGCTGCGGTTTGCCCGCATCATCCAGACGCATGCGCAGCTCGCCCAGGTGCTGGATTTCCGAGCCGGCCTGCATCACCGGGGTNCGCCCGCCCACCAGCAGCGGTTGNGCCAGNGCGGTGTGCGAGTGGCCNCCGACGACGATATCGATGCCCGGCACCTGTTCGACCAGCTCGACCTCCTCGCCGCGCCAGCTGCCATCGGCCTGCTGCACCACGCCCATATGCGACAGCAGGATCACCACCTCGGCCCCCTCCTCGCGCAGCTTGGCCACCATGGTGCGGGCCGTGGCCACCGGGTCGGCGAAGGTCACCGGCTTGATCATCGGGCTGACCGCCACGGCGTTGTTGCCGAGCAGGCCGAACAGACCGAAGCGGATGCCGCCCCGCTCGAGCAGCTTGTACGGCAGGATGCGCCCGGCGTCATGGTGCGCCTGCAGACTGTCGTCGGCCGTGCTCGCTGGGTCGAAGCGCAGGTTGCTCGACAGCAGCGGCAGCAACGCCTCGCCCTTGGCCCGATCAGCGGCGCTGATCATCGCCGCCAGGCCGGCCGGGCGGAAATCGAACTCGTGGTTGCCCAGGGTCGCGGCGTCGTAGCCCAGCTCGCTCATCAGGCGCAGCTCGCCGCCGATCTCACGGGTGACACTATGGAACAACGTGCCCATGCTGAAGTCGCCACCATCGAGCAGCAACACCGGTTGTTCGCCGGCGGCGGCGCGGCGTTGCTGGAGCAAGGTGGCCAGGCGCGCGACACCGCCGACGGTGTCGTCATCGCCCGTGGTTGCGGGGGTGAATTCGTTGTTCGGGCCAAAGCCGAGCAGGCGCGACTGCCAGTCGTTGGTGTGCAGGATGGTAAAACTGCGTTCGGCGCTAAAGGCCTGAGCAGCGGCCAGCAGGCAACACGCCACGAACAACGGGCGAAGCAATCCCATGGAAGATCCTTAAAGACGAGTGAGCCGACAGCACCGCCCCAGCGAGCGGTGCCGGCCAGTATGCGACAGGCCGGGCCTGGCGGCAGCGGCGAATGGTGCCGCCGCGTGTAGCCAATCGGGTCAGAGGTTGGCGCAAGGGGCGCGATACGTTCGGCCCTTCAAGACCAGTCGCGGCTAAAGCCCCTCCCACACACACGGCATTTCAGGGTTGACGCGACGCTAATCGAACAGCGGGCAGACCATTACCAGGGCATCCTCGCGTCCGCCCACGGCCGGGTAGTAGTCGCGGCGGCGGCCGACTTCGTTGAAGCCGTAGCGTTCGTACAGGCGGTAGGCCACCTGGTTGCTCGCGCGCACTTCCAGAAAGCAGTCGTTGGCCCCCTGGGCCTGGGCTTGCTGCATCAGGTGTTCGAGCAGTTTCAGGCCCAGGCCGCGCCCCTGGCTTTCGGCCTTTACGGTGATATTGAGCAGGTGCGCCTCGTCGATGATCACCTGGATCACCCCATGGCCGACCTGCTGCTCACCTTCGAACATCACCCAGCAGCTGTAGCTCTTCAGGCTGTCGGTAAAGATACCGCGNGTCCAGGGGTGGCTGAAGGCGGCGTATTCNATCTTCAGCACCGCATCGATATCCGCCTCGGTCATCGGGCGAAAGCTGATTGCATCACTCATTCAGGTTGACTCGGCAAGCGGTAGACACCTCGGCCAAACGGCCGGGAAAAGATGTATTCAATTGGCGGCCAACCAGCGCTGGCGCACGCGGCGCATGGCCTGCCACAGCTCGCGCTTGCGCTCGGGCTCATCCATCAACAACTCCAGGCCCGGCAGGGCCCAGGCCGCGCCCAGTCCCTCGACCTGCAGTTCGCGGTTATAGGCCTCGGCATCGGCCTCACCGGCAAAGCGAATGGCCGGCAGGCCCACCAGCCACAGGCAACTGCAAGGCTCCTGCTCCTCCAGGCGCGCACCGACAAAGCTCTGCACATATTCCAGTGCCGCCTGCGGGCCCTGGTCGATCTGCCCGCGTACCAGCAGCGGCCAACGCACCGGCTCGCCGATCAGTTGCGGGCTGTCCGGCAAGCCGGCGGCGCGCAGCAGATCCTTGAGCAGCAGGTAGGCCGGGTCGCGGCCTTGCAGCGGCTCGCCGGTGGGCAATTCGACCAGCACCGCGCAGGCACCGGCGCGCAGCAGTTGCAGGGCAAAGCGCGGCGGTGGCACCGCCACAACCTTGGCCGGCGCAGCAGCTTCATCCTCGGCAGCGGCCAGCGGCTTGGCGTGGCGCGAGACGACCGTGGGCCGCGGCACTTCGATCTTCGCCCGCGGCTCGGCCTGGGCCGCTGGCTGCGGCGCAGCCGCAGAAACCGGCGCGGCCTCGGCAACCGCCGCCTCGACGACTGGCTTCTGAGGCTCTAGCTCAGGCTCGGCAGGCGGGTTCAGCAGCTCCGGTCGCGATGGCGCAGCAAAGGGCAGCTCCACCCGCGGCAGCCAGCTGGCCACCTGCATGGCACTCAGATAGGCACGCCGGCGCAGTTCCGTGATCAAACGTCAGCCACCTGCGGATGGGCCTTGTGCCCGGCCTGCATCAGGTTCAGGGCATTGATATAGGCCTTGGCCGACGCNACCAGAATATCGGTGTCGGCCCCGTTGCCGTTGACGATGCGCCCGCCCTTCTCCAGGCGTACGGTGACCTCGCCCTGGGAGTCGGTGCCCTTGGTGATGGCGTTGACCGAGTACAGCAGCAGACTGGCATCCGAGGCGGCAATCGACTCGATGGCCTTGAAGGTCGCGTCCACCGGGCCGGAGCCCTGAGCGCTGGCGGCCTGCTCGCGGCCATCGACGCTGAGTACCAGCTGCGCCTGAGGCACTTCGCCGGTCTTGCTCGCCACTTCCAGGGTCACCAGCTTGAAGTGCTCGGGCGCTTCGGCGCTGAGGCTGTCGGAAACCAGGGCCTGCAGGTCTTCGTCAAAAATCTCGTGTTTCTTGTCGGCCAGATCCTTGAAGCGGGTAAAGGCGGCATTCAGCTCGCCCTCACCAGCCAGGACAATACCCAGCTCCTCCAGCCGCGCGCGGAACGCCGCGCGCCCGGAATGCTTGCCCATGACCATCTTGTTGGCATTCCAGCCAACCGCCTCGGCGGACATGATCTCGTAGGTTTCGCGATGCTTGAGCACGCCGTCCTGGTGGATACCCGACTCGTGGGCGAAGGCGTTGGCCCCGACAATGGCCTTGTTCGGCTGCACCGGGAAACCGGTGATGCCGGAGACCAGGCGCGAGGTGCTGAGGATATGCGGGGTGTCGATGCGGGTGTGCACGCCGAGCAGGTCTTCGCGGGTCTTGATCGCCATCACGATCTCTTCCAGCGCGGCGTTACCGGCACGCTCGCCGAGGCCGTTGATGGTGCACTCGACCTGGCGCGCGCCGGCGACCACGGCGGCCAGGGAGTTGGCCACGGCCAGACCCAGGTCGTTATGGCAGTGCACCGAGAACACCGCCTTGTCGGCGTTGGGAATGCGGTTGAGCAACTGGCGGATGGTGTCGGCGTACTGNTGCGGAATCGCGTANCCGACGGTGTCGGGGATATTNATAGTCCGCGCGCCGGCGTCGATCGCCGCTTCGATGATGCGGCAGAGNAAATCGATCTCCGAGCGACCGGCATCTTCACAGGAGAACTCGACATCGGCGCAGAGATTACGTGCGCGCTTGACCGCNTGCACCGCCTGCTCGACCACCTGATCCGGCTGCATGCGCAGCTTGTGCTGCATATGGATCGGGCTGGTGGCGATAAAGGTGTGGATGCGCCCGCTGTTGGCACCCTTGAGCGCTTCGGCGGCGCGGTCGATATCGGCATCCAGTGCCCGCGACAGGCTGCACACGGTGCTGTCCTTGATGGTGTCGGCAATCGCCTTGACCGCGGCGAAGTCGCCCGGGCTGGCGATGGCGAAACCGGCTTCGATGACATCGACCTTGAGGCGTTCCAGGGCCTTGGCAATGCGCAGCTTCTCTTCGCCGGTCATGGAGGCACCGGGGCTCTGCTCGCCGTCGCGCAGGGTGGTATCGAAAATAATGACGCGGTCGTTGCTGCTCATGCTGGGTTCCTCACGGATGCGCAGAGGCACAGGCCCGACGTGGGGACCTGTGTCGATAAGCCGTGATTGTCGCGTGAAACGCCGCGGGCGGGAAGCGCGACGCACATCGCGGCTAAAGCGGGATGCCGCCCAGCCGCTCCCACGGTTTGATCGCACACGCCTGCGCGTAGGGTGGCTGTCGCTCCTTACATCCACCGGCAACAGGCGGCGGTGGACTGGCACCAGAAAGTAAAACGCCCACCAAAATGACAGGCGTTGAGCATTCGCAGGATGGGTTGAGCCTGCGATACCCATCAGGGGCCCGCCAGCTATGCGATGGGTATCGCAGGCTCAACCCATCCTACGTTCTAAGCACTGTCGCGGCTAAAGCCCCTCTCACGAGTCAGAAACAAAACGCCCGCCAAATGGCAGGCGCTGGGCTGATCGAGCTAGGCGCAGCCAATCAGAGGCTCTGATCCCAGGGACGATCACCATCCTTGTCCTTGATGCGAGTCGGCAGACCCATTACGTCCAGCAGCTTGAGGAACGGCTCGGCCGGCAGCTGTTCAACGTTGGCCATGCGCGCCACATCCCAGTCCCCACGAGCGACCAGCAGAGCAGCCGCAACCGGCGGTACNCCGGCNGTGTAGGAAATGCCTTGGCTGTCGGTCTCGACATAGGCGTCCTTGTGGTCGGCGACGTTGTAGATAAACAGCTCGGCCGGCTTGCCGTCCTTGCTGCCTTTGACCAGATCACCAATACAGGTCTTGCCGCTGTANCCTGGGGCCAGCGACGCTGGGTCCGGCAGTACGGCCTTGACCACCTTGAGCGGCACCACTTCGAGGCCTTCGGCGGTTTTCACCGGTTGCTCGGAGAGCAGGCCGAGGCTCTTCAGTACGGTGAACACATTGATGTAATGCTCGCCAAAGCTCATCCAGAAGCGCACGTTGGGCACGTTCAGATGCTTGGACAGGGAATGTACTTCGTCATGCCCGGTCAGGTACAGATTCTGCTCGCCGACCACCGGCAGGTCGTCGGTGCGTTTGACTTCGAACATGGTGTTGCTGGTCCACTGGCTGTTCTGCCAGCTCCAGACTTGACCAGTGAATTCGCGGAAGTTGATTTCCGGATCAAAATTGGTGGCGAAGTACTTGCCGTGGGAACCGGCGTTGACGTCGAGGATGTCGATCGACTCGATCTTGTCGAAGTACTTTTGCTGCGCCAGGGCAGCATATGCATTGACCACGCCCGGGTCGAAACCGACGCCGAGGATGGCGGTCACGCCTTTTTCCTGGCATTCGGCCAGGTGCTTCCACTCGTAGTTGCCGTACCAGGGCGGTGTCTCGCAGACCTTGCCCGGTTCTTCGTGGATGGCGGTGTCGAGGTAGGCCGCGCCGGTATCCATGCAGGCGCGCAGCACCGACATATTGAGGAAGGCCGAACCCACATTGATGACGATCTGCGATTCGGTTTCGCGGATCAGCGCCTTGGTTGCTTCAATATCCAGCGCGTTCAGGGCGTAAGCCTGAATCTCGGCCGGCTGCTTCAAGCTGCCCTTGGCCTTTACGCTGTCGATGATGGCCTGGCATTTGGAGATGTTGCGCGACGCGATGGCAATACGACCGAGTTCGTCGTTGTGCTGCGCGCACTTGTGGGCCACCACCTTGGCGACACCTCCTGCACCAATGATCAGAACGTTCTTCTTCAATTTCTTTATCTCTCCTTATCTGCCGCCTACGAGAGGCTGGACAGGTAATCTTCAAAGCCAAATTCGCGAACCACCTCGACGCTGCCGTCGAGCTGCTTCACCACGATGGACGGCATTTTAAGTCCGTTGAACCAGTTCTTCTTGACCATGGTGTAACCCGCTGCGTCGATAAACGACAGACGATCGCCGATGGTCAGCGGGCGATCGAATTGGTACTCACCGAAGATGTCACCTGCCAGGCACGACTTGCCGCACACCATGTAGGTGTACTCGCCGTCCGAGGGTTCCATCTTGGCGTTGAGCCGGTAGATCAACAGATCGAGCATATGCGCTTCGATGGAGCTGTCGACTACGGCCAGATGCTTGCCGTTGTACAGGGTGTCGAGCACCGTGACTTCAAGCGAGGAACTCAGGGTGATGGCCGCTTCGCCAGGTTCCAGATACACCTGCACACCGAAGCGCTCGGAGAAGGCCTTGAGCCGCGCGCAGAACTGATCCAGCGGGTAGTCTTCACCGGTGAAGTGAATGCCGCCACCGAGGCTGACCCACTCGACCTGCTCGAGCAGGTGGCCGAAGCGTTCCTCGATGGTGGTCAGCATCTGGTCGAACAGTTCGAAACTGGCGTTCTCACAGTTGTTGTGGAACATAAAGCCGCTGACCTTATCCATCACGCCAGCAATCTTTTCCGGGTCCCACTCACCCAGGCGGCTGAACGGCCGTGCCGGGTCGGCCAGCAGGTAGTCGGAGCTGCTCACCTGGGGGTTAACGCGCAGGCCGCGCACCTTGCCGGCGGAGGCTTCGGCGAAGCGCTCGAGCTGGCCGATGGAGTTGAAGATGATCTTGTCGCAGTTGGCGAGCATCTCGTCGATTTCGTCGTCGGCCCAGGCCACGCTGTAGGCATGGGTTTCACCGGCGAACTTCTGCCGACCAAGCTTGAGCTCGTACAACGATGACGAGGTGGTGCCGTCCATATACTGCTGCATCAGATCGAACACCGACCAGGTGGCGAAGCACTTGAGCGCCAGCAGCGCCTTGGCACCGGAGTGCTCGCGCACATAGGCGATCTTCTCCAGATTGCCCAGCAGCTTCTGCTTGTCGATGAGGTAGTACGGCGTCTTGATCATCTGCGTGTCTATGCCCCGAGTGCTGTGCAAGGTCGGCCGGCAGGAAATCAGCAGAGCCGACCCCCTCCCCAAAAAAAGTGGAGGCGAATTGTGCCGACAACCGGCGCATATCGAAAGGGTATTGTGGAAATTTTAACCAACAATCGACCATTGGCGACGCCTTACGCCCACCAGTGAAAGCCGGCAAGCCACGGAGTAGAGGCCGCCGAGGCCTAGCAAGGGTCGATCGAGACGTCTACGCGAATCGGTCTGCCCCTAGGGTCTGTTGCCGTTTCGTTCGCGGCCGCGCCGGAGCCTGTTTTAGCGCGAGACAAGGCACGAGACACGAAGTTTGGTTGTTCCAAATGAGTGTCGAGAAACGCTGTATCGCGCTAAAACAGGCCCGGCCCTGCGGGTTGCGCGAAAAATCTCGCCATGCGGTGTTGGAGGACTTGGCAAGGGAACAACCATTACCTGCGTCCTCCGCCTAGCGGAGCGCCGCCCGGCCATGGCGAGATTTTTCGCAGCAACGCCGCTCGCGACGAAACGGCAACAGGCCCTAGCATGCGCCCTGAGGCATGACAGGCGCATGACGCTGTCGTGACGGGGACTCGAGGAAGGGATCAGGGTGCGGCGAAGATGTACAGGTTGCCCTGTAGGCGCACATCGCCGTTGGCCTGGTAGGTCAGCAGGTCAGTCTGCTGGAAGCCCGCACCACCGGACGTGGCGCTATTGGAACCGGCCAGGGTCACGCGGGCATTGTTGAAGCTCGCATCGGTCAGCCCCAGGCGCATGGCCGAGGCATTGAAGGCCGCACCATCACCGTCGTAACCGCTGTCGATGGTGACGATATCGAAACTCAGCCCCTCGAAGCTGAAGGCCCCCTGGATATTGTCCAGCACGATAAAACCGCTGCTGTTGGCCGGCTGTATCGCCACCCGCGTGCCGCAACCACCCGGGCAACGGGTCTGCGCGGGGTTGGCGGCAAAGTTCAGGCTGGCGCTGATACTCAGCCCTGCCTGCCCGCTTATCCCCTGCAACTCATCCTCGGCCAGCGGTCGCAACTCAGCCAACACGGGCCACGCCATAAACAGCAGGGCCAACCCTAGGGATGTACTGCGCATGCTGACTCTCCTCATCGCGGCAGGTTCACGGTGCGCATTTCAAGATAATCCACACGCATGCCACGCACGACTTGCGAACCCAGATCGACACCGCCCAGATTCAGGTTACCGATGCTGATATTGCTCTTCGGCACCTGCTGGTAGAAGGCCTGGTGGTTGCTCCAGGTCACGCTGGGCAGGGACAGCCGCAGCTCACCGTCGGACAATACTGAAAAACTAAGCGGCTGCAGGCTGGCCTGGCCAAGGTTGATATCGAAATACAGGTTCTTGGCCACGGCGCGATTGGCATCGGTACAGTTGCGGCAACCGCCGATGACCAGCTTGTCAGCATACATCTGCAGGCTCGCCTCGCCCTGCAGCCCGGCGCTGTCGCCCCACAGATGAAGGTAAGCCCCATTGAGGGTGAAGCCTTCCAGATTAATAGAAAAGAAATCGCTGCGGGTGGTGGTGGCACCTTTGATGATATTGCCGTTGCCATCCACGCTGTAGGCGGTGCTGGGCAGGCTGAAGGTGGCCTCGACACCAACATCCAACCCCTTGAAGCGGGTGCCGCCGTTTTGCAGGGTGGTCGCCACCAGCACCACCGAGGTGCGGTTGTCCTTGGTCTTCTGGATACGCCCGACCACGCAGGTCGGCGACTCCGCGGTGGGTACACCGCACAGGCTGGAAAACTCGTCGTAATCGGTGGCTCGCTGGTTAAGGCTGTAGCCGTCACGCTCCGCACTCCAGGCCTCGCCCAGGGCCTTCTGCGCGGCAGCCAGTTCATCCAGCTGGGTCTGATAGCTATCGACCGAGGTGTTATAGGCCCTGGCGGCACTGGTCAGACAAACGTTGCCACAGCCATATTTCTCGCCGAATGCCGGTTTTCGGTAAAGACCATCCCAGGCCGGCGCAGCGGCATAGCGGGTCTCCATGGTGCCGTAGGCTCCCTGCACATCGGCGGTTTCCGTGGCGACCTGGGCCCGACGCTGCTCGACCACCAGCATATCCTGGTCGATGCCGCTCTTCAGGGTAAGGAAGCCAACACTCTGATAACGCGCCAATAGCGCATCACGGGTCGTTTCCAGGCCGCCCAATTCAGTGTCGATGGCCCCCTGGGCCAGGGTTGGGTCGGTACAGCCAGCCTCGCCGTACAGGCAGCCTTGATAGAAAGACCACAGGCCGTACTGATGGGTATCGTTGAGCGGATCGTCCCAGGTTGGCGTGGTCAACTGCAGAGCCTGAGTGCCGCTCGGCAGGGTCGGCGCGGCAGCCCCGCTGACCACTTTCAGGGTAAAGGGGTGGAGCGGCGTCCCCACTTGCGCAGGGGTATCCAGCGCCCCCCGCTGGCTGCCGTCGCCCTTGATATAGGCCCGCTCAAGGTCAATGGTCAGCGCATTGCCCTGGCTGTCCTTGAGCCCGCTTACCTGCGCGCTGGCGCTGCCCTGGTCATAGAAGAAGTCATCCAGAAAGAAGCCGACCCCGGCCCCGCTGACCTCACCGAGTTCGCGATCATCCAGGGCTTCCATGGCTGTACTCAGCCCAGGTAGAGCCAGCAAAACAAACAGTACTCCGAGCAGATGGCTGTTCATGGTCAGCAGCCCTTAGCCACATCGCCAATGCATGTCGGTACCCGCGCAGCACCATTGAGGGCCTCATACAGCGACACGATAAAGGGGTAGATGGTGTTCGCGCCTTCGCCCGACTTGGCGAAGTTGGCAAAGGCTCCAGACTGGGTTGCGACGAACTGGTTAGTGGTCGAGGCCAGGTCCTGCCAAGGTACGTTCTGGTTCTGCAGGGAAAAGAACACTCCCTGGGCCCCGCCAATACTGAGGTCGGCCTGGGTCGGATCGCCGACGAAGATGCTCTTGTAGTTGAGCAGGGGGAAACAAGCGGGCAGGCCCGAGGCGGTACAGTCACCGTTGTTGCTGGCAATGGCCGGCAGCAGGGGCTCGAGCGCGGCGTTGTCGGTATGGAAGGACGCGCCATTGGGTACGCCGATATGGGTCGCCCGGTTGATCGGCTGACCATTGACCGCAGTATCACCGGTGCCGTTCTTGACCAGCTGGATTTCGCTGAAAATCTCGGAGTTGCCGGCCAGACTGAGCGCCAGGCAGTCGAAATTGAAGATGCAGGTAAAGCCGTTGAGGTTGTTCTGCTGCATATAGTACTCACGAGCAGTCGACGCCGAGCCGGTGACCAGGCCCTGCATATTGCCGGTAAGCGAGTGAATATCACCGGACAGGTCGCCCCGGGCGCGGCCGAATCCCACGCGGATACCCGCCACCTCGCGGATGCCCTGGCCGTTGACCTTGAACGCAAACTCCAGATAGGGATCGCGTACCTGGAACGGCACCACGCTGGCATTGCTGGAGTTGGCGTTATCCACGCGGCCCAGAGCGAAATTATTGATGAGAATATCTGCAGGTTGATCGGACACGGTATTCGGCTGACTGCGCGAATAGTTGCCCAGGCGCAGCTCGTCGATATTGGTCAACAGGTCGATCTCGGCCCCCAGATTAACCCGGGTGTACTCGAAACCGCCGTAGGTCAGGCCGTCGAGGGTCACCAGTGCCTGGCCGGTGATCTCGGCCAGTTCGCTGTCCGCCATGGGCTTCAACTCAGCCTGGGCCGCACAGACGAACAGACTGCCGCAGAGCAGGGTCAGTAAGGACTTGAGCGGATGGCAGGTCGAACGCATGACGAGTTCCTTATTCTTATGGTGGCGGCATCCTGCGGACACCAGCCCTTGATAGCCACTATAGAAAGCCCACGTACAGAGCGGGCCGACCCATAGTCGAGAAAATCTGGGCAAATCGTCCTGCGGCCAGCGCTGGCCTGGCCCGAGCCTGTTACCCATCGTCACACCGGCGGTTACAGGCGGCGTAGCAAAGCAACAGACGATGACTGACACTCAAGCCTTGGCCACGGCTTGCAGTACAATCGGTGTTTTTTTGCGAAAAGCCCGCGGAGCGGATGCCCCGATGATTGATCCCAAGCGCGTACTGCGCGCCCTTGCCGAACACTGGACGTTGCTGGAGCCACTGTGCGAGCGCTTCGACGCCGGCACCCTGAGCCTGGTGGAGCTGCGCAATCAGCTCGCCGCGCAGTTGCCCGAAGGCACGCCAACCGATGTCACTGCCCTACTCGACCAGTGGATACGCCTGGATATCCTGGTGCCGGTTGCCAAGAGCCCCAATCGCTTCGAGCTGAACGCGCAGATTCACGACTTCCTCGCCTACCTGCGCCGCGAACATCGCCTGGGCCTGTGCTTGGAGATCGAGGCCTACCTGCGCCATCTGGAGCGCCTGGCCGGCTATATCAAGGATGCTTTTGAAGTCCGCGATGCCGCCGACCTGGCACGCCAACTGCGCCTGTTGGATATGCGCGTACGCGATGTACTGAAGAAGCTGGCCAACGACGAACAGGCCCTGGTCGCGGTGGCCGAGCGGGCCAAGACCAGTGACCGGCAGATTCCCTTGCGTCAGCGCTACGCCGAGGTGCTGGCTACCTGGGACGAATACGTCGAGCCGATGATCCAGCTGGTGGCCGCCGACGGTGCCTTCGAGCAGGGCGTGTACCGCGTCGAACACGTACTGCTGCGCCTGCTGAGCGAGCAGCAGCGTCTCGGCCAACTGGTGGATGACGACCTGCTGCTGCGCACCCACGCGCGCATTCTGGAAATGCAGACCACCGCCCAACTGACCCTGCGCCGCGCCCGCGAGCTGCTGTTGCCGCTGCGTGAAGAAGCGCGCCGGCATAACGCCGTAACCCGTGGCGCGGCCCTGGCTCTGGCGGCGATCCGCAAGAAGGGTCTGGACGCCGTACCGCAGGCCTCCCTGCCGCTGTTCAGTCGTCCGCAAAGCACTTTTCTCGGCACCGCCTCGCAAGTCGAGGCTTACGTCTATGCCCTGGCCCGCTTCGAGCCGAAGCCGGCGCAATTCCCCAAGGCCCACAGCAGCCGCAAGGGCGAAGCGCCCCGCGCGCCACGCACCGCGCGGGAGATGATCGAACGCTGCGAACAGGCCCTGCCGCTGCCGGATCTGATGGTCTGGTTGCTGGAGCAGGAACCGGAAGGCGCTACCGACGAATTGCTCTACTGGTTCTCGCGCCTGTCCCGCGATGGCCGTTTCCAGCGCGAGCGTCTTGAGCGCCGCGACTACCTCACCCGCGAGCATCAGGTCAGCCTGAGCTCCTTTGCCCTGATCAAGCCGGCCGGGACCACCGCCCTATGAATATCGACCTGAAAGAACTGCCCCAGCTCGCCCCGATCTTCCGCGAGCTGTTCAAGGGCTACCACATCAGCCGCAGCAACCCGGAGCTCTACAGCCAGCTGGCCGGCCAGCAGGACCAGTATCGTGCCCTGTTCAAGGCCCTGGGCTATGAACTGACCTGCGACAGCCGAGGCTTCTACTATTTCGTTCCCGAGCAGATGGGGGCTCAGGTCAACAAGACCGCACAGCGTCTGGCGCTGTTCACCTTCATTCTGGTCGAGCATCTCGCCGACCAGGGCCGTGACCCGCTGGCCGTACTCGACGGTGGCAGCCTGGGCCGCGACGAACTGCCGGCGCTGCTGGAGAAGTACCGTGACCTGTTCCTGCAGGCCGAAGTCACCACTCAAGATGAGCTGGAAGAGAAAGTCATGCGCCGCCTGACCCAGCTCGGCTTTGCCAGCGAAGACAACGGCATCTACCGCTTTCTCGCGCCGATGCACCGCTTCCTTGATGTCTGCCTCTCCGTGCAGCAGGACCGAGATCTGGCTGCCACCCTGCACAGCAGCCTGCCGCTGCCAACGCCAGTGCTGCTGGATGAGGAAGCCGAAGACGAAATCATCAGCCTCGCCGAAACGGATACTGACGAATCGGAAGAAGACGCCCTGGCCCGCGCCATGGCCGAAGAACGTGACGCCCAGGAGACCCTCGCATGAGCCAGGAACGCTACGGCATCCGCCGCTTCGCCCTATTGAATACCGCCGGCTACAGCCTCGGTCTGTTCCCCCTGGAAAACCCGCTGTCGGTGTACGGGGCCAACAACCTGGGTAAATCCGCCTCGATCAACGCCCTGCAGTTCCCGATTCTGGCGCGCATGTCGGACATGAGCTTCGGCAAATACAGCCTGGAGCAGTCGCGCAAGTTCTACTTCGCCAGCGACACCAGCTACATCCTCGTCGAAGTCGTGCTGCCCCACGGCCCCCATGTAATAGGCGTGGCCGGGCGCGGCCCGGGCGGCGGCTTCGGTCACCAGTTCTTCGCCTATCAGGGCACCCTTGATCTGGAGCACTACCAGAAGAACGGCACCTGCCTGCGTCAACGCGAGCTGTTCAACGCGCTGGAACGCGAAGGCATCAAGGCCTACGAGCTGAAACCCGAAGAGCTGCGCCGCCTGCTGGTCGGTGGGCACACCTCGATTCCGCTGGACCTGACCCTGATCCCGCTGCGCTCCACCAGCGAGCAGAGCCTGAAGACCTTCCGCGCGCTGTTTATCAACCTGCTGCATATGCGCGAAATCACCGCGGCCAAGCTTAAGCAGCTGTTCCTCGACGCCTTCGAGCACAGCCTGCGTTCGGGCAGCGTCGACTATATCGCCGCCACCGAAGAAGCCTTCCGTGATGTACGGCGCATGGAGCAAGACTATCAGGCCCTGGTTACTGCCGGCCCCTTGATCGAAGCCCTGGCCGCTGGCGTGGCCCAGCGCGAACTGCTGCGCGGCAAGCTGCATCGCCTCTCGCCGCTGCTCGACTCACTGCTCGGCACCTGGCAGGACTATGCCGGCGCACGCCGCGAAGAACTGGTGATCCAGGCCGAACACTACCGTGGTGAGCAGGATGGTCTGCAGCAGGAACAACGTGGTGGCACCCAAGAGCTGATGCGTATGGAGCGCGAAATCAGCGAGATCCAGCGCTGGCTCGGCGAACTTTCGGTACTGAAAAACCGCTTTGCCCTGGTCAACGACGCCAAGGTGCTGGAAGAGCAACTGCTGGCCGCCAAGGATGCCCATGACGAACTGGCCGGCGCACTGGCACAGTCGCGGCAGTTCTCCGCCGAGGACCTGGACGAACGCCTGCGCGACCTGGAAAAGCGCCTGAAGTCGGTCAAGCAGCAGCTCGAACACGCCGACAACAACAGCTACTCACGCCTGCGCGAGGAGTTCAGCCAGCAGGACGTCGATAGGTTAATGCGCCTGTTCAACGGCCAGCTGTTCAGCCTGCCGCTGGGTGAGAAAGGCATTCAGGTGGCCGAGGGCGATGCCTGGGTCAAATCCCTGGAAGCCATCCTCGACGGGTTCAAGGGCGAGCACTTCGAAGTGCCGGGCCTGACCATCGACCTTTCGCATATCGAGCCGCCCGCCCTCCAAGCCCTGGCCGACCGTGCCGCCCTGCGCGACCAGAAAGACCGTCTCGACCGCGAATACAAACAACTGAAAACCCAGCAGGCGGTGGCCGCCGACCGCGCCGCGAGCAAGGCCCAGGCCGAGCAGTTCTACCAGGCCGTGCTGGATGCGCAGAAAGCTCTGGAAGACTTCCGCAAAAGCCAGACCCTGGCCGTGGAAGAGCCGCAGAAACTGGAGCAGCTGGCCCAGCTGGAGGCAGCCCAGGACGAACTCAAGCGCGCCGCCGATGCCTTTACCGAGCGCGTGCAGCAGCTCTCCGCCAAGCTGCAACTGGTGGGCCGTCAGCTCGCCGATCTGGAAGCCAAGGAGCGCACCCTGGAAGACGCCCTGCGCCGTCGCCAGTTGCTGCCGGCCAACTTGCCGTTTGGCACCCCCTTTACCGACCCGGTGGACGACAGCCTGGATAACCTGCTGCCACTGCTCAACGACTACCAGGACGCCTGGCAGGGCCTGCAACGTATCGACGGACAGATCGAGGCGCTCTACGCTCAGGTGCGCCTCAAGGGTGTGGCCAAATTCGACAGCGAAGACGACGTCGAGCGCCGCCTGCACCTGCTGGTCAACGCCTACGCCCACCGCCAGGACGAAGCCATCACCCTGGCCAAGGCACGCCGTGCGGCGGTCACCGATATCGCCCGCACCCTGCGCAATATCCGCAGCGACTACGACAACCTGGAACACCAGCTGGCGCTGTTCAACCGCGAGATCAACAAGCGTCAGGTCTCCAACCTGGAAAGCTTCCGCATCGTCCTCGCACCGAATAAGGACGCGCTTAAGCATATCGACCAGATCATCCACAGCGCCGGCCAGTACGAACAAGGCGAAACCCTCTCGGTGTTCGACCTGCAGCAGAGCAGCGAGCAGGACAGCAAGAACGAGGAAGCCAAGGACTACCTGTCGCGCCTGGTGGCAGCCAACCATAACCAGCTGGGCTTGAAGGATCTGTTTGAACTGGCCTTCGAAATCACCAAAGTGCACGGCCAGCCGGTGATCCACACCGATATCGATGGCGCGGCCTCCAA
>C687J35021_10001320_pt1 | contig 18747 bp, 18 predicted proteins | sample RifCSPhighO2_12_FD_35021 | JGI IMG/M metagenome (IMG submission 35021)
GTTGTAGAGTTTGACTGTCCCTGCTGTGCGCCATCACTTGCACGCATAGAAATTAAGTCTGTTGTACTCTCACGTTGTAAAACATAGCCAGCTAAAGACGCACCAACACCACTTTTTTTTCCTATCAATTGTTCGGAATTCGCACTTTCTGTTGGTTTAGCCCATATGCATACTGAGACATTACCGGTAGTAACATCTAGAACATTACCCATCACAATACTATCGTTTGTCCCATCAAAACTCCTGCTTGCCGCGCCGAAACAGAGGCTTGGAAGTAAAAGTAAAATGATAAGTAGTTTAAGAGTTTTCATCATGGTAGAAGCACTCCGCAACCGAATAATTCGGCGTCGCCGACCATATTATCAGCTCCGACATTCCCCTTTCTGCAAAAAACAGCTAATATGTTATCATCCGTAGCCCAGGAAAGATTAGAAGCAGTTTCCTGCCATTTGGAAACCGTAAATTGATTAACCGATCCCTGCACTGCGTCAATCCTTGATATGGTCAGAAGAGTTGTATCCCACGTAGCTCCTTGCGCTGTTCCGCTATTATGTCTGAAATCCCAGCGTACATTTCCGCTCGTTGCTGTTTTTGAATACCAGACAGTCCTTAAAGTAACGGTGCCGGATGTACTCATATCGAATTGGGTTTTAAAAGTCACCGTTCTACATTCTTCCGTAGAGTCGTCAAAGGAAACATCTAAAGTATCTATGTTTCCTCCGGTATTTTTAGAAATAGGCGATATTAAATCGGAGCGTTCAAGGGGTAAAGTTGCCGAAGCAGGCCACCAGTATTCCTTTCCACTGGCGCCACTGGCATCACCTCCATCACACAAATCAGCAGAGCCGGTAATTTCGGCGCAGGTATGCCATTCAAAGTCACCTGTAGTAGTTTCTCGAGTGAGAATATCCTCATCCGCAGCGGCATCCACAATTTTAAGGTCAGCTTCAACAACGGTGCTGTCCGCTAGTGACCCTTCCGTAACTTCTTCCTCAAGATCAGCCGATATATCCGTACCGGCATTATTCGGAAGCGAGAGTGTAATAGTTCCTGCCCCGTCTGTTACCGTCACTTCATTAGCTGTGCCTGTAATACCTGCTAACACCGGATCAGTCGTTCCATCCCCGATTGGAATTTGCCCATTTGCCGCCACTCCAAGCGGAGTGATTGCACCAGTACCGGAACCAAGCAGTATGCCGCCATCGGTTAAAGACGTTGCGCCAGTACCACCTTCCGCAACAGTCAGTGTGTCCCAAGTAATATCAACTGTGTCAGTACCAGCAGTACCAGTAATAACAAGAGGACTTGTTTCGGTGATCGTTAAGGTATCCGTTGCGGATTCCGCAACAGGGTCAGTGCCGGCGGGCACATCAATCGTTTCAAAAGTATTCTCCGTCGTACCGCTTCCCCCGCCTCCTCCGGTGATAGTCACTGTCGCCGTGTCTCCGGTGACAACAGCGGACACTCCCGCCCCGGTGTAATTAAATGTAATCACATCACCCTGTTTCGTTCCTTCATCACGTACTTCTGTAGACGGAGCGGTGCTGAACTGAATGGAAGCAAAACAGTTAGTAGATAGAATCATGAAAAAAAAAATATTAACGAAGGCAAAAATATTCAAGTTGCTCACCTACTTTATTGCTTCTGATATAAATATCCGACAAGTCGTCTACGGATAATGAAATGGAATCTCTCGTAGCAAGGCTGAATTTAAGAATGCTCGTGTCAGACGTACCGGAAATAAGGATCCTTTCCGTATTCGTGTGCTTCGCTTTTAAAAGCACACTCGTTATGGGGCCGACATTCGGGAGTTTTTGTTCGGTGTCCGCGGTTGTAATCCTCACCGTATCAGAAGTAGCGACACTGCTGTTCGGGACTATAAAAACAGGTTGGGCATCCCAATCCGCATAAGCCGGTGAATAGAGAGACAATAGAAAAAGTAAATATACTATTTTTTTCATTTAAGAATGCTCTCCAAAACTTCGATTTTCCCTTTTAACTTCGTAAGATCATCACGAAGCATCGGGTTTAGACTCATTTCCCGTTCGACTTTCAGGTATTCTTTCTTGAGAATATCTAAGATGGACTCAAGCTGATCGGTAGGGACTGACCCGTTGATTGATTTGCTTGAAAACGCCGCTAATTTCGCATGGAGTCTTTCTTCGACTTTATGTTCTAAGTCAAGGTCTGCTCTTTCGATGGTTTGTTTTATTCCGGTAGCAAGGCCGTCTTTGTAAAGGTCGATAAAGATATTTGCGTTCTCACGGTCAAAGACTTTGAGACGGGTGTTCAGCTCCTTGAATTCTCCGTTATAAATTTCGTGTAGATCGTCAATTTGTCTTTGAAGGCTTCGTAAGGTTTCATGATGATTATCCTGTAAATCTCTTTTTATTTCTTCGCGAGTCTGTTTTGAATAAGCAAGAAGTTCGGCTAAGGCTTCAGATGATTTTGACTTCATCCCGTCAAGTTGATTCGAGAAAATAAGTTTGCATTCGTGAAAAAATATCTCCTTCACTTTGGCAACCTGCTGAACCAGTTCGCTGCGCATTTCGGCGAGTAGTGATCGTCTCATCACGTCGCGTAGCTTTTCTTCTTTTTCTTGACGAGCCTTAATCCACTTAAACATTTTTTCTCCTTACATTTCAAATCCAAGTTCGATTTTTATAGTGTCATTGATAATCGTTGCCCCAACAACTTCACAAGTATATGTCCCAATCTGAAACGGAAGATCAGCCCCCGGACTTGAAAATCTTCCCTTGCTTCTTCGTTCAAAAATTAGATTCGAGTTCGGTGACGTTATTTTCAGTACGAAATCGTTGATTGGATTATTCGGGATAGCGATAACGCTGTGAAGCGTCATTCCGGAATTGACGGTGAAATTGACAGAGTACGTCCCACCAACAAGTGCGGCGGTTATGGGTTCGATATGGGTATTTGGCATTAGTATTCAAGTTCTCCCAAGCTGTAGGGACGATCTATAATTTCAACATCGCCTTCAAAAAGCTTGTATGTTTGATAGCCGATATTTAAAATGACACTCATAATAAGAATTACTCCCAAAGGAAAAAGAACACCTACGTTTTCGTAATTAAGATTAAGCGGCTTCTTCAAGAAATCTCACCTTTGTCTTTTCAGCTCTTCGCCTTTTTTCCGCAAAGTATTCCCGCCTGATTTCCGTCACTCTGCCTTCCGAGTAAATATCGAGAGCTTCTTTAGCGATTGATAAAGCTTCTTTGGTAAGCTCTTCACGGTCTGAAGCCTTAATTGTTCGGCTTCTCACATAACTTGTTAATGTCATGACACGGGTTGCGTCGCCTAGCATAAGTCTCATTTGCCGCTCATCCTCTGTTTCCTCATATCGTATGCTAGCCTGTTTCGTGGTAGCGTCTTCATAAAGATCATAAAGTTTATTTATGGATTGCTGTCTCATCCCAAGTTCGCCGCCTCGTTTAAAAAGCGTACCTACAATCGGAATATCGGCAGCTTCTTTTTCCTTTTCTATTCCGTCATTCTCGCCCAGTCCGGTAAGTTCCAAAATATCGCCTGAAAGTGTTCCAAAGATTGAACGTATTCCGTGATCTATTCTCTTTGGAGATAAATGAATGTCCCCTTTACTAAAAATATCGGCTAATTTTATCGCCAGTCTTGAAGTAAATTCGTCAAATTGTTCTTCAGCTGGACGTTTAATAATGCCTTGAGATACAATAGGATGATCCCAGAAGAAATCTTTATTAGCGTGTTGCTGGATAACTTCTTTAAGTAACAAAGGAGTAGGTTCTGGAGTAGAATTTTTTATAAAAACGCTAAACCATTCTTTGGCAAGCTCGGGGTCTTGTCTATAAAAAGAATCCATAAACATTTCTGGGAATGAGGCGAATAAATGTCCGACTTCAAATGCTCTAGGAAGTCTGACGAGCGTTTCCTGCGGCCAGTCGGTTTCAAAATACCAGTAGAGAAATTTTTCTGAAGGCGAAAGTTCCCCATACCAATCTTTGTCTTTATTCTTCCACCAAAGTAAAAGTGTAGGAATTGTTAACGCACCAAGACCGTGAAGGATAAACTTCTTCGGATCTCTTACGGCTGCTCTTGCGAAAGCTCTCGGCCCCTGAAATCCGGCATTCCAGAAAGGCGCGATTTGATTCCAAAGCCTTGAAAATTCCCCGCCCGCGCTGAAGTCTACAGTCACTTCTTTTGAAGCTAAAAGAAGTTCAAGAGATTGATCCAATGTCATTGGCTGCCCTGGCTTCCACCCTACCTTATCTGAAAGAAGTTTAAGTTCTGTTACGCGGGAGGCTGATTCTGGAAATTGAAGAATCTCGCGGATATAATCAAGCCAATTTCTAGGATCTACAGTACGGAGTAATTTGCCCTTAAATAGATTTCTAGCTGTTCTCCTCGTATGATTCATATCTTGAGCTAAAGATTGAGACATTTCGCCTCCCAGACGCTGAAATACCTCAAAATAGGGGCTTTGTTTCGTATACCCGACCTTATCTAAAGCAGATGAAGTCATTGAATGAATCCAAGTTCCTAGAAGTCTAAAGGCATTTACGTTGCTTTGCGTGTTCATCCAAAGAGTTTGAATGTCCCGGAAAGGATTTGTGATTAGACTGAATGTCGCTCGCAGTCCTGTTGTTCCTGCCCTGAAAACTCTTGTCGGAACCCCGAATATCCAATCTAAAATAGGCAATCCCATAATTTCGGGGAGGCGGTAAATTTCCAGTCCGTTTAAGAGCCTGTAAAGCTCGCCGTCTACTTGATACCATTCGACCTCGCCGTTATTCCAAATAGGGACAACAGGGTCTTTACCTTTAGGCGATTGTGCCGGGGCAAAGAATGTGATTGCTTCTCCTGCTAAATCAATATCGCCTTCTAAAGATATGCCTCCGCCCTGCTCCGCTAACTGCCTATTGATTTGTTCAATAACTTGTTCTAATGTCCTTGTCGCCGCTGGAATTTGTTCTGCCGGAACTTTTTCAACTAAATGCCCCATGCCCTCAATCTTAGATAATTTTATCGTCTGATCGACAATCATTCTTTGATGAGCCGATCTTATGATATTCCTAGCGTTAGAAATCATTTGTGGGAATGGGTCTTTAATCCTGCGACCCGATCCTTTTAATCTTGCGATAGGGCTTCCCCCTTTCGCTCCTCTGATAGCCGCTCGCGCCCACATTTCGTCAAGTTCTCTAAATTCACGGTTAAGCGGAATGTAATAACCAGGATCGACTTCTTTAATCTTTTCTACGATTGCGGCGAAGGAAGGGCTTGCCTGCGCCGCGTAATTTAAAACCCCTTGATTCCAGTCGTATACTTTCTGTGCGGCAAGCTGAAAGTCAGGCTTATCAAGTTCCTTAACAATTTGTTCTGCGTCTTGGATGGAAAGACCTGGATTCCTATTCGTCTGCTTAGGATCATTCCATAACGCCAAAGCTCTTTTAGCCCAAAGATAAACAGTAAACTCCTGGCGTTTATCTTTTACTAAAGCCCGAATATCCTGAAGCGGCGGGCCGACTATGTTCCCAGCCAGATCAATCATCCCTTTTTCAACCATATATTTTGTTCTCGCGTCATGGGTGGTTCTAAGGGCTTTGCCGGTAAAGAAAGGGTCTTCCGAAGGCGCGAGTTTATGACCTAATTTTTGTTCGGCTTCTCTTGCCAGAACATCGTAAGGCTGAAGCATTTCAAAATGCGTTTGAACGCTGAAAAAACGTTTAAGATTTTTGACCGCTGTTTCCAAGTTTTCTTTTAAGCTTGGTTCGCCAAGGACTGATTTTTTACCTCGAAGCTGTGCGCCTTGTTCTTGCCAAACACGCGCCAATCGTGAAGCTCCCTCTAATGCTCCCTGCCCTGCCGGATAATTAGGAAGAAATTCATTCTGAAACCATTTAAACATTTCCGGAGCTTGCCGTTCGGCCTGAGTGCGGTTTGTCACCCATAGACGTATGAATTCCGCGAACCCTTCCCGTTTATATCCGGCGGCAGGCTGCGTTTTACCGTAAAGTATATGGCCTAATTTTGAGAGTTCTTTTTGGATCGTAGAGTTTACGTTCGGATTTTTCCACGGGCTTCCTTTTACCCATCCGAAAACGTGTTTTTCTATAGCGTGGCCTACTTCGTGGGTTGCTGTTGTAATATCATTGGCTTGCCGTGTGCGGATGACTTCAGGCTCGACTTTAAATATCCCTAATTTCTTACCCTTGACCCGTCCTGTACGAATAGGCGTTTTACCGCCAAACGCTTGCACAACAAAAGAGAGCGATTCGATTACTTCCGGTGCGCTTGTCGTTTCTACAGCTCCGGCGGGCTTTTCTAAACGCATCGGCATTTCATGTGGAGGAAGATCAGTAGAAATAGGATCGATGGGACGGTCGGTAGGCTTTTTCGGTTCGGGGAAGCCTAATTCTTCAGAAATTTTTACGCGGCCTAGCACCGGCCCGGTTGCCTTCTGATATACAGTTAGTTCCCTTAAAGTAACGCCTTTTTCGATTCTATTTCTAAAATCTTGAAGAGCTGTTGGCGTATTTACAATGTTTACATCAGCCTCACCAACTTTAAAAGTAACTTTCTTCGTTTTTGCTTGTTCTTGTTCTATCTGAACTTTATTAGTAATTCCAAGCTGTTTCGATAATTCTTCAGATAGTTCTTCTGATTTTGTGATTGCCTCATTTATTTGGTTCAAAAGGACTTTCTTCGGTGTTTCACCTTTTATGCCTTTAAAAATATCTTCTTTCTTCTTCTCCACCTCAGCGGGCTTTTGCTTCTGTAGCTCCGGCTTGATTTGATTGGGAGAAAATACGGCATAGATATTTGATACTTCTGAATCAGGCCGCTTCCCTCCGGCTATCGGTGTATTTACGGCATCGGCGGCGTTTTTGATTATCAATCCATCGTGGCCTTTTTCTTTTGCTTCTTTCACCCAATTAGCAAGTTCCTTTTCATTATAAGAAAAGCCTTCTTTATCTACTACGAAAGGGTTTTTTAAATCAAGGTAAACTTCTTTTACGTTACCAACGAAGCTTTTATTTTCTTCGCCCAACGCGGCATCTTCATATCTTTCAAGAGCTTTCTGGTGTTTGTTCCAATCAGAATTCCTCCCTGTTCTTTGTGCTATTTTTTCCAACCTATCTATTTCTTCTTTTAATTTCTCAACTGCCGGCATATCACCTAAGTTAGCATATCCTTCAGCTATTTCTTTTTTATCTGTAAAGAAAAAAGCATTTTTCGCACTTTCCGCTTTCGTTAGTTTCCCAAGATGTTTTATATCAAAATCATTAAATTGATATTTTGTTCCATGATAAACTTTAATCTTCTCCCAGAGTTGCTTTTGAGCGGGTTGTTCGACGGCTTTTGACTTATCAAGGATTACGATAGTTTCCTGTTTTTTATCTTTTCCGGTGAAACTTTCAATTTGCTTTATCGAATCGTATCCTGCGGATTTCACAGCTTCGTTCATTAGCGAATATTTTCTCAGCCATTGCCAGATAGGTTTATGGACATCATCATCTTTATCGCGCATTAATTCTGTTATATCAACGCCTTTTCCCTTCATCGTAGATTTTAATTTTTCAAAGCTTATTGATTTCTCCCCAAAAGCGGTAATATCCAGCGTGTTTTCAGGACTAACTTGAAATTGTTTTACATTTTCACCGAATTTCTTGGCATAAGATTCATCGGTTGTTAAATAAAGATACTTCCCGACAGCCTTATCTTTTGAAGTTCCTGAATAATAAGTTTGCTTTTGAGCGGGTTGGGCTGAAATCGCTTTAACCTTCTTAGATTTTTCTTTCTCCGCTCTTATATCTTCCTTAGCCGCCTGTCTGCCTTCGGGCGATATTGCAAAAGCAAATTCTTCTGGTGATAATGTTGGAGATATTTCTCCGGATTTTAATTTTCTTCTAACTTCCTGTACTTCCTCACCGGTCAAAATACCATCCTCAAGGTAAGCATCTATAGTGAGGTCGGTTTCGCCGCCGCGATTACCAAATCTAAGTTCTGTTCCTAAAATATCCCGAAGTGCTGATTCTTTCTCTGATTTGCTAATTGGACTCTCTCTAAGAATCTGCTCGGCGGGGATGGAGATGGGTTCTGGAGGGCGGACGTCTGGAGGTAAACTTTCTTCCGGCTTAGCTGGTCGCGCCGCTTCCCCTTCTATCTTCGGTTTTCTAGCTATCTCCATAGCGCGTACTTTTTTAACGGCCTCGTCTACCTTTTTGATATTTACCGTTTCGATTCCCCCGGACGCTTCGATGCCTTCTTGGAAAAACTGCCTTGAGAATCTTTCAGCTTCGAGACCTTCATATCCCTCTTTGACTAGCCTTTTCGATAAAGCTTTCTGGGCTCCGTTAATGGCCGCTTGCTTGTAGACTTTTGTTAGATTCTGGCGGTTTAACAAGCCGAACAATCCGAATATACCTGCCGTTATTCCGGCATCCAGGTTATCCGCACCTTCGATCTTGGCCGTCATAAATCCGTAAGCCATTTCCGTAGGTATTCTTAATGCAGGACTTGCAATAGAGCCTGCCGCGCCAAGCCCTACGCCAAAGCCTGTCGATAAAAGCGTGTTCGAGATAACTCCTTTTGCGCTCACCTTATCTTCATAGAAATCCGCCATCTGGTTTACAAGTTCCTTTACGCCGAACGTAGCCCCACTTTGCGCGGCCAAGCCGCCTACGACGCGGGCAATCGTAGGGGCTTTTTCGAGAATCTGGTTTGTTACGAGTGGGGCGAGTGGTGCGGTTATCTTGGCGGCAGTCGCTAACTGTCCTAAATCCTGGATCACTCCTCCGAAACCGGACGCAATTCGCTCGGGCATATCTTTCGGTTCGTACTCAAGCGTCCCGGCGGGGACGACCTTTTCCAGATAATCCGCGAAACTGCCCATTTTGATATCGGGGTCTTCGTCTGGTTTTAGAGGTTCGGTACCTTGAGGGAGTGGTAATGGGATGCGCCCTGCAGCTTTTAGCGTACCGGAGGAAAACGCTTTTAGAAGACCAGTGAATTTCTCTTCAAAGGAAGGTTTAACAACTTCTTCTATTACTTCCGCAGGTTCGTCTAGATAGGTTATCTTCGGTTGTTTTGAATCACCTTCTTCGTCCAAATAACTGATTGACGGAGTTAGCTGAGGATTATCTTCATCAAGGTAAGTTATTTTTGGTGAAATTGCTACATCTTCTTCATCCAGATAAGTTATTTTTGGCATTAGTCGCCAATCCTTGCCAGCTTTCCAGAAATAAAAACTTCGCCTCTAATACCGGATGCCACAGCTTCGGCCTCCGTATCAAACGAAGGTCGTCCTTGTTTAGTACCACTTATATCTTCGCCTGGAATAATGTAGCCGAGTTCTTTTAAAATTCTGTTGTAGGAAGTCTTTATATCCTCTGTTTTAGAGCTTTGCGCTTCCGCAGCTGCTGCTTTCATAATAGCGTTTCGGTCGCTGATACTAAGCATCGTTTTCTTTTGCTGAGGTACAGCTACGCCTTTTACAGTTTTCATTTCAGTTTCAAGTTTATAAGGAGTTTGCGGAATCTTGAAAGCTGATAATCTATTTTGGCGTTGTTTCTCCTGTTGAGAAAGGGAAGATTCTTGCGGCGCGGGCGGAGCGATACCTAGATAAGCCTGAATAACAGGATTATTTGCTAAAACCGGGTCTTGACTCGCGGCATAGGCTAAAGCCGATTTTGAGGTTTGTTTTGAAAAATCTTTCGGTTTAACCGTCCTCGTCACCTTCCCTGTGCTGTCTTGGGTGAACTCCTGCTGTACTCCTTCCTGTTGCATCATAGCTTCGAGTCTTTCGCCAAGCACTCTTTGATTCTCTTTCTCAAGTCTTCCCTCTTTTAATTTTTTAAGATTTTCGAGAGAATCATCCATTTGCTTATCTGTAATATGCCCGGTTGCCCGGCTTATGCCTGTCCCGACTCCCTGTAAATTTTCACTGAATTCTTGAAGTGAATTTTGGAAATCAGGATCATTTAAAGTAGTCCGGAGTTTTCCGGCACCGGCTCCAAGCATTTCTGCCCCGCCGCCTATGACTTTTGCGGGAGCCGTAGCGATAGACTTAACTAATCCGGAGATTGCTTCTAAAAGTCTATTGTTGCTTGCCATATTGGACTTCCGGTGTTTTTATCTTCGGGATAAACATACCTGTTTTTTGATGGTACTCACGATATTTAGAATTATTAAGAAGGATAGATTCTTCCTGTATTGCTCTCGAAAGAAAAAACATAAAGGCCAGATAGAGCAAAGCCAAATGAATGGAAATTAAACTTATACCTGTAAGCATAAACATAGTCCCAACGTATGAAGGATGCCTGACATATTTATATATTCCGTCCGTTTGTATCGTCTTGGCATCTTCAACGACCAGGTTAAAAATTCCCATGTGCCTAATCGAAAGCAGGCGAATGAAAATCCCAATCAGTATCAACAACAATGATATTTTCATAATCCAGCGAGTAGAGGTAACGCAAATGAAGCGGCTGCTGCCCCGCCTTTAATAATTCCCCCTATATCGGCACCCTGTTGCGCAGGAGGCCAAGAAACATTCGAAGGATTCGGATTGATAAATCCTCCAGATTGGAATTGAGGCGCAGGCACTTGGAAAGGCGTAGGCACAAATCCTGCGGCGGTCTCCGCTTCTCTTACGGAAGTTTGTCTTTCGGTTTCTGCCGTTTGATATTCAAAGATAGCCTGCTCAACCGCTGTCCTTCTTCTAGCCTCCGATTCTTCAAGGTCGATCTGTCTAAGCTGGCTTTCGGTCGTTCCTGAACGTAAAGTCCCTCTTGCCGCCGCTCTGATACCTACGTTTTCTCTTGCGGTTTTAAAGGCGGGGGCGATTCTTTCCGTAGCTTGCTGGAATGTTTTTTGGCTCAATTCCGAAGGAACACCGAAAGGGGCGTTTAACCTAGACGTTGCGCTTTGACCGATCTGATTTATAAGAGGAAGGAAAGTAGTTGCTAATTGCGTGGCTTGCTCTTTTAAAGCAGGGATTCCGCTTTCCTTGAATAAGGGAATAAGGTCTTCGAGAATAATCGGCTGTAAGGCTTTGGCCTGTTCGACCTGAAAAGGAAGAAGAGCCTGATTGAAAGTCTCCGTAGCCAGTGGTACCGGAGGAGGTTGCGGAACAATAACTGGCTGTGGGGAGCCGCCCTTACCGCACTTACAAGAAAGCAGGTCTTTAAAGCTTTTAATCCTTAACGGAGGATGATTTTTATTCCGACAGCATTTTCTCATTCAGCGGTTTCCTGTGGTAGAATTTCTGTAATCCCTGCCCTGTGAATCTATGAAAGCAAACGTGTTTTTGAGGATATTTCTCATGGCATTCCTTAAGCAATTTCCTGCCTAAGTTAAGTTTTTTGTAATCACTTAAAATCCATAGAAAATCAATATAACCAAAATCCCCATTATTGAGATTAGAAGGGAAAGGCTTCTCCCATGATTTTTCTTTGCACATTTCCAAACTTGGAAGAATCCACCAAAGAGCGAAGGCAATAGGCTCTTCCAGGGTGTTATAGATAATTTTAAACTGTCCTGATTCCCCGATGGCCTTACAGTATTCCGCAAGAGTGTTGATTCCGTATCCCGGAAAGTGTTCATAATTGTTCTCTATCTCAAATTGCCTGATGCGATATAGAATATGGCTGTGAAGACCGCGTTTTGAAGCCACATCAGAATCCCATATAGTCATTTACCGCGTGTTTAAATTGATCGAAGTCTTTGGCTTCACGCATGATCTGACGCTTTAAATCCCTGCTTTCACGTCTTTGGAGTTTGGACATCTTTCTCAAATACTCCCTGCTTACTCTCCTGTCTTCCTTTTTCATACTTCTTTTAAAGCTGTCTTTACGATAGTCCCTTTGACGTTAAATAAAAGCCAATAACCTGTATCCGCGCTTGTCGTGTCCTGCGATAAAGCTGCCCATCCTTGCGGAAGCTCATCGGTTGTCGGTTTCCTGGCTGTGCTGAATACCTCGGTTAAAAACGGCATGGTCTGTTGATGAAGCCGTTTCAGCATCAAGTTTGCTTTATTAGAAAGCTTCTCGTCCCTGTCGTAACCTGGGATAAACCCGCAAAATAGAATAAAAGCGAGTATCCATAAAAATATTCTCATGGTTCAAGAGCTTTGACCCTTGCTTCCAATTCCTGGATAGCTTTAGTAAGCACCGGAATAAGCTCGGAAGGCTTCATGGTGTAGTTGTCATTCTCCGAATCGTAATTTACGAAAGAAGCTTTTTTGCCTTTTAACGCCTGTTCTACTTCCTGACCTAAAAACCCGTAATGAGTATCATCATCGGCTTTCGGCACTTTTCTCCGTTTTCCTTCCTGGTCAGAAACTTCTCTTTCCTTCCATTTATATTTTCTAGGTTTAAGAGATTTAAGAAAATCAAGACCTAGATCGGAATCTTGTATATTCCCTTTGTTTCTTTCATCAGATTCAACCGTTTCGGGATTCATTACATACTGATTTAACCAACGGTTCGTACCCGTTACACCAAGGTTATTGGCATTATCCTGTCCAGGCCAAAGAGCGATATTTGTGGAAGTCCCCGTAGGAGGCCCCCAGTTTAAATCTCTCATATATCCGTCTGTTCTTGCCGAAAGTTCTATGTTTGAATCAAGGCTTCCGGATACAGCTATCGCATCAAATTGGATATGGGCAAGTTCATTTAATCCGCCTGCGCTATCTTTTCCGAATACATCCATTAAACCTATAACATCGGAATTAGCCGGGGAAGCGGAATCATGGGTGATCCTCAAATTAGGGCCTGACGCGCCTCCGTCGTTACTGTAAAAATTATAAGGAGTGCTTGTATCGACCTGGATAACTCTGCTCCTCATCGTAATAGTGTCCGTTGTCGCGTCCCCGAAGACCGGATTCCCGGTAAAAGTTTTTGCCCCGCTTATATTGGACGTATCCCCGGATGCCACTATTTGATATTGCACATTTCCTAAATTGGATAATGTCCAAACATCTTGAGTAGCTACATACTTGATATAAGGTAATTGCGTTTCGCCGGTGTCCGCGCTCACGGTTTTATCCGTATTGGCCGCGTCCCCTATTCTAAACGTGTTTGATTGCGTTCCTAAAATAGTCGCATCGCCGGAGGCGATATGAGCAAAGTTATTTTTAATATCCTGCTGTGAGCGAGCGAGAATATCCGTAGGAGCCGGCTTGGCAGTATCGTAAGCCGCATAAGTATTGGAAGTTAAAAATAGAAGGCTTATATATAAGACAGCTTTTTTCATATTTCGTTATATATATTTCAAAATTCCTGTGGCTGTGCTGAAAAAACTACCGCAATTTCTTTCATTTCGAACGCGTTCGCCGTATTTTCATCGACCCTCATTTGAAGCGTATTTCCTATAGAGCTGGCAATCGGAAAATATTTAACTGATGAAGTATCATCCGAAGAAATATCCACCGTAAAACTGGATTCAGAGCCTTCATCTAAAGAATAATTGATAGTAAACGTACCGGTTGCCGAAGATTCGTATCTGGTTTTAAGGCTCCTGAATCTTTTTCTATTTGTCGGGTATCCGTAATCGTAATCTCCCGTCTCCCAAATGAAATTTATCGTTGATTCTGCCGCCGTTCCGAGGCCTGCGTTAATGAATATCATATAATCATTCGGATCGGAGTTTGTCGATCTATAAAGAAAAGGGCTGCCTGAAGTATTATTAGTATAAAGCTGCACCTTGATCTGAATAAACTGCCTGGCTGTTACCGCTGAAATATCCGAACCTGCTGATGTGCTGTAAGGCCCGGAATACGCATTAGCTTGTAGTGCCGTTGAGCTATCCCCCGTTCTAATCCAGAAATAAACTTCCTGATTTCCGTTTTTATTTTCAGTCCAATTTAAAGTTACAAGAGTAACCGCGTTAATTTCATAGATGGGCGAAGTCCATGTACCGGAAGGAAACCATGTATCTAATTCACCTGAATAATTTGTCCATGTGTTTGTAGAGTTGGAAAGTTGTGTCCAAGTCTGCGCCCCTACGTCATCCGTAAGATCGCTTGCTTTAAGCCTTATTACCGGGGCGGCTTCCGCACCTGTTGTTTCTGTCTGGTTAAACACCCCGCCGCTTACCTGGGAAAGAAGCTTGATATAAAGATTGGCATTTTCGGTGTCCTCAAAATAAACAAACCCATCCCCGGAATCAGTGGAATAAAGCTGACCTATATCCCCTGCCCCATCCCAGGGAATAAACCAAGCTGTGTCTTTAAAATCAATGGCGTAACTATCACGCTCTACATCTAAAATCAAAACACGGTTGTTTTCAGTCGCCCCCGTTGCTTTATCCGGATAAGCAAGTCTGTAAAGTCCTCCGTGATATTCGGCAACAACATCCTTAATCAAACTTCTGGAAATTTCTGAAAGCGTAGGCTCTATCCTTTCCGAAATATTCTGCGAGCTTTGCCCGTTAAAAAACCGGAGGCTTCTTTTTGCAATCCCCTGGCGTGAAAGATAAATCACCCCTCCAGGTACTTTTTTGATTGTGTAAGGCGCGATACAGCCGTTCACATCAATAACATCACTTACTTCCCATTCTTCCGGCGGAGCTGTGCCTGTATAAAGCTTTCTTATGGAGTTCTGCTTAAAGACAAGAAGCGTACCGGATGGGTCTTCTTCGATTCCGGTGATGATGTCACCGTCATCCGGTGAGATAGAAATAACGTCATTCGTGGTATCAAACGCATCGGGGAGGCTTAATCCTTCCTCAATCCTTGAGAAATAAAGATCGGAACTATTTTCCTTAACGCCGAAAATTCTTTCATTGTGGACAGTGATGTATTCAAATTTCGGAACAGTTTCATGGACAGTCGGGATGACGACGGTCGTATCTAAACTTCCGTCGGCTGTAGTGTCTGTGTAAGTCGTTGTGGTATTATCACTTATGGTTGCTACTCTATAGTAATTCGATCCGCCGGCGAACGTACGGTAAACACGCCTTTTGGTAACTCCTTGATCGGTTGCTCCGGTAGGAATGCTCGAGAGGTCTACATTCTTTGCCCCGCCTGAAACGGTAAACGCTGTCGCAGTTGCCTGGCCTTCCGATTCCTGGTATCCATCGTATAGAAATGTGATTTTATAATTGTAGTCACCGTTCGCTAAATTCCCCGATCCTCCGGATGCCGCCGTAGTACCGCTTCCCGGAACGGCAAGCCCCATGTCTTTCGTATTTCCTGACCCTGACCATCTTTGGCAGTTATCCTTTCCGTTACACATATACAAATGATCTTTATAAGTAACGGAGGAAAATTTCTCGCCGGACGTAAGACCTGTCTTGATATTTGAAAAAGTTCCTTCGGTATCGGAGCCTGATCTAAGAGTTGTACTATAGGCAATGACGAGCTTTTTGGAAGCCGTACCGGAATCGTCAAAATAGAAACGTGTACCCCATGGAATAGGATCAGTTCCTAAAGAAGTCGAATTGTATTTTGAGAATAGTTTCCTTTTCTCCAAACTTCCTATTGTGGTAAATCTGGTATTTTCAAGACGTGTGGAAAATTCAGGAGGAAGGTCACGATTAGATATTTTTGTATTGAGCCCTTGAAAGATATTAAATCTGTAAACCTGATCTGTTTCACCAGATAGACGCGGAGGCTGTGGATAGCCTAAACCTGCGAATAGAAAAGAAAAGATTAAAGATATTGCTAAAAACTTACGCAAAACGCCCGGCCTTTCTTCCGCCCCACTGTCTGGCGTTGTAGCCCATACGAACGTCAGGCGACCAGTCGCGTAACATTTCACCGGTCATAAATGTTCTCATAGCAAGAATACGATCAGCGTATAAAGTTTCTATAGCTTGAGCGTCACTGTATTTCTTGATTGCCGTAAGAAGCGTCATAGCCGTATGCATACAAATGACTTTATGGAAAGGTTCTAAATAACTCCTTGAGTTCCAGGGTTGAGTCCCATCGGAATCCATAGAAGTCGGCTTTTGAAAATAGTAACTGCGCAGCCCGCTTGCAACAGTTGTCGTAGCTTGTTTTGGGTAAATATGAATATTTGAATCCCTTATAAAATAGGAATGCGGGGTTGAAGCTGAAGCATCCCTCCAGAAAGGAAAGAGCTGGTCTAGTTCTTCTTCAGTTCTGTACACCAAGCGGTCGAATTTCGTATTGCTTGAGTTTACTTTAGCAAGCACCCCGCCTTCCCTATCCGGTTTTAAAAAATCAGTCGGAAGCGCGAAAGTTTCCGTACCGAATGTTAAAGATTGATTGCTGGTAGTCGGAAGACAATCGGTAAAGAAAGCGATCTCAAGCTGGCTTTCGTTTAACTCAGTGTTTATTTGAGCATCCGTGAAGGTATTGGCTTCCGGGTGATCCCGCTTAACTTTTGCTCTTAACGTGCCTAGATTCAATCTTCCTCCCCTACGACGGTGACAAAAGCCGGCCTTGACCCGATGCCTGAAACTTGCACTTTGAGTTCCTGGCTGTCCGTGAGATGTACTTCACCGGGCATTTGAGGAGATCCGGTTGTAGTCCATCCGGGGTAAACAGTCGTATCCACCGTAGCGGTATCTGTGGTTACTTGAGAAACAATGGTGTTATAAGATGAACTCGTTTCATCAATAACAGTGTGATAAACCTGGAATACCGTGCTTCCGCCTCCGAGATGCACCATCGTATAAAGCCAACGCCAAAATTTGTTTACATTGGTCGTAAAATTTGCGCTATCACCTGAAACGGTAAATACATACCGCTTTTCAGGCCTGGCCTCCGCAGGCACAGATGAAACAATAAGTCCGAAGAGCAGAAGAACGGCGATAACTATTTTTTTCATGGAGTAGACCCCTTTAAGTTTTCGTATCTTGAGTAAAAGAGCGCAAGCACCGCAATAGCAGGCATGGCTATTCTTACAACATGGAATGTAGGTTGACCGAAAGAGGCAATGTAGAAAGCGAGAAGTGCGGAAAATAAAACAGCCAATGCTTTATCGGAGTAAAATTGTCTGAATTTAACGGATACATCTTTTATAATCTTCCAAAATAAGTAAATTCCGATGAACCCATATTCAAAAAATATCTGAAAGGTCTCATTATGAGCTTCTTTAAAAATCATTGATGCTTTCGGCCATGAAAGATTTAGTTCCGAAAAACTTCCGAGTCCGTTCCCGAAAATATGATTTTTAATAAGCGGAAACGTAAATTTCAAAACCTCAAAGTGCATACCCGGATTAAAGTCTTTCCTTAAAAATATGAAGGCTGTGATTAAAATGACAACAGATGAAAAGTAAAAAAACTTTTTAGACGAAACGAAATAAGAAATCAAAATAGCCGGCACAAAACCGGCTACGGCGGCTGTGCAGACCGATTCCTTTAAAGCAATAAGAGGAATCAAAGATAGAAAGGGATTAAAAAAACAGAACAAAGGAGCTGTCATGGCCGATAGCGTTCCTGAAAATACCCTCTGCCCCATGATTCCGTTGTGTCCTATCCACATATCGTATCCGAGTCTTTCCGGCCCTTCGGTGTATGAAATTACAAAACCGAATAAATCAATTTTAAGCTGAATTCCTCTCATTTGCATAATGACGACAAGCGTGTTTAAAACAGAAAAGAGGCATAGGCATATAATCCATTCTTTCGCATGGGTCTTTGACGTATTCCTTACCATCAAAAAAAATCCCGCGGCGAGCGTAATCATCTGAAACATTTTCGCCGCCTCGGGAGAATTAAAAACAAAAAAATGCGCTAAACAATACCCTAAAAATATTCCAATGGGTTTTGGGAAGAAAAACAAAAACCAAAGGTATATACCGCACTGGATAAAGTTCATCTGGGCTTCCCGCATATCCATAATGCCGGGAAGCCCAAAGAACGGAGTCAGAATCAGTAGCGCAGGCCCTATTAGCCAGCGAAAATCTTTTTGACTCAAAATTATCCCTGTACTCCGTTTCCTAAATACGGTCTTGCGGCGTAATTGTCCATTGTAGCAATTGCATACCAAAGACTACCCTGACCGCATAGAAGAGTAACATTATCCCCGGAAGCCAAGCGGAGATTATTATCACCCGGAAGATTCAGATTGCTGCCATCAGTGATCTGAACGGAATTCGCCGTCCCGACCTGCCTGATTAAATGTACTATTCTTCCGGCCCAACTTGACGCAATGTTAATAGACGTAATAGTCGTGTCTGTAGTTATTGCGTAGATGTCGCCCGTTACAAGATTAAGCGCACCGCCTACGGCATCAACATTGGCTATACGCCTAATTTCGGCACCGTGATACGTTCTGGCAAATATTTCATTAAGCGTATTCGGGTCAACCTGCCTATCATGAAAATCTCTTGTAACATCAAGGCCTGAATCGTTTCTTTCCGCAAATACATTCCCGCAGAAAAGAGAACTGAGAATCAAAAATAAAGCAATGGCTTTAGGGATAACGACAGGTTTTCTACGAATGAAAAACCGCGTTTCCTCCCGGCCGTCCTTCAGCATTCTCGATCCTTTTGGGATTACTCTTGGTTGGACTGAATTATCCATATTCGCTTCGCTCTGAAGTTCGCCTGCCTCTTTAGGATCGTAGGTAATAACTTCTTCATAACCCAGAGGATGAAATTCCTCTTTCGGAGGCGGTTGCCTCTGTACTTCCTGTTTCTTTGGGGGCATGGTAATTCTCCTTTTTTACCCTGAAATTGCTCGATGATAAAATCTTCTAAAATCGTGATACGCTCTTTTCTTTTGAGGGTCGTAGATCAAATAATCTTCCTGTATCTCCGCCTCAAAATCGTTGTAGGGCTT
>C687J35021_10001326_pt1 | contig 18710 bp, 30 predicted proteins | sample RifCSPhighO2_12_FD_35021 | JGI IMG/M metagenome (IMG submission 35021)
AGATTAGGAGAAACATATATTTTTGATAATGAAGCAAGGATACATAACGAGTGCCTCACCGATGTCCGTCAGAGGATAACCGGATTACTGGGAGGAAAGTAAGATGAGCGGAGGAGTCAAAATAATTATAGAAGTAGAAGGTTGCAAAGATTGCCCTATGCTAAGGGTAGATTCATACAATCAATTTAGATGTCATTTGTTTGACGCTTATTTGGGTACGGAAATCTATGATTTAATTCGGAGTGATGAATGTAGGGAAAAGTTTAAGGAGTCTAAAGGAACAACTTAAAGACGAAGGAGGAAAGTAAGATGGCAAAGAAAAAGTTAATAGGATATACTGCAAGAGAATTTTTCAACTTATGTTTAGATTATAATTGCTACGGAGAAATTTATGTACAAAATGTTTTCAAAGATACAGAAGAATATTATATGAGTAATGAACACGATGGAAAAAAACCTGTTAAAGTCCGTATCACAATCGAGGAGGTCTAATATGCTCCCATCAAGGAAAGAGATAGAGGAAGCGGTAAAAAATCTATCGGGACAGGTATCCTTCGCAGAACAGGAAGGCAACAGGGTAAAAGCAATTCATACTCTTCTCTCCCTCGCCCAAGACGTCATTGACGGCTCTATCTTTGCAAGCGAACGGGAGATGGAAGATGTTTTAGCCCAAGTCGGAAATAATTGTTATAATGAGGGCAAAGGAATATCGGATACCACTATCGCCATTGAAGTTGATAATGCGTTAAAGAAACTCTCTGGTCATATCTCTGCCCCTAAATCCGCCCTTACCAAAGAGGAGTTGATAGGGATAATCCAATCCATACTGCAAGAATGGTGCGACAATGACCAAATATCGGATGCCCATAAGGATTGGATACCGAAAGAATTATCAAAAGAGTTAGCCGACGCTATCCTCTCCTCCGGCAAAGAGGTGTGTTCTGGCGAACCAAGAAGTCTATACCAATGCAAGGGTTGCTCTGTCCGGTGCCAAGCCCTTATACCAGAAGTATGCAAATTTATACCTGATAGATGTCTTGACAGAAATATATCAAAAAACTGGGTGCCGGAATGGGAATTACTTACTGCTCACCAAAGAGGATAGAAAAAACGCTTGACAAACCAAAACGGATTAGGTAATATATGAATATGAGCAAAGAAGTAAAAGCATATTTAAGTGAGATCGGACGTAAGGGGGGTAAATCGCGTTCGGATAAAAAAACTCGGGCTTCAAGAAAGAATGGCAAACTCGGTGGTCGCCCAAAAACTACATAGAAGTTATAAGATTAAACTTTATCCCAATAGAGATAAATTCGATACCGTAAGATATACCATAAAGCGGTTTAACGATTATTCAAATATGTTCTTGGGAAGGATTTTCTTTGGACAGAATAAAATAAGCACAAGGGGTATGAGTGCGTTGGCGAATGAAGCCCTTTATAAATCTAAAAATATAGTAAGAGTTATGCGGGAAGCCCATAAAGCAACTGGTGCGAAGATGAATGTTCCCTTCGTTAAGAATATAGCTTGTTATGCCAAAATAGAAAAATCGAAGAATAGTTCATTTGATTATTGGATTGTAGTATCTAACCAATGGACAAAGGCAGAAGTAGTTAGACTTCCCGCTAAATCTCATAGAGCTTTTAATAAGGCATTAAATCAGGGGTGGAAATTTTCCTCTTTATGCGAATGTAAGATAATCAATGAGAATCTCTATGCCATTGTGTTTGTGAGTAGGGATGCGCCTAAAATAAAAAAATACAGAAAGACCATAGGTTGTGATGTCGGTATAAAACATTCTGTCGTTACTTCCGATGGGCATTTTGGCTATGGGCTATCGAAAGCAATTAAAGTCCAAAGGAATCGTCTTGCTGAAAGGCAAAGACAAGGACACAAAGCATCAAAAAATATGAAATCGTGCATTAAGCAGATTCTCGACATAGAGGCAAAGGCGTTGATTAGACGTTCTATGAGAGCCAAAGCGAAACTCGCTGTCGAGAGCCCAAAACGGCTTGCTAATCTACGAAGTGGAAATCTTCAAGGGTGGGCAAGGAGCTACTTAGCAAATCGGCTTACCATACTTGGGAAAGAATCGGGAGTTACGGTGCTTTATGTTAATCCATACCAAACCTCTATAACTTGCCCTAAGTGTGGAACAGTTGATAAGCAGAGTAGAGTGGATCGAGATACATTTTCTTGTGTTAGCTGTAAATATACAGGACACGCAGATTATGTAGCGGCTCGAAATATCGCTCAGAAGGGCACTCAATTCAGAATGAGAAAATTTTCTGGTAAGATGTCTAATCCAATTAGCCAATGAAATCGAAGGGTGAAAAAAGAAGGAGGAAAAATGAAGAAATGGTTTGTTTTTACTTTACTTAAATTAAGTGAAATAGGTTTAGTTTATCTGCTTTTTTGGAAGTTTCCCATGTGGATAGGGCATTTGGAGGAAAAATTATATGCCTCGGCGTATCCATCTCTCTATGCGGTGGAAGGTTATCCCGTATACGACCAATTTATATTTGGGATAGGGACAATTCTAATGGTGCTTACGGGCGCGGGGACAATACTATTTTTATTTATCGCCATTAAAGGAATGATAAGGGTAAATCTTAAATGGGCTGAGGAATTAACAAAGAAAAAGAAGATGAATATGGGCGAGGAATAGATGGACGACTTTTCTGCGGGAGTTGTCGTAGGGATGTTCATAGGGATAATGGTAATGATACTGGTGCTTATGGCGATGGACTTGGCTTTNAAGAAGANGGTCAAGTGGTTCGGCGGGAAGGTGGTTGATGTGGCGACCGCCATAATCATAACAGCCTTTCTCGCCATATATGTACTGAGCGTTTTAAATAAGGAGAAATACCCGGAACCCTCGAAAATACCGGCGACGGAAAAAAAACTACCGGAGATCAATTGGACGTGGGGCAAATGAAAACATTCTTTACGATAGCCTTTATGGTGATCTACGCCCTGACAATCCTATGCGTGATGGCAGTCATAGGATTGGCCGCTTTAAGCAGGGTTCTGGGTTTTATCGGCGAGAAAAGAAGAAAAAATTGGCATTTTAAAAAGTAAATTCGCGGTTAATTCTGGATGGAATGACACCGCAACCTCTGCCCGAGGTTTAATATGTTAATTGCTGAATTTGTATCTCGGCTTAAAACAAGACCACAGGAGCAAGAGTGAACACGGCAAGACAAGTCCTTCTTAACCCTTTCTCCGCATTGAGAGCATGTTTGAGAAGTGTTGTGGGGATCGACTTCGATTATTGTCCGCCCGGCACTTTCGGCCTTGACTTTCAATATGGATATGAAGTTTATCCAAGCAACATCCCTCATAGACCGATTAAGACTTCTCCATTCAGTTGTCCAACCGTTCAATTTTTCAATATAGATTGTGCCGTATTTCTTTATGAGTTTACTAGCGGTCTTATAATGAAAATCTCGTCTCTGGTTAGCGATTTTTTCGTATTTTTTCGCAACGAGTATCTTTGCTTTCTTTCTACGGTTGGAACCTTTTGCTTTAATGGAAAGCCGTTGTTGATGATAAGCCAATACATCTTGGGATTTTTTGAAGAAGCGAGGGTTCTCCATTTTAACACCGTCGGATTGTGTCAAAAAACTCTCGCAACCCATATCAATACCAATTTCCTTTTTATTTTTTCGGAGGATGGTTGGCTTAACTCCATCACAAACGAAGGATACGAACCATTGTCCTGTAGGCTTGCGGGCTATAATGACTTCTTTTATTTCTCCTTCGATAGGTCGAGAAAGTTTTATCTTAAATTTACCAAGACGCGGAACAACAATATATTTTCCTTTAATTGTCCATCCGCCTCCATTTTTTCTAAAGGTAAGAGAGTTATATCTTTCAGGTTTTTTAAATCTTGGGAAACCATTTTTACGGCTAAAGAAAAATTGATAGCTTTTATCAAGTCGTTTAATGACATTTTGAAGAACGTCAGCGTAAATTTCTTGGTATTCAGGGAAGGAATGGCGGAGTTCTGTAACTTGTCGCATTTGTTCGAATTTGGAAATGGATCGTCTATGATATTTATATGCTTTGATACGTTGTTCGAGGGCAAGGTTATAAAGAAAACGGCAGGTTTCAAGCCATTGTTCGGTCTTGGACAAGGTAAGACGATTAGCATAAATACGATACTTAAAAACTTTTTTCATTGTCATTCCATCCAAGATAATTATATAAGAAAACCGGTAAGAAGTCAAGAAAAAAGGAGAATAGATAGATGGCAAGACTGGATTTCTTAAACAAGGGAGAACGCTTCATATTAGACTGGATAGGGACGATTATCATAGCCATCGGGGGAAGCGGGCTGATATTGACCCTGTTGTTCGACCAAGTAGCGAGGCAGGAGGTAAAGACCACGTGGGGGTGGCTTCAGATATTAGGCGTCATTGTAAGCATAGGCCTGGTATTATTCGGCGGATGCGTCCATAAATATATGATGGTGATAGCGCGGATACTCGATGACTGGGTGAGAAAGTGAAGATCATAGCTTTACGCGATGAAGTTATCGTCCGTCCGCTCGAGCAGAACGTTGCAGGCCCCACTCTTCGCAAATTAGGTTTTGAAGTCATAAAGAATGCCAAAGAGAATAACCAAGGCGTAGTTGTAGCGATCGGCGCCGGCTTCAGGGACAAAGCCTTAAAAGTCGGCGATAAGATAATCTACCGCAAGAATGAAGGTGTGAGGTTCAAACTGGATGGGGAAGTATATTTGAAACTCAGGAGCCGGTGGTGCGAAGCTATTGTTGGATCGGATGAAATATGAAAAATGAAGGGTATGACACTCATTTAGATTACCCGCTGAGAGGAAGAAGATGGGGGGGGTTTCTTGCGAAAAGTTTAAACGAAACCTATCTATTTNATCCAAGTGAATGGAGGTTCAGATATGGGACAACCCGTTTTGCTAAGCCACTTTCCAAGCAAACTATCTTTCACCTTGCCCGTAACGGCCTGATCAAGAGGGTGTTATGAATATGCCCAAGGTAATCTGCCCGAGTTGTGAAAGGGATATTTTCTTCCTTGAGCGGATTCCTTTGCCCGGGGAACCGTTCGTATTCTACATCACAAGCGCGTTAGGGGATAAGATCGCCTTCGGGGCGACCCATAACACTTCTTGCCCGCTCTGTAGGGCGAAGGTGATGATCCCCTGGCAGGGCAGGGGTTTTAAGGTTTTGACGAACAAAGGAATAGTGCCAGAAATAATAAAGTGAAGGAGTCCGGGGATGGGAACCTGTCCGTATTGCCGTGAGAAGCCGCTTCTCCGTCGGACATGCGGCCGGATGAAATGCAGGATCGAGCACCATAAATACTTATGCCGGAAGTGGTGGAAATTAAACAGCCATTATTATCACAAGACTTTCTTGACAAAGAAAAGGAGATAGTGTAAGTATACACATAGGCAAAGGCGCAATTCTTTTTTTGTTGCGGGGGGCTTATGTGTAAAAAGTGGACAGCGTTAAAACGGCAATTCACNNATAGNGGATTGTCTTTTTTATTGGCTGGGAAAGTGGATGTGCGTAACTGACCTCACATACGGGGAAGAATTTTTTTATCTGACCGACACGCTTTACAGGCAAGCCCTTAAAGCGCGCTTGATTGAATTAGGCAAGGCCTTGATCCGGCCTGGGAGATACCAGACCGAGACGTTCAGCGGTATGGACGGCTTTTTGAATATGACAGGTAAACTGGCGCACAGGAGAAGGTATCGGGAATAATATGCCAAGACATAAACTGGAAACGGCAAAGAGAAGAGCGAGGGAGTTGGTAAAAGTTGTTATTAAGTCTCGCCTGAATCAGACAAGAGCCGCTAAGGTGCTTGGAGTATCCCCACAGGCAGTCCAGAAAAGAATGCATACTCCGCTTGTCGAGGATGCCTTCCGTGAATATCTTGATAGCGATGATTTAAGGCAGGAACTCAGGAAGGTTGCCAAGGAGGGATTAAAGGCTACGAAGGTAATCTCGGCTATGGTGATTGTCAAGGCCAATGCTGATGGTTCTCCCAATCCGAGCGTGAGGGAGTTGCCGGCAGATTCTAAAACTACGGATTTTATAGATGTTCCTGATTTGCATATCCGGCACAAGTTCTGGCATGATTTGTCGGTGATTGTTGGATATCTGAAAGAATCCGATGGGGGCAACAAAGTTCAAGTATTTGTCGGTTCGGATTTAATTTCCCAGATAGATGCGATTGAAAAAGGAAAGGTAAAATCCCGAGTTAATGATTAGACTATCAAATCCCGAGACTTGGACATCTGAGGAAAGACAGAAATTCCTTGTCACTATCGGCAATAAGCGTTGGAGGATGGAACATTTTTACAAGATTAAGGACAAAGAACGGCAGACAGTAAATCTCGTATTTAATCCTACTCAGATTATTTATTGGAGTAATAGGACTAATAGGGATTATATAATGAAGGCTCGTAAGATAGGTTTTTCGACGTTATGTCTCATTGACGACTTAGATGAAACCATCTGGAACCGCAATTATACCGCTTTTATAATGGCTCACCGCAGGGAAGACGTCCAGAAGCTTTTTAAGATAATCCACTTCGCATACGACCAAATGCCCGGGGGGTTCAAGCCGAAGGCCGACTACTACAACAAGAATGAGTTGTTTTTTAAGGATAGGAATTCGACTATTTATGTCGGTACTGAGGCGAGATCTGATGTCATAAACCGGCTTCATGTCTCAGAGTTCGCTTTCATTGAGGATGTAGAAAAGAAATGCGCATCCTCATTCGAGGCTGTTCCGCAAGACGGCTCCATAGTCCTTGAAACCACGCCCAACGGCATAGGAGGTTATGCCTATGAGTTATACCAGTTCGCCGCGGGATACAAGTCCAGTGGGGGAATATGCGAATTCAAGGCGCATTTCTATCCTTGGTTTTATCATACGGAATATAGCATACCCTTGTCAAATATCGAAAAAGAGATAGTTGCCGCAGGGACATTCCTGACCGAGAGAGAAGAACAGTTTAGGGTTGACCACAACTTAAATTATTCACAGATGAAATGGCGCAAGGCGAAACAGACACTGCTCCAAAACGAGTTTGCGGAACAATATCCCGAAGATGATTTATCTTGTTGGTTGGGAAGCGGAAACCCGTTTTTTGACCAGAGTGCATTGCAAAGACAGTTAATCGAGGTTGAGGCATGAGACAGCCCTCGCGAATAGGATATTTGGTTGAGGAAGACGGAGAGGTTAGGTTTATGGACGATCCGCATGGCAGTTTTCGTATATATAAAGAAAAAAAAGAGCGTTGCGTTATAGGAGCGGATGTTTCGGAAGGAATAAACGAGGACGAGAATGCCGCAGTTGTTCTAGGAGTTGACTCTAATGCCACCTTGGCCGTTTTTAACTCAAATAAGATAGATCCTGATGAGTTCGCAATATTTCTTTCGATGTTGGGTAAGTATTTTAAGTATCCATTTAATCCTCTTATCGGCGTTGAGCGCAATAGCGTCGGTTTTAGTGTAGTTTCTGATCTGCTCAAAATATACCCCACGAATTGCGTTTATTTCAATTACCGGCTTGATGAGAAGACTAAGATAAAGACCAAAAAATTCGGATGGATAACTGATGAAAAGACGCGTTATCTTATGCTCGGTTATCTCCAGAAAGAAATCCGCGAGGCTTCGACGGAATTAAACGATAAACAACTTATTCTCCAATGTATGAAATTCATCAACAAAGACGGCAAACCCCAGGCAGCCGAGGGCGAGAAAGACGATTTAGTTATGGCTAGAGCTATTGCAGGCATGATGAGAAGATATCAGCCGGCGGAACCGACAAGGGAGTTCGTGCCGGAAAGCGTGAAGGTGTACTAAAAAGGCCTTCTTTCAGTCTTGGTTATAAGCAATACATAAGTTGTTTTCTAGTTCTTTCTCGGAAACGAACTAGCCGGATAGGACGGTAAAAGTAAAATGGGTATTGACCTCATAGGACAAGGACGGGTTCATAAAGGGGATTGCGACAAGTATGCCGGTAGATATGCCGGATTGTCGAGCGATTGGGCCACGAGACGGCTGACCGATAAAGATACCCATTTTCTCATCTTGGATAACTCTTTAATCTTTACTATCCAAGTTCTTTAAAGAGCGAGACGATATACTTGTCGAGCATTACGTCCTTGCTTATAAGGACTTATTAAATGAAGATTAAAAAGAATTTAAAAAGTAGGAAGTGGTCGAAGGAAACAAGATGGGGCAAATTTCAGAATAAGCGCCTCGATATAGAGTTTAAAAAGATAGTAAGAGGTTGTTAATGTTATACTTAAAGATACTTAATAAAGTAGTTTTAAAAAGTGATAATTTGAGGAGAATTTAATGGAAAGTACCTTGCAGATGGCGGTAAATGTCTTCCTGATGGGCGTGCTCGTCGGCTATCTATTCGGCAGTGAGCACCACAGGCAGAGTGACTATACGAAAGGACTAGGGGATACCGATGGGTGATAACGGAAAGGAGTCGGAAGGCTCTGTTAAGACTGAAGAGCAGTTGGAGACCGAGCGTATCGAGGCTAAGAAGGCCCGCTTTGCCGAGAGCCCGGATAGTTTTATAGAGATAGGCGAGATTGTTGCCGCCGCCATAAGGGTAAAGGATAACGAAGGCAGGACAGCGATTAGCTACGTCAACGGCCCTGCAAGCCGTTTTGAGATAGCCTTAGTCAGGACCGAGATAGTCCGCAGGATAGACAAGCTCCTCGACCTGATGGACTTAAGGCAGGAACAGATGGAGAAGAAGCATATCATAACGGCCCATAAGCCGGGGATAAGGGATATCTTCAGGGGAAAGAGATGAAAAAGAAAAAGAAGAAGAGATACTGATGCCTCAAGCCTCCAGCGATAAACTCATCAAGGGTATGGCTAAAATCAACGCGCTTAGCGAGAAAGCTAAACCCAGGAAGGTATACTCAAGCAATCCTAAGCGCGCGCGGCTTGAACGCAGGATGAACAAGATAGGCGATAAGGTCAAAAGGGACCAGGAGTCATATAAATAATGCCTAAAGACAAGCTCGATAAGAAAGAGAAACCCGAGTCCAAAGAAACCAAGACCGTCTCGAAGATAGAGGTTGAGACCGAGAGCGATATCTTTACCGATGCCGAGAAGAAAGATATCCTTCGGATGGTCGATGATGACGTCCAGTATGGCCTCCTCATGCAGACGGATTACATCGCTCAGAAGGTAAAGGATCTGCAGCATTACCACGGGGAGAAACCCTCAAAAATAGAGAACCTTGATAAAAAGGCATGGATGTCGGACAGGAACTTGGGATTGGCCAGAGCAGTCGCCGACAGTTACCAGGCCGTCCTCCTATCAACCTGCTGGACTCCGGATTCAATAAACTTCATCGCCACAAAAACACAGGATATTGACAATCGCAACAACCAAGAGAAATTCGCAAGATGGGGCATGGGAAAGCAGGAGGCCAATGCTAAGCCCGAGGTCGACGGCTTTATACATAACAGGGTAGTTGTAGGGTTCTCATGCTTTAAGATCTACAAGAAGACTTGGGAGGAATGGGTCGACAAGAGGATACCTGTAAAGGGGACAGCAGGAAAGAATGCCGGAAAGACGATAAAGTGGGATATAAAGACCGAGAAGGTCAAGATGGAGAAAGGCATAATAGAGAATATCGTGAATATAGATGATGTCCTCATGCCGGAATATGGAAAGAATATACAGGAACTCCCGTTCTTCATCCACGTCCTTCACTTAGACGGGGAGACTGTGTTAAGCCATATGGACAGGAAGGTCTTTAACCCGACGGATAAAAAAGAGTATAAGAAAAAACTCTTTAACCACGCCTACAGTAAATACGTGAGCGAGATCGGCGAGGAGAAGCTGAGGGAGAAAGGCATAAGCAGGGCCTCTGACGTGGGGAACCTTGATGTCCGCAGACTGCCGATACACCTGCATGAGTGGTATGGATATTACACGAAGGGCAACAGGACCGAGCGTTACCGGTTCGTAGTGGACTTGGAGAATATGGAATTCTTAAGCGGCAAGCCGGTCAGGAAGATAAACCGCTCCGGGAAGATACCTTTTGCCGGCGGGACACTGGAGAAAGAGCCGGGTAATTTAAGGGGTGACTCGTTGATGAAGATCATAGCCCCGGTCGTAAATTCCTTCAATAACGTATTCAACCAGAAGTCGGACTTCCAGTATGTAACGAACTGCCCGTCAGGGGTATATGTGCCGGATGAGGGATATACGAAACAGAGGATAGAACTTGAACCGATGCTGCTTATACCGGTAAGCGGGCCGGACGCGCAGAAGAGCGTGTATTTCCCGAATTTGCAGCGTTCAATGGCGTGGGCCGAGAGCGATATCAGGATACTCCTGGAAGTCCTGGAGCGCTTGACGGGCGCGGCCTCGTATTTCAATACGTCGCAGTTGAGGAATAAAACGCTTGGACAGGATGTGCTGGTAGACAAGCAATCAGAGACCCGCTTCGGATTATGGGTGTCGAGGATAATGGAAGATATCCAGGAAGCGATAGAGATGTGGTTCCAACTTTATCAGGATTACCCGCCGGAAAATCTTGCTGAGAGGATATTGGGCGAGGATGGAAAGCAGATATTCCGCAATCTGTCCATAGACGAGCTGCGCGGCGATGGTTCTGTCCAGATGACGCCGGATACGGTAGCCGGCTCGAAGATGTACCGCATGCAGTTGCAGATGAAGACCTTCGAGTTGGCTCAACAGATGGTATGGCTTAATCCGCAGATAAATGCCCGCGGTAATTGGAAACTTTGCGCGGATACCTTAAAAGAACTCAGAGGATATACTGATGATGAGACAATACGTTACCTCGGCCCTGAACCGAAGTCCGGCTTCGATGAGTCGGAATTAAACAATGAATGGACACGTTTTACGAGGGGCGAGGATTTTGAGCCGCCGGAAGGGATAACCGGACTTGCCTTACAGCACCTCGAAGGCCATCAGAAACAGAAGGATGACCCCGAGAAATACGGTAAGCTCGCCGAGGAATACAAGCCGAACTTCGACGCCCACTATTTTAAGACCCTGGCTAATGTGATGAAGTTCATGAGAAACGTCCAGCAGGAAGCGATGGCTAACAGGATGGCTATGGGCGAGATAATGCAGAACGAGCAGATGGGGACTATGCCGCCAAGACCCGCCGCGGCGGCGAAACCTGAGATAACCATACCCGCACAGGAGGCGCCGGTTGCCTGAAAATAATAGGGAAATAGCGGAACTCCAGAGCATAGTCACGTCAAAGTTATTACTTGACGAGTTAAATAAGCATAAGGCGTACCTGCAGAAGGATGTTAACAAATTCGTAAAGGCGCAGAATTTAATCGAGGCCTTTGCCGCCTTGGCAAAATTGGAGGATTTCGATAACGTGATAAGGCTGCTCATCAAGCGTATTGATGAGCTAAAAAAAGGAGAGCAAGATGGCGGATGAAGTCAGGAAAGAAAAAGGTGTTTTTATCCCGAAAGAGCAGAGGCAGCCGGATGCCCCGGAATACCTGAAGATGTCTAAGGCGGATGTCGTAAAGGCCGAACAGAAACGCAGGGAGAAAGCCGCTAAGGTAAAGGCTTTCGCAAAGCAATTAGACGAAGAAGAACAGGCGGCCGCTCCGAAACCCCCGACTCCGGAAAAAGGTAAAAAGGGAAAAAGCCAGAAGCCCGGCGAAAGAGTATAAAATAAAAAGAGACATGCCTATGGGATTTGGGTAATGGCATTACTTATTGTAAAAAATGCCACGGAGTTCTTAGCTACTCTGTAAAAATTTAGCTATGGTAATAAAAATTTTCTCAATTTTATATAAAAATTGTGGTCGTAAAACAATAGGAGAAATACAATGGCCGGATTGGAAAAGGAAATTGTCGAGAAAGAGTTAAAGGGTATGGTAACCAAGGCAAAGGAAGCTGTTATGTCTGAGCCGGAGAAGGCCAAAGCCAAAGAGGCTAAAACTGCCGCTGAGGCGGTTGCCAAGCGCGATGCCGAGATCCTGAGCTCTTCGGATGATGACTTAAAAGACCCGAAGAAGTTCACGGACGAGGAACGCGCAAAGAGGCCGGAGCTTGCCGAGAAACAGCGCAAGGACGCCGAGGAAGCCGAGAAAAATCTATCTGCCGATGAAAAGTTAAAACGCGTCAAGGATGCGTCCCAGAAGCGGATAGATGAACTTACCAATGACCTAAAGCAGGTTAAGGACAAGAGTTCAAAGGAAGCCGAGGACTTGCGCAAGAAAATCGAGGTCCTGGAGAAAGGAAAAGTTGAGCCGAAAAAGGACGATCTCACTTCTGAAATAACCAAAGAAGCAAACGAGAGGATTGTCAAATATATCGAAGAGGATAAAGACAAACCTCGCGAGCAGAGAAGAGAGATGTCCGAAGAGGAACTTGATGAATGGCAGTTAGAAGAGCCGGTAAAGTTCCAGAGATGGCTTAACCAGAACGAAACCCGCCGCGCTGTTGAAATACGGAAGATAGCGCAGGAGAAGGGAATCCAGAAGCTCTTCGATAAGCAGCATGAATCGGCCTTGCGGACTTACATCAAATACCCTGAACTCGACACGAGAGAACTTGAGAAAGAACTCATAGCGCAAGGGAAATCCAAAGAGGATATCTGGAATATCCTGATAGAAAAAAATGAGAAATTCAGGATAGCTTCAGAAATCCTTAAAGAACATCCGGACTGGCTCGGTTACGAGGATCTCCCTGAAAGGGTAGTCGCTGAAATGGAAAAAAGGATAGCAAATCCTCCATCAGATAAGGCGAGCAATGAAGCCCTTTTAGAGAAGATAGAAGCCCTTGAAGCTAAAATCGCGCGGATTGAAAGCGGTGATGAGGGAATTACATCGACAATCACTGGAAACGAGAGAAAAGTCGCGGCCTCTGAAGCCGAGAAGGAAATGGTCCAGGCGATGAGGGATATGAAAGCCACTCAAGCAATGATCGATTCGGCCGTTAAGAAGTTTAGGGCAAAGAGGGGGATAAGTGCCTAACTCCGAACCCGGTAATAAGCTTGTGACATATATCTGCGGCAGATGTGAGGGTAAGATTTATTATGTCCAGGATAATGGACGCCCTCCTATTTGCCCGGAATGTGATTACGAGCACGGGACAAGGGATTCGCACGATATCCCCGTTGAAGTTAAATTGAACCTTAACGAACTAGGAGGTTAAAATGGGAAAAAGCAGGTATCACGCTAACGGGTTCATCCCCGTGAACTTTCCGCCTGCCCGCAGATACATGCCCGCTGCTATCGTAAACATCGTAAAAGGCGATGTTTTACACGATAATGGCGCCGGTTTTGCGACTAACGCTACGGTAGCTTTTGCAGCTACATGCTTAGGCGTTGCGGCGGCGGATTGTGACAATTCGGGTGGAGCCGCAGGCGATCTGAACGTCGAATATTATCCGTTGGACACCAATACCCAATACATAGTACCTGTTGCTCAAACAGCTTTGATAACGACTACTGCAAGGGGTTCTATGGTTGATTTGGAGAACAACGATGATATCGACCTCAGCGATACGGTAACGGAAGGTATAGGGTTTTTGATCGATGAAATAGACGCGAGCGCTGACGCGATTTTAGGCAATGCGTTCGGCTATGCAATCGGTCACTTCGTCATAACCGGAACACAGGCGCCGTAAAATAAAGAAAGGGTAAAAAATGACAAGACAAGAATTACTCGACGCCTTTACGCCGATATATGATGAGTTTAGGATAATGAAATTCGCGGAAGCGAACCATTCATATCCGAAGCTCTTCGACGTAATAGACGACCCGACGAAGGACTGGAAGTTCAATGCCATGTCCGGACTCGGCGCATGGGAAGCGGTTGACGAGGATACCGATGACGGCCTCGATAACTTCGAGATTGGCTACGAAGGCACGTTCTCTTTAGGAAAGTACCGTAAGTATTTTTACGTGTCTTTCGAGGTGAATGAGCAGATCGAATATGCCTCGTTGAAGTCAAAGTCGTTCAAGGCAGAAGCTTTGGGCGCCGGCGGAAGAAGCCGTTGCGAACGTTCATCGTTGGCAAAACTCCCTGGCGGCTTTACTACCGCAGGTGCGGATGCTGTTATGATATTCAGCAATTCACATCCGAAGAACCCGACCGAGACAGGTATACTCTATGACAACCTGCTTGCCGGTCCTTTAAGCCATGACAACCTGGAGGCCGCGGAAAAGCAGATAGCCCATAATCATTTTGATATGGACGGGGAACCCATACAACTTGATGAAAAGCCGTATCTTGTATATGCTCCATCGAATAACGGAACGGCGATGAGGTTATTGAGCGATAGGGCAAACGACAATATGCCCAACCAGGAAAAGTACGGCATCAACATCTATGCTGGAAAGTATACCCCGTTAGAGTCGGTATTTATTTCCGCCGCTCCCGGTATGGGCGGATCTGATACGGCGTGGTATATCGTCTATCCTGGGATGGAGAACCTGAAGTTCATCTGGGGCGGAAGGCCGACTTTCGCTTCGTGGATAGACAACAAATACCATCGGTATTATTTTGATGGTTGGATGTGGTTCTCGTGCGGCATAGTCGATTGGCGCGGGTTGTTTGGAAGCACCGGACTTTAACCGAAAGGAGACAGAAAACATGAGAAAGTTACTCGTAGTTCTTATGGCTCTGGCCCTTTTGGTCGGAGTCAATACTGCATTCGCGGCCGCTAATATAGAGTCAGAAGCCGGTGGTTCTGGCGTGGGGACATTAAGGTCGTATACCTGTATAAACACGGATTCAATAGGTTACGACACAACCAATATCTCAACTTCTACCATAATCCCGGGGAAGACGCAGATAATTGGTTATAGGGCAACTGTCCTTAGCGTCGGTACCGACGGGACTTTCAGTATCAGAGATGCGTCTTCGTCCACTACTAATACGGACATCTACATCATCAATGAGGCTGAAGCGACCACTATTCTTGCTGCAGGAGAGTTATTCCCGGCTGGCGTTGAAATACAGCGCGGGATAACAATCATGCAGGGCCCGAGAACGGCAGTAACCGTTTATTACATTCAGAGACTACCGTAGAGATGAATGGCAAGAGCTGGTTGGGCGCCGTAAAAAGCGCCCAGCCCTCTATTTTTGATTTGTCCATAGCCGGGATGTTTGGAATTGTCTTCTTCAAAGGACAATTCCAGCAGGGAATGTTTTTTGTTTTCTATTCTATTTTCCTCGCATGCCTTACCTTTTTTATGAAGCCGAAGCGTGAATATCTTTCCTATCCCCTTGCCCTGTTAATCTTGTGGTCTTTTGCTATGATTTTTGTTCACAATAAAATTAAAATAGTCGAGGACTCATTCATAAATAACTGGTTGAATCTTTCAATAATGTTCGAGGGGTTTATCTATATCCTTTTCGGGGCTTTGCTGTTAAGGAATATCATCATCTATTCCAAAAATCTCAAATTCGCATTCTTTATCCTTCCGGTTTTTCTCGTCCCGTTATTTAAAGCCCATGTATCCGGTGGAAGGATGACGATACCCATAGCTTTGATGATAAGTGTAATTATCTACCTGTTCTTAAAAAGGAAAATAATCCAGGCGCTTATATTAAGCTCCATATCTTTTATCGGCGCCTTAATCTTATGGAAATGGATCGCTTTTAAATTTGCTTGCCGCCCGTATATCTGGATAGAACTTTCAAGACAGATACAGGAACATCCGTTTATAGGGACGGGTTTTGATCACACGTTAAAGCCGGATAATATGACCTGGGTTCGCCAGATAGGAGATGTAGTCTATGGTTGGGTTTATAGGCATAATGATTATTTGAGTTTAGCGGCCTATTTAGGGGTGATTGTCCTTATATTTTTAGTGTGGTTTACCATTGAATCAATACTTAAAATAGGCAACACGATTTATCTTATACTGTTTTTGACGATAGCCTTGACCGCATTTTTCCAGTTAACTTTTTTCGAGCCGGACAAGGCGGCGATATGTTTGGTCTTAATGGGCGCGTGTATAAAGGAAACCTATAAGGGTGAGGAAAATGCCATATCAAAAAGGGCATGAATCTTACTATAAAGGAAAGTTTAGGGAACAATCATCTAATTGGAAAGGTGGTTTATGGTTTAATAAAAATTACAGAAATATGAAATTACGTGAATGGCGCCATAAAAAAGGTATAAGCAAAAAATATCTTCCAGAATATTTAGCACAAATTACAATAGGAGAATCTGAATTAAAGGAACATAAAAAAATATGCCAGAAACGCTGGAAACAATCACCGGCAGGTAAACTTAGTGAGAAGAGGCATAACTTAATTCACAGAACAAGGACAAGAGATTTGACTGTTGAGATTATCCAGCAAGTCTATGAGGACAACATTAAGAAATGCGGAACTTTGACTTGTTATCTTTGTGAGAAACCCATACTTTTCGGCGAAGATCATCTTGAACATAAAACACCACTTTCAAGAGGAGGAACAAATGAGCGTGATAATTTAGACGTGTCTTGCGAGTTTTGTAATCGTAGTAAACATGATAAAACAGAGGAAGAATACAGAACTTACAAAATGGAGGTTTTGAAAAAATGAAAAAAGTATTGTTAATTGCAGTAGTTTTATTATTTATTTCCGGCCTGGTCTTTGCAGAGGGCGATACGCACGCGAAATACGTGTATGAATTCCGGATAGAAAACATATCCGGGATAAACCTGACTACCGTCATTCCCATCACATCTATAAGGCCGGAGGTAGACAAACTTGTAGGATACAGAGTATTGACGAATTATAAAGTCAGGGGTTCTACCGGTGGAGCAACCGAGAACTATTGCGGCCTTTACGACGGGACAGATAAAACTTTATCCGGTGAATGTTTCGGAGAATCCGAATCTGTAAACGGCGGGACAGAGGGCGAAGTGTGGTTAATTCCTAAAAAAATCCTCACGGGCGTTGTAGTTCAGCAGGGAGCAAGGACAACCGTTATAGTTTATTTTACGAGGGAATAATTTTATGCCCGAAACAGGCTTAAAGTCCGACATAACTTTTTCGCAGGATCTGTCATTAGGGGCGTTATCTTCTACGACGTCGATTGGCAGGAGATTCAAGCTCGTGGAGATAAGTTTCAAATTTTCCGCCAATGTTACCGAGACCATAACGATAACGCGCGACTCGAAACAGGGCGCGAATTACGATGTTATCCTTCAGAAGATAACGATTGTCGATGAATCGAGTTATATCTATGCCCCAAGAGACGGGATATTATTCCAGGATGACGATGAGATAAAGGTGCAATGCACGAATAGCGGCCTTGCGGGAATTTGTTATGGAATAATAAAGGCTAAGGAAGTCCTACAATAAAAGGAGATTGTGATGGCAAGCGAATATGAGAAAATAGACATCGAATTAAGGAAACTACGCAACCAGAAGTTTGACACCGAGAAAGAGGTAAGAGAATTATTTGGCGAGAAGATATCTATCTTAGACCAAATAGGCAATTACAAGAAGGATATTCCTAAACTCGCCGAGCAAGTCAAGGAACTCCAAGGCCAGATACTGACCGCAAATGGCAAGTTAAAAGATACCCAGCGGAAGACGGATGAGGAGATAGCGAAATCCAAAGGCGAACAGGCCATAAATGAGGGAATACTCGCAAAAATAGAAAAGGAGTCAAAAGGCCTCGATGCCAAAAAAACGCAAGATTTAGAGGCCGACAAACAACGCAAAATAAAAGAGGATAAATTAGTTTCAGGCAGCGCCAAGTTGGATCAGGAGAGAGCGGCCTTTGAGGATTCTAAAAAGGAATACGCAAAGAAGGAAAGGGAAATTGAGGCCATTAAGCAGAAAGAAACCGAAGCACTTGCCGGGATAGAAAAGAAATCCGTAGCTGCGGAGGAGACCTTAAACAAGGCCAAAGAAGTTAAAGCAAGGACAGAGGACAAAGAAACTGCGGCAGATAAGAAAACTCAGGAACTTAACCTTAGAGCCAGTACTCTTGTGATAGATAAAAAATCTAACGAGGATGAAAAGGCGAATATCGAGAAACAGAAAAAAGACCTTGTAGGCAAATTAGCCGAAGCCGAGTCTAAGTCCAATACTTATGATCGAATGATAGCCGACCTAAACAAGAAGAAAGATGAATTCGAGGTAAGGCGCCTTCGTGTGGAGAAGATCATAAAGGAAAAAGGCGTTAAAGAAGAACTCGCGCAACTGGAGAAGGAGCTCAAAGCATGAAACGGCTTATCTTAACTATTATTCTATTACTATTCCTATCGCCGTTAGTATTTGGCGACGTGAGCGATGGCGGGGAATTCAATGTTCCTTCTAAAGTGCCGGTGCTTACTTATCTTTCGGATAACCGGACTGGGATTTACCTTACGACTTATGTTTCCACTACAACTGTTGATCCTTCGACCTGTAAGATATTAGGTTTCGCGGTTTACCCGATCACGACCAACGGGGAGTTTGTTGCTACTTTATTTGACGCTACATCTTCTGCTATGCTTACGGATGCTAACTTCTTCGGTGAGTTAGAAACCTCCGATGAGAGTTTTGCGGGAATGTGGTATCCATATCCAAAAAAAGTGACTAATGGTCTTTGCATAGTACAAGGAGGCCAGACAAGAGTTGCTGTCTACTATACGAAATATTAAAGTCCTGCTTGCAACTATCTTATGCCTTACTATTGTGCCACAGGTATATCCAGGCGGATCTTGGTATGGCGGTGG
>C687J35021_10001327_pt1 | contig 18701 bp, 20 predicted proteins | sample RifCSPhighO2_12_FD_35021 | JGI IMG/M metagenome (IMG submission 35021)
ATAGAATGTTGTTTTGCTTTTTCAGCAAGAGCCAATAACAAAGGGGGAAGTTCTTTCAGTATTCTTTCTTGTTGCGTATATTCATAGCGTGGGTGTAGGGCTGAGAGCTTAACAGAAATACTGTTATTTTTTTCTACACTGTGCAGCTTATAGGTTTGACCAATTACTTCTATGGCCTTAGTGTAAGCAGCAACATAACGTTTTGCATCTTCTGCAGTACGAGCGGCTTCGCCTAGCATATCGAAGGAAAAATGATATCCTAGCTTTTCAAGTTCGGGTGCCCGTTTTAAAGCCGATTGAATGTCTTGTCCTATAATAAATTCTTCACCAATCATTTTCATGACTTGTAAGATAAGTGGTCTTACCATGACTACCCCAATCCGGCTGGTGGCACGCTTTAACGAATCCAGCCATTTTTTTTGCTCGTTTAATTGTGGTTTATATATTTTTCCAGAGAGTAAAAGCGACCAGGTGGCAACGTTTGCAAATAGCGAAGAAGTTCTACCAAGCTGATTCTTCCAATGAATGGTTGCGATTTTATCGGCGATGAATTTATTTTGCGTAGCTGTATCAGGTATACGAAGCAAGGCTTCCGCTAAACACATTAAGGCAATTCCTTCATCAGTAGAGAGATCGTATTGCAAGAGCAAGGTGTTCAATTTGCTAATTTTTTTATTTTTTCTAGCGCCAATGAGCAATTCTTTGGCTATAATTTCTATTTGGGCTAATGTAGCTTCAGGTAATTTAGCTTGCTGAATGAGGTGCTGGATACATGTAGTTTCATCCATTCGGTAAGCATTTGTGATAATATCTCGCAAAGGATGAGATGGGCGAATCGTGGTTAGCATAGTTTTCCCTTAAAAAATCAATTGGATTAAGTTCACAATATATCAAAATATTGAAACGAGAAAAAATGAATCGACAACCTTCAACAAATTTATCACGTCGTTTTCGCGGATTATTACCTATTGTGGTCGATGTGGAAACCTCGGGGTTAAACTCAGATACCGACGCGCTTCTTGAGATAGCTGCTGTGACGCTTGCTATTGATCAAGAAGGTAAACTGTGTCGCAATCAAACGTATGCCTATCATGTGGAACCTTTTTTTGGCGCTCGTTTGGAAAAAGAATCATTAGAAATTACTGGCATTGATCCATCTCATCCTTTTCGTTTTGCTATTCCAGAAGCGCAAGCTTTGCAGCGCATTTTTACGATAGTAAGAATGGAGCTAGAGATAACGGCGTGTTACCGTGCAGTATTAGTTGGACATAATGCTTGGTTTGATTTGAATTTTATTTTAGCAGTAGCAAAAAGATCCCAACTTCGTTCTCTTCCTTTTCATACGTTTACTACCTTAGATACTGCTTCATTAGCGGCAGTTGCTTTGGGGGAAACGGTTTTAGCTCGTGCAGCACGACGTGCGCGCATTCCCTTTGATATAGAAAAAGCACATTCCGCTATTTATGATGCTGAGCGCACAGCAGAGCTTTTTTGTTATTTAGCGAATCGGTTTAGGTAAATTCGCTCCGAGGTTCCTTGACAAACAGTACGCTATCACGTACGCTTTATTTAACATAAAGGATCTTAAGATATGGCTACTTATACTGCTACTAAAGCTAGAGCAAACTTGTATCGATTAATTGATCAAGTTTCTCACTCACACAAGCCCATTCATATTACTAGCAAAAAATCTAACGCTGTTTTGGTATCTGAAGAAGATTGGTCTGCTCTACAAGAAACGTTGTATTTATTGTCTATTCCTAATATGGGCACATCCATCAGAAAGGGATTGAAAATACCATTAAATAAATGTGATGAGAACCTTGACTGGTGACATGGAAAATTATTTTTACCAAACAAGCTCAAAAAGATGCAAAACGGTTAGCATCAGCAGGCTTCAAGCCAAAAACTGAAGCCTTATTAAGTTTATTGAAATCAAATCCCTTTAAAAATCTACCACCCTATGAAAAATTGATTGGAGATTTAACTGGTGCTTATTCACGACGAATCAATATTCAACATAGACTTGTTTATCAAATTTATTTAAAAGAAAAGACCATTAAAATTATTCGCATGTGGACTCATTATGAATAAAGCATGCATTTTCTGTTTGGTTTATTTCATTGGATACAAAAAAAAGCCCGCAAGAAGCGGGCTTTTTTAATATATTGAAAATTAACCGAATTTGACCGCAGCTCGTAAAGAAACGAGATTAGTGACATTACCTGTGCCGCCACTACGACGACTAAAGGCATTGTCATTATCCCATTCTACACCGAGATTGGTTGTACCCATGCTTTGGCTTTTCCACATATCAATGTTGTATCCAGCCAACCAACGGCTTTGCGGCAGGTTTAAGCCAGCAGCTTCTCCGCTTGATTGATAACCAACATAGATATTTTGGTTTTTATTCCACACATCAAAGCCATAACCAGCTTGGAGACCCCATGCCCATGGTCTTGCGCCATTTACACCTGCAGCAGGTGTAGTAGCGGTTCCTGAACCAACAGCAGCAGAGCCTGCAGCAAGGCTATTATTACCACGGCTTGGCATATCGCTAGCGTTAAAATTGGATGATGTTCCTGTCCAACGAGCGCCAATGGTGAATGGCCCACTATTCACATCCGCGTATAATGCGTAACCACCAACACGACTGTTATAGTTAGAGCCTGTAAAATTGACTACGCTGTAAGCAATATCGTTAGCGCCAATGATGTTATAAAGATAAGCTGCTCCAAGATCGAATCCAAGCTGATCATTTACCATATCATAGCCTAAGGCAGCGCCAACATTGGTAGGTCTACTACTTTGTGTAACNTTATTTATNGGATCGTTAAANGCATAGAGTGATCCGTGAAATCCGCTATATAAAAATCCAAGTTTGACTGAAGTCGCTAATACTTCTGACATGACTTGNGTCATGCTAGCAGTAATAGGATGTATATCATAACGACCAAAATCTTGGAATTGCTTACCAACTTGTATGAAGACAGGTGTCACATCAAAATTAGANAATGTGGCAAATGCTTGTTCAAGTTGAACAACATTATTNGCAGTACCGTTAATGTTATTAACATAAGCAGCGCTATATTCAGCAGACCCAAAATTATTAAATAAAGAAGGGTTAGCATTGGTTGTTGGATTACTAAAGCTAAGACTTGCAAATGCTTTAGTCCAATCATTGACCCTTGCTCCCACGTTTAAATATGCATCATTAATGGAAATGAGTTGATAATTTTCACCCATAATGTTTGCATTGCGATTACCCCAATGGAGATCAGCATTGAGACCACCACTGACCAGAATGCGGTTAAACCAACCTGGATTACATGGATTGGGTAAAGAACGACCCATATTTTGTGTCATCTCTACCATAGTCATAGCTGATGCAGGAATGGTGCAGACTTCTGGAGCAGGTTGCATATTACCCATATCCTTATAGTCTTTATAATCCCTTTGGGCCATTTGTTGTTTCATCATCTTATGATGATGTTTTTTCTTGGTATGTGTTGCAAAAGCTGGGCAACTTATCAAACCAAGAATGCTCATTGATGCAACAACGAGTTTTAATTTCATAGTTGAAGTATCTCCTTGAAATATTATCCGGACGAATTTAAGGTAACTCATAATTGTTTAATATTGCAAGCAAATTTTCATCCAAACACGCTAAAGCTGCGCATTTTAGTTTAATTGCAAGCAATTTTTATTCACATCATGAAAAAATGTATAATATAAAACAACCGAATATTTTATATAACATTTTTCATGCGGAGAGATTTTATAACAGAGATAAACAAAAAGTTAAAGGGGTTTTAAAAGAAATTTTATCGCAAGCGCGAATTTATCTCGCGCGTAGCGATATCAATATTTTTAAAATAGTTATAACTGACCAGCTTCATTCGAAAGAAATTGTGCAACACCTTCAGTGGTTGGTTTAATACCCATTTTTCCTTTGGTCCAGCCAGCAGGGCATACTTCACCGTTTTTTTCATGAAATTCTAATGCATCCACTAATCGTAATAATTCATCAACATTGCGACCCAATGGCAAATCATTGACGATTTGTGATCGTACTATGCCTTGTTTATCGATTAAGAATGCACCACGTAGTGCGATATGCGCGGTGGGGTGTTCAACGCCGTAAGTTTGACATATATGATGATTAACATCTGCAATAAGTGGGTAATGAATTTGCCCAATACCACCATTGGTAACAGCAGTATGGCGCCAAGCGCTGTGAGTAAATTGCGAATCAATGGATACACCCAGGATTAAAGTGTTGCGTTTTTCAAATTCTTTTATGCGATTATCAATAGCAATTAATTCTGATGGGCAGACGAAGGTAAAATCTAATGGATAGAAAAAAATAATACTATATTTATTGGTAATGGCTTTATGTAAATTAAAATGATTATTAATTTCACCATTTGCCATTACTGCTGCTGCAGTAAAATCAGGAGCTTTTGTGCCGACTAATGTTGTCATAATTCATTCCTCTTGTTTTCAATGAAAGTGCTTAAAAAGCCGTCTATTATATCTTATATTTTTATAAAATGTGTAATAATGATGATAATTCAGGAATTCTCACTTAAATAGCTAGAGAGGTTATATCGATGATGTTCGGATTAATTTTATTAGGGGTGATGCTAAATGCAGGTGCCCAGCTTATGCTAAAAGCAGGCATGACTCAAATTGGACATTTTGATTTTAGTTTGGCAAGTGCTATTCCAGTTAGTTTTAAAGTCATGAGTAACCCGCCGATTATGATCGGTTTGATGATGTATGTGATGAGCGTTGGTGTGTGGTTATTGGTTTTGTCTCGTGTACAGGTTAGTTTTGCTTACCCTATGCTTAGCATTGGTTATATAGTCAATGCCTTAGCGGCTTATTATTTATTTGGGGAACCGCTTACCTCACTGCGTATTTTAGGAATTTTTATTATCATTGCTGGTGTGTATTTAGTTGCTCAAAGTAGCTAATTATAAAAGGTATAGCCTATGTCTGAGTTTTTACCGTTTTCTCGTCCATCTATCAGTCAAGCAGCAATTGATGAAGTGATCGCTTGTTTGAAAAGCGGGTGGATAACAACCGGCCCTCGTGTTGCGCAATTTACCGAAGCATTGAAAGAATATTTTTATGCTAAGGAACGTGAGCTATCGCATCTTGAGGCGCCATTTGTTTTATTATTGGCATCTGCTACGGCTGGATTGCATCTTGCTTTACTTGCGCTTGGATTGCAACCAGGAGATGAGATTATTACCACACCGCTTACTTTTGCAGCCACATTAAATACTATCGTTTTGGCAGGCGGTAAACCTGTTTTGGTGGATATTGATCCTAAAACATTCAATATGAATATTGAATTATTAGAACAAGCTATTTCTCCACATACTCGGGCTATTTTGCCTGTACATTTTGCAGGATTGGCGGTTAATTTAGATGCTTTATATGAAATTGCTAATCGGTATGGATTGCGGGTAATTGAAGATGCTGCTCATGCGATAGGCTCAGAATATAAAGGTAAACGCATTGGTAGTTTTGGTGATACGCAAGTATTTAGCTTTCATCCTAATAAAAACATGACGACTGGCGAAGGGGGGTGTGTTGTTACCCGTGATCAAGATATGGCTGAGCGAATTGCACAATTACGGTTTCATGGTATCGATAGACAAGCTTGGAATCGCTATGGTAAACATGGTACTTGGAATCGCTATGGTAAACATGGTAGCCAAGATTACGAAATTGTGTTACCTGGTTATAAATTTAATATGACTGATATTCAAGCTGCGATCGGTATTCACCAACTGAAAGATTTAGCCAGTTTTATTGCTCGTCGTAATGAATTAGCAAATCGATATCATGAGGCATTATCTGATTGGGTGCAGTGGACGTTACCCACACGACCCCAGTATGATCATTTGCATTCATGGCATATTTATACACCGCTTATCAATGAAGATATCACACATATCAATCGTGATGAGTTTATGCGAGCCATGCAGGAGAAAAATATTGGTACAGGCTTACACTATCGTGCTGTTCATTTATANCCTTATTATCGGCAAGTATTTGGTTTTAAATTAGGAGATTTTCCACAGGCAGAAGATGTGTGCGAGCGTATTGTTAGTTTACCTTTGTTTCCTGGGATGACAGATGCTGAACATGATAGAGTGCTTGATGTCATGTATAGCGTTTTTAATTAAATAGGCATATTAGATACCTTATGAAAATTTTAATGCTTGGTGCAAATGGGTTCATTGGCGGCCATTTATGTGATGCAATCATGGCTAAAACAGATTGGCAGATTAATGCTATGGATTTGTCACATGATAAATTACAAGTTTATTTAAATGATCCCCGTTTCCGTTTTAAAATTGGTGATATTACCGAAGAAAAAGAGTGGATTCGTACGCAGGTTGAAATGTGCGATGTTATTTTACCGCTGGTTGCTATTGCCACCCCCGCTTTATATGTGCAAGACCCGCTTCGTGTATTTGAGCTTGATTTTGAAGCGAATCTTACAATCATTCGTTTATGTGTTCACTATAACAAGCGGATTATTTTTCCATCTACTTCCGAAGTATATGGTATGTGCCCTGATAACGAATTTGATGAAGAGGAAAGTTATTTGGTGACAGGACCAATTAATAAAGAACGTTGGATTTATTCCACCTCAAAACAATTATTAGATCGTTTAATTTATGTGTATGGCAAACATAAAGGATTAGCATACACTTTGTTTAGACCTTTTAATTGGTATGGTCCGCGCTTAGATAATGTTTTTAATCCAAAACCAGGTGGTTCACGTGTTTTAACACAATTTATTGGTAATATTTTACGTGGTGAAAACATTAATTTGGTGAATGGTGGATTGCAGCAACGTTGTTTTACTTATATTGATGATGGTATCGATGCGCTCATGCGCATGATTGAAAATAAAAATAATTGTGCCAGCAGTAGAATTTTTAATATTGGTAATCCTTTAGAAAATATTTCTATTCGCCAATTAGCAGAAACGCTTTTGCAGCATATTATTCAATATTTTCCACGCTATGCTTTGCAAGCCAAGCAAGTGCAGTTGGTTGATGTAGATGCTAGTAGTTATTATGGCGATGGTTATCAAGATGTTACCTTGCGCGTTCCTATGATTTTGCGTGCCAAAGAATATCTTGGGTGGGCACCTCAAGTTGATATGAATGTGGGATTGCGTAAAACGTTAGATTTTTATTTATCGTCTTAAGGTATGCGTTGAATTTGTGCGCCTAACTGAGCTAGCTTTTCTTCTATACATTCATATCCGCGGTCGATGTGGTAGATACGGTTAATAATCGTTTCACCTTTTGCTGCTAATCCAGCTAACACTAAGCTTGCAGAAGCTCGCAAATCAGTAGCCATAACAGGAGCGCCATGCAATTGATCGCATCCGGTAGAAATGGCGGTATTACCTTTTAGTGAAATGGTTGCTCCCATACGTTGTAATTCTTGAACATGCATGAAGCGATTTTCAAAAACAGTTTCAGTGATGATACCTGTTCCATAAGCAACTGCATTTACTGCCATCATTTGTGCTTGCATATCAGTAGGAAAGGCAGGATAGGGCGCCGTACTAATATTGACAGCACGAGGGCGCTGATGTTGCATATCGAGAGCGATCCAATCCAATCCAGTATCGATAATGGCTCCTGTTTCTTCTAGTTTCAGTAATACGGATTCCAGTAAGTCTGGCCGGCTATTTTTTAGTTTGATTTTGCCGCGTGTAATGATGGCTGCTGCCAAATAGGTTCCTGTTTCGATTCTATCGGGTAAAACAGAGTATGTGCCGCCGCCCAGTTCATCTATTCCATCGATTGTGATGGTAAAACAGAGTATGTGCCGCCGCCTAGTTCATCTATTCCATCGATTGTGATGGTTGCGGTTCCCGCACCTTGAATTTTTGCCCCTAATATATTTAAAAAATTGGCAAGATCTTCCACTTCAGGTTCGCGAGCGGCATTATGAATAATTGTTTGTCCTTTAGCGATGGTGCCTGCCATCATAATATTTTCTGTTCCTGTAACAGTTACAAGATCCATAACAATTGTTGCGCCATATAATTTTTTTGCTTTTGCTCGAATATAGCCGTTTTCAATTTGGATCTCTGCACCCATGGCCTGTAATCCTTTTAAATGTTGATCAACAGGTCGTGTACCAATAGCGCAGCCCCCAGGCAAAGAAACTTCAGCTTTACCAAAGCGACTTAATAAAGGCCCAAGCACTAAAATAGAAGCGCGCATGGTTCTAACGAGCTCATAAGGAGCTTGAAACGATTCTAAATGGCTGGAATCCACTTCAATGCCTGAACGTTCATCTAATGTAATGCGCACACCCATTTGTCCTAGCAGGCTTACAATGGTAGTCACATCTTGTAAGTGTGGAATATTGCCAATTTGAATAGGAGATTTGCTTAATAATGAGGCTGCCAAAATAGGCAGAGCAGCATTTTTTGCGCCAGAAATTTTAATTTCGCCATTTAAGGGAATGCCACCTTTAATGATTAATTTTTCCATATCACATCCGTTGGTCGCGCCATTCATCTGGCGTAAATGTTTTAATGGAAAGTGCGTGTAGCGTTCCATCTAATAACTGCTTTTTTACAGCATGATGAACTAATTGTTGTTTTTCTAGACGAGATTTACCTGCAAATAGTGAGCTAATGACTACAACAGTAAAATGCGTACCATCTCCTTCAACGAGGGCTTTGGCATGACTAAGACCCGCTTCAATCAGTTGTTTGATTTCTTCTGCTTGCATGGAGGTTGCTCTAATAAAGCGTCATTTTTCAATATTTTACTCTATTTTGCAAGAGGTGATTTCGATATAATCGTTTTATGTCTACTTTCAAAGTTAATTTACAGATGGGCTTATTAGAGCCTGTTTGCTATCAACCTTCTCCGCATTGCGATGATCGCCCGCCAGGGATGNTCATTGATACAATTGTGATTCATGGGATTAGCCTCCCACCTGGTGAATTCGGTTCAACAGCAATAGAAGATTTTTTCTGTGGTAGGCTAGATAGTTTTTCTCATCCAGCTTATGCTGCGATTGCTCATCTACATGTTTCTGCTCATCTCTTAATTAAGCGTACTGGCGAAATAGTGCAGTTTGTGCCCTTTGCTAAGCGCGCGTGGCATGCGGGAGAATCATTCTTTAAAGGTCGTAAACAGTGTAACGATTTCTCAATTGGGATAGAATTNGAAGGTGTAGATGCTTTATCTTATGAACTCGTTCAATATGAATACTTAGCTAAAGTTATTCATTTATTGAGGCAAACTTANCCCATGATTACCCGAGATCGCATTATTGGTCATTCAGATATTGCCCCTAGTCGTAAGACAGATCCGGGTTTTGCATTCGACTGGGCTTATTTAAATGGATTATTGATATGACATTTGTTGTTGTCTTGATCGCGCTACTCATCGAGCGATTTTTTGATTGGAGTCATTTGCGTTATTGGCGAGGTTATCTTACCTATCAAAATAAATTACAAAAATTAATGCCTCACCTTTCGCCTTATCTCATCCTTCTTTTTTCTGCTATACCATGGCTTATTCTTGTTGCGCTTATTCATTGGATGATACAAGGGTGGTTATACGGATTTCTTAAATTATTATTTGATATTATTATTTTGCTTTATTGCTTTGGCCCACGAAATTTATGGGCAGATGCCTTTCTTTGTATCCAGGCATTCACACAAACGGATGCTGTTTTTGCTGAAGAAAAATTAAAAAACTCGTTTAATATCATTGAAAGTAAAAATGTACATCAGCAATTACTGCATAAAATTTTTATTGGTGCAAATAACCGTATTTTTGCTGTTTTAATCTGGTTTACTATATTGGGCCCAGTTGGTGCGGTATTGTATCGCGTGATAGCACTTACTTCTGNAGACAGTCTTCGAGATAAGGTAGCGCCTGATTTATCACAAAGCGCATTTTTAGTTGCAATGATTTTAGATTGGATTCCTGTTCGATTATTTACTTTTCTTTTTGCTTTGGGCGGAGCTTTTGTGCAGGTATTTACTTGTTTTCGTGCTTTAAAGCGTGCATGGTTTGATTTCAATAGCAATGATATTTTATTGGGCGAATGCGGTATGGCGGCTTTGGGTTATCACGAATCGCTACCTGAAGATGGTTCTGCAGAAACGCAAGCGATCAATTTACTTGATCGCACGTTTATTATTGCATTAGGGATTCTTGCTATGATGGCGTGGTTGATTTGAAGCTGTCTTCTCTACTGATTCTACTAATGGTAGTAAATTTGTTGTGCTGTTGTTTTCTATTAAACGCTCGTTTAAAAGTGGTGAAGGAGGCGTTTTCATTATGGTCTCTGTGCGGATTGTAGCGCAATGGCTCAGTGGAAAAAAAGGTGGGTTTTGAATAAGAACAGATGTAGGCCTGTATTCAAATTTAAATGATTTGATTTGCTCAGCAGCTTCTTTGGTGTTTTCTTCTTGTTTTTTGTGTATTTCATTTGCTGCTTTTTCTAGTAATTTACGTTTTTTAGATTCACTAAACATAAGGTTTACTCCTCTTTCATTTGAACCCCTCTTTATAACAAAAATCAGTATTTTATACAAGAGCCGAAATTAGTACATTTTTTATACAATTCTTCATATTGTTAATACGTTAAAATAAAAGGTAATACTTTGGATTTTTTCTTATCCAAGGTAAACTTNGCGNCATAAAAATTAGCATCAACAGGAAATAATGTAATGACNAAAACTTGGGGTGATGATGATCCTATTGAAACAAAAGAATGGTTAGATGCGCTTTCTTCGCTAATCAAGCAAGAAGGNAAGGAGCGTGCCCAATTTGTTTTGCAAAAATTACTTGAAAAAGCAAAACAACAAGGAATAGAGCAAGGAATATCTCCATTTGTGACGCCTTATTGCAATACCATCCCTGTGGAACAACAACCAGATTACCCTGGTCATCGAACAATTGAAGCCAACATTGAAGCTATTATTCGTTGGAATGCAATGGCTATGGTTGTACGAGCCAAAGCCGAGTCAAAAGATGTAGGCGGGCATTTATCTTCTTTTGCTTCAATCGCAACATTATATGAAGTGGGCTTTCATCATTTTTTTCGCGCTACCAATCAAGATAGGCTGGGTGACTTTATTTATTTTCAAGGGCATTCNGCAGAAGGGAATTATGCTCGTGCTTATTTAGAAGGACGGCTGAGTGAACAGCAATTGAAAAATTTTCGTCAAGAAGTATCGGGAAGTGGTATTTCTTCTTATCCTCATCCATGGTTGATGCCACACTTTTGGCAATTTGCAACAGTGTCATTAGGATTGGGTCTTTTGCAAGGTATTTATCAAGCTCGTTTTCTTAAATATTTAGAGCATCGTCATTTACTTCCCGCACATGATCGTAAAGTGTGGGTGTTTTGTGGCGATGGAGAAATGGATGAACCAGAATCCATCACTGGATTATCCATGGCGGCTAGAGAACAACTTGATAATCTTATCTTTGTTATTAATTGTAATTTGCAACGCTTGGATGGCTTGGTACGTGGTAATGGAAAAATTGTACAAGAATTAGAAAGAATCTTCCATGGCGCAGGATGGCATGTGATTAAAGTACTTTGGGATAGTAGGTGGGATGCGCTTTTTGCTAAANATCAATCAGGTGCATTAGTGAAACGGTTAGGAGAATGTACGGATGGTGATTTGCAAACTGCTTATGTGCGCGGAGGTGCGTATAGTCGCGAATTTATATTTAACACAGATGAACTCAAAGCGTTAGTGAATGATTTATCTGATGATGAATTAGCCGAACTCAATCGTGGCGCACATGATCTAATAAAAATTTATGCAGCTTATGATAAAGCGAGTAAACACCAAAAACAACCTACGGTCATTTTAACACAAGGCGTAAAAGGATATGGTTTAGGAACAGCTATAGCGGAGGGAAAAAACATTGCGCATAATCAGCTCGAAATGAATTCAGAAGGAATAAGGGCTTTTTGTAAGCGTTTTCAATTACCTTTAAATGATGAAACAATATCGAATATCAATTTTTACAAACCGGAAGAAAATAGCGCTGAATTACAATATTTACGAGATCATAGAGAAAAATTAGGCGGNTATTTACCTGCTCGTCAGGTGGTTTCTAACCCTTTAACTATTCCTGATTTATCTGTTTTTGAAAATGTNTTGCATGGTTCAGGTGATAGAGCGATGTCAACTACTATGGCTTTTGCGCGCATTATCACAACTTTATTGAAAGATAAAAACATTGGCTCGCGTATTGTACCAATATTTTCTGATGAAGTTCGCACATTTGGTTTGGAAACATTATTTCGGCAGGTAGGCATTTATTCGCCTGTAGGACAATTGTATACACCAGAAGATAAAGAGCAGTTTCTTTATTATCATGAAGCAAAAGATGGTCAAGTATTAGAAGAAGGTATTACGGAGGCGGGTTGTATGTCTTCNTGGATTGCCGCAGCAACCTCGTATGCTACCAATCATTTTCCCATGATTCCATTTTTTACTTATTATTCTATGTTTGGATTCCAACGNGTAGGCGATTTTATTTGGGCAGCAGCCGATATGCGTTCTCGCGGATTTTTAATTGGCGCAACAGCAGGACGCACAACCTTGGAAGGTGANGGATTACAACATCAAGATGGCTCAAGTTTATTAATTGCATCTACGGTACCTACCTGTCGAGCGTATGATCCTGCTTATGGTTATGAAATGGCTGTCATTATTCATCAGGGTTTAGCTGAGATGTATACAGAAGAAAAAGATGTTTTTTATTATGTAATGGCGATGAATGAGCGTTATCACCAACCTGCTATACCAAAAAATATTGAAGAAGGCATTGTGAAAGGAATGTATTTATTTCGCGCTGCTCATCAAGCAAAACAGCGCGTACAATTACTGGGTAGCGGAGCCATTTTGAATGAAGTTATTGCTGCGGCTGATTTGTTGCAGAATGATTTTAATATAGCAGCAGATGTTTGGAGTGTAACCAGTTTTGGCGAATTAAGGCGCGATGGTATGATCATTGAGCGTGCTAATATGTTGGCACCTGATAAAAAACCAGCAATGTTTTATGTTAAACGTTGTTTAGAGGCACATCCAGGGCCCATTATAGCAGCAACAGATTATGTGCGTGCTTATGCGGATCTTATTCGTCCTTACCTTGATCGTACGTATGTTACATTAGGAACGGATGGCTTTGGTCGTAGTGATACACGTGAAAATTTACGCCATTTTTTTGAGGTGAATCGATATTATATTGTTGTTGCGGCATTGTATGCGTTAGTGAAGGATGGGATAGTATCTGCTGATCAAGTAACGGTTGCCATGAAAAAATATGGGATGGATCCTAATAAATCAAATCCGATGATAGTCTAAACCAGCCTAACAGAAGGAACTGATCATGAGAATCTGGCTAAGAATTGTTCAAACATGTCTTCATGCATTTATTCATGGTGTAGCAGGGGGATTGTCGGGTACCGTTGGTAGTGCGATTGTTTATCACGATCGTTTTGATGATACTGGAAGGCAGGATATTATAGTTAAAAATATGTTGGCGGGTGCTATAGGCGGATTGGTTATTGGTATNCCCATGGCTTTTCTTAAAAGTACGGGTGATTTATGTTTTAAGGATCCCTTGAATGAGAATGCCTGGACTCCAAAAAAAGCATTTTTTTGGAGTGTTGCTATGTTTTTTTCTTTATTGCCAGCAGGAGCAATTGGTCATGCTATCATCAACTCTTTTATGGATACATCCCTATCAGGAGATGGCGCTTTTTTATCTACTTTAATGGGTTCTCTTATGTTGATGGGTAGTACCTTTATATTGGGTTGTTTGTGTATCATTCCTTTTTTTCTTTTACTTCCTTATTGTTGTCCTCAGGCAGAGGCAGCTCCCAAACCTACTATTCCTGTTCGCTCCCCTTCAGTTGTTTCTTCTTCTTTTGCTAGATCAGAAGTTTCGTTTTTTTCTTCTCATTCTAATGAGGATACCTTTTCTCATTCGAATGTACTTAATCATACCAACAATATGATGATGACGATGATGTCTATGGAATCTTGTAATAATAATACGATGTGTTAAAGATCTCGGTTATTTCTTATTCTTGTAAATTCTTATAGAATGACAATGACAACGGATGGAGGATTACCTTTTGCCATCAATAAAAAATATTCTGACGCCTGATTTAGGCGGTATCACAGATGTAACTGTCATTGAGGTTTTAGTTAAACCGGGGGATGCCATCGAAAAAGATGCGGTAATTGTTACACTAGAATCAGATAAAGCCACCTTAGAAGTTCCTTCAACAGATGCTGGAATCGTTAAAGAGCTCATAGTAAAAGTAGGAGATAAAGTTGCAACGGGTTCTACTTTGCTTACTTTGGAAGTAAGTGCTGAAGCAGTTGCTAAGAAAGCAGTTGACGAAACGAAAGAGAATCCAATTTTCAAGGAAGAGCCGAAAAAAGCTTCCACATCTACTAAACAAGAGGAGCCACGTGTGCAACAACCTATTTTAACTGGNACCTTGGAAACGAATAATGATGTGCATGCAGGACCGGGTGTGCGTCGCTTAGCGCGAGAATTTGGAGTGAATCTTTCACGCGTAACAGGTAGCGGCTCTAAACAACGTATTTTGAAAGAAGATGTGCAAGTCTATGTGAAAACGCAATTAGCGCAAACACAGAGTAGTACCATGCTTACTCCTTTTTCTTCATTACCAACCATTGATTTTTCTCAATTTGGGCCTGTTGATGTCCAAGCCCTATCACGTATTAAAAAAATTTCTGGAAAAAATTTGCAACGCAATTGGATGATGATTCCACATGTGACTCAATTTGGTGAAGCAGATATTACTTCCTTAGAAGCGTTTCGCAAATCGCAAAAAGGCGAGCTTGAAAAACAACATATTAAATTAACGCCATTGGTTTTTGTAATGAAAGCAGTTGTTGCATCCCTTAAAGCATTTCCTCATTTCAATGCATCGCTTGATCATAGCGGTGAGCATTTAGTTATGAAAAAATATTTTCATATTGGTGTGGCAGTGGATACACCGGATGGATTAGTGGTGCCAGTTATTCGTGATGTGGATAAAAAAGGATTAGTGGAACTTGCAAAAGAACTAGCACAGATGAGTGAAAAAGCACGTAATAAACAGCTGCTTCCTGGTGATATGCAGGGAGGGTGTTTCTCCGTTTCAAGTTTAGGGGGCATTGGTGGTACTGCATTTACGCCTATTATCAATTATCCAGAAGTTGCTATTTTAGGGGTATCTAAAGCGAGTTATAAACCTGTGTATGAAGAGGGTGCCTTTATGCCACATCTTATGTTACCGTTGTCGCTTTCTTATGATCATCGTGTCATTGATGGTGCCGATGGCGCACGTTTTATGAATCATTTAACAAATATGCTTTCTGATATTCGAAATTTGTTGTTGTAAGGAATCAATATGAGTCTTCAAACAGAAGTGGTTGTATTAGGTAGTGGACCAGGGGGTTATACTGCAGCATTTCGTGCGGCCGATTTAGGTAAAAAAGTTACTTTAGTAGAGCGCTACGATATCTTGGGAGGAGTGTGCTTAAATGTGGGTTGTATTCCTTCAAAAGCTTTGCTGCATGTTGCTAAAGTCATTGATGATGCAGCAGCTATGTCTATGCATGGCGTGCAATTTGACAAGCCGAAATTAGATACTAAAAAAATTGTCGATTGGAAAAATAGTGTTGTTTCAAAACTAACAGGTGGGCTCAATATGTTAGCGAAACAACGCAAAATTGATGTGGTGACAGGTGTTGGTAAATTTATTTCTAATCGCGAATTAGAAGTAGTAGCAAAAGACGGTAAAAAAGAAACGATTCAATTTCAACAAGCGATTATTGCAGCGGGTTCTCGCCCAGTTCAATTACCTTTTTTACCAGAAGATCCACGGATTATTGATTCAACTGGAGCACTCTTATTAGAAGATGTTCATTGTAAAATGCTGGTCATTGGGGGTGGCATCATTGGGCTTGAGATGGCAACCGTTTATCATGCATTAGGTGCAGAAATTACTATTGTGGAATTAATGGATCAAATTATTCCTGGCGCGGATTTGGATGTAGTCATGCCGCTTTATAAACGTATTAAACAACGTTATAAAAATATTTATCTCAAAGCAAAAGTCACGAGTGTTCAAGCGAAAAAAGATGGTTTATACGTGACATTTGAAGGTGGGGATGCACCACAACAACCCGAAAAATTTGATCGTATATTGTGTGCAGTAGGCAGGCGTTCAAACGGCGATCAAATTGCTGCTGATCAGGCTGGAATTAAAGTGGATGAGCGTGGTTTTATTGTTGTGGATAAACAAATGCGAACGTCTGTTTCACATATTTATGCGATTGGTGATATTGTGGGTAATCCCATGCTTGCGCATAAAGCGATGGCAGAAGGCAGAGTGGCAGCTGAAGTGATTGCAGGGTTAAAACATTATTTCGATCCGAAATGTATCGCGAGTGTTGCTTACACTGATCCTGAAGTTGCATGGGCAGGCATCACTGAGAATGAAGCGAAAGCAAAAGGGGTAAAATATGGCAAAGGCGTGTTTCCCTGGGTTGCGAGTGGTCGCTCATTAAGCATGGGTCGAAGCGAAGGTATAACCAAGCTTATTTTCGATCAAGCATCGCGCCGTATTTTAGGCGCAGCAATGGTTGGTCCTCATGCGGGTGAGCTTGTTTCTGAAGCAGCGCTTGCAATTGAAATGAGTTGTGATGTAGAAGATATCGCACTGACCATTCATCCTCACCCAACGTTATCTGAAACGGTTGCTTTAGCCGCTGAAATATTTGAAGGCACGATTACGGATTTGTATTTGCCTAAGAAAAAAGAAGAGAAAGTGAGTTTATGAATATCGCTTTTTATATTATGAAACAATAATTCGCGTTCTAAGCTAAACTTTTTCTTTTTCCAGGATAGATGTAAAAGCGCTAACAAATTCATCAGACGAATACACAGGAATTTTTGCTCGATGAAACCCTTTCATATCCCGAGTAATAATTGCCTCTGCTCCAACATGAATAGCTGCTTCATGTAATACAGCATCTTCAAAATCAGGAAATTTTAGATCTAAGGCTGAAGCAAGCACTGTATGAGTAATAGGTGCTATTTGAAAAAGGCGCAAAAGCTTTTCTATGTAGGAGTAACTCATTTTGGCGCCAAGAGCTTTGGTTATTAGATAATGTACAGTTGTTACTGTTGTACCACCAATAAAAGTATCAAATTGTCCATATTCCGTTTGGGAAAAAATCCATTCAGCAGCTTTGCTAAATGGCATTCTATCTAGCAAGTAATCAAGAACAATATTGGTATCAATTAATATCTTCATTGGTGTTTATTTTCTAAATATTTTTTATAGTCAGCTTCGCTAACTTTTTTCCCCCGTAAGATTCCTTTTAGTGATTTGGTTAGTGGAGGTACAGATTCTGTTTGTTTAAGAGGTGAGGTGGTTTCTGCAATCAAATAGAGATAATTAGCAATGAGTTGTGATAAAGATTTACCGTGAGCCTTAGAGTATTTTTTTGCGGCCTTTATCAAGTGCTCTTGAATTCGTAACGTTAACTTGGAGTGCATTATAGGTTGTCCTAGACGTATAATTTTAATTATATTATACGTCTAGCAACTTTTAATTGCAAATGCTCATTCGCATCACGATACCATTTATCAATAATAGAATTGGCCATATGTGTTTTTAATGTTTTGAGTAATTTCTGATTGTTTTTTAGTAATATTCTTATGTTTTCTTTCTGGTTATTTTTGAGAGCCTCTAATGCTTGTGCAAAAATTTGTTGCTCGTTTTCAGATGGAAGAGCTGATATTAATGCATCAGATAATGGTTTGATGTCTGCCGCATTATTTTGTGCCCACGTTTGAAAATGAAGTTGGGTAAAGGGTGCAGCGAAAAACTCGAGTTTTTTTATAAGGAAACAAACTACCATATTAATATCTGCTTTCTGTTTTTGGTTGGAGTGTTCGTGTTGTGAGAATGATGGTGCTGGAGCAGCTGGTGATTTACCAGAAGTTAAACGATTAATAATAGTAGTTGTATTAGCACCAGTGGAAAGATTGTTACTGTGTGCAGAGAGGTTGCTATTTAAGCATCTTCTCTTTATTGACCCCATCCATCCAGCTATACCAGCAGCTACAGCAACACATGAAATGCCAAGTATAGTTAAGCCAACAGCAGGCGCTGCTACACCACCCAAACCAAAAGCGCTACCAATTGCTGCTCCTAAGCCTAATAGGATCGGTAAGGCTCCGCCAGCTGTAACGGCAACTAATGCAACTACAGCAACTATTGCTACTCCTATCCCTAATCCAACTAAAATATTTCTTGTTAAAGATTCAGCGGGAACTCCTGATGTTATAGCTTCCTCTTGAAACTCTTTAAAGTTTTCTCGAATAATGGATAAATCAACACGAAGATAAGCGTCTTTTTCTTTTTTATAATCTTTATTATATTGGGTAAATTCTTTTATAATGCTATCGATTACTTTTGGATGATGAACAATGTAGTTACAAAATTCAGGAATAGTGAATAACACTTCTCGTAATTGCTTAGTTCTTTCACACTTATGATCTACAAACTCTTTTCTTTTTTTCTCTGAACTAATCGTTGCTGTTCCAATTGCTTCATAC
>C687J35021_10001328_pt1 | contig 18693 bp, 19 predicted proteins | sample RifCSPhighO2_12_FD_35021 | JGI IMG/M metagenome (IMG submission 35021)
ATGAGTTTCCAACGCAGGGGAATTAAACTTTCTTCATTGAACGACTTGATACTTTTATTGTACACCCAAACTACCAAAACCGTCCATAATAAACTTAAGCAAGTTCCGTCGTGTATTCATTATAAGGATATTTCAGAGATGAAAACCACCTTTTGCGGCCAGTGTGGTTCTAGGAACGAAGTTAAAGGGATTGAAATAGAAGATGTTGAATATATTTTTACACTTAGAGATATAGTCCATGAAAGGAATAATTTCCAGAAAGTATATTCCAATGTTTTGATAAGTGAAATAAAATCAGATATCATAGGTTGTCTACGAAAGAATAATTATATGTTATATATCGCCGAATACGAATATTTATTAGCTAGCTCTTTCTCAGATGGGTGTCCTATGTTATGGTTATCTGGAGGTGAGCATGTTGCAATACAGGCCGGTGGACAAACCACGGGTTTGTGCAGTAGGTGTTTTGATTTATCCAATTGTAAAAAGATTAAAGGTGAAGTGTTTATTTTGATGACCAAACATTCTTGGCTATCGCAAGATTTCTTCGCATTCTTAAATAGAAAAGGATTAGATTTTATAGCTGAAGAAGGCTTAGATGTAGAGTATTTCGAAGAAGCAAAAACTTTAGAAAAATTCGCCAAACGTAGCCTTGAATCTCAAAACATTAAGGAATATTCACATTGGGGTTGTTTTTTTTAATTTTTTTCATTTCGAAAATGAAAAAGGCTAACCCATGTATTTTTTCACATAAGAAAAACATAATAGATAATAAAATTATGTTGGGCAAGTTTTTCTTATTGATGCTCATCGGAAGCTTGGCTTCATCAGCCTTGGCTTACCCTGGTTACATGAACAGTGTTTGTGATCTGAGTGACCCCGCAGTGGTTGTTCGTAACGGTGTATCTATCCAGCGTCTTTCGACCCCTGGAACGATCTTTTACACAAATATGACCGTCATGGGTCTAGATGATCCCTACCAGTCTACCTTCGAGAATCATTATTCTTATGCTATCGGTCAAGTCAATACGCGAGTTAATACTCCTGATGGATGCTCGAACATGTATTTTCAACTTCTGCCAACCGGTCCGTGTGTCCGTCTGGGACAGTGGGAAGGCAAGATTCTTCGTCAGTCCGTAGCTATTCCGTCTACTGGAAGTTTCAATGATATTTTGTCGAACACTCGAGAGTTACCAGTTCAACATCGTTCCATTCCAGTAGGATATCCTCCGGCAGAATACTTAGGTCTCATGTCTCCGGCTATATCATTCATCAACACTGTTGACTCTGACATTTCCTATTCCAGCATGGTCACCGTTGATTACCTGGATGGTGTTGGAATCCAACATCGTACTCCCATTCTCAAGGAGTATATTTCTGCTACGGCTGATCCTCGCGCTTTCTACTATTCCGATGATGACCATTCTCCCGTATACTCTGGACAACATACCGTACCTCATTGGATTTGGGGCTTTTCTAAGGAATGGACTCCTACCGACCCTGATGCTCCGGCCTACGTGCCTCTGGCTTATGCTGCATACGCAGCTTATGTAGCTGGTCAGGTTCCTCTTGTTCTTGATCCAGTTGGTCAAGCTTTAGGTATTAACAACATGGTCTACATGTACTGCCCTTCTTCCAAGATGGGAACTTCCGTTCGTAGCGGTCCCGCTACCTGGGTAGACAACCAGTATTCTCGTATTACTTACAATATGATCCGTGAGGGTCAGGTTGAGGGAATTGACAAGATTAACTGGGTTCCGGGTATGCATGTTTCTGAAGAGAAACACAATGAAATCTTCGGACTGTAAATGTCAAAGACGTTTCTTAAAAGTCATTTAAACAACTAATAGTTGTTTAAAAAGTATGTTAATTGATCTGAAAGATTTTTTAGACAACTATTCTATCAAGTTGAATTGTGTGCTTCACGTTGGTGCTCACAAATGTGAAGAACGAAAGACGTATAACCATCTTGGAGTTAAGGATAATAATATTGTATGGATTGATGCCAATCCAACCTTAGTTACTCAGATGAAACAAAATCCAGGAGTTATAATTAGACATGCCGCAATTTCGAACGTTACGGGTCAACCTGTTACATTTAACATAACCAATAATGGACAGTCTAGTTCTATTCTGCCTTTGGCTAAACATTCTCAGTTTTATCCCGATATTGTAGTAACAAATAAAATGCAAATTCGAACTACTCGACTTGACGACTTAATAAGTCGAGATTTAGCTTTTAATCAATTCATTTCACCTCTGCCTGTTCCATCTACTACAACGGAGAGTTTTACGAAATATAATATGATAAATCTGGATATTCAAGGTGTTGAACTTCGAGCTCTGAAAGGGTTAGGGAAGTATTTATCATCATTTAAAATAATATATACTGAAGTGAACGTTGATAATCTATACGAAGGATGTGATTTGCTTCCCGATATGGATGAGTTTCTTAAAACTCACGGATTTAATCGGGTTGTAACTAAGATGACCCAATATGGTTGGGGTGATGCTATTTATCTTCATTTTTCTGTTCTCTCTGTCCCTTCGGGTTCTGTCCCTTCGGGTTCGGTCCCTTCGGGTTCTGTCCCTTCGAGTCCGGTAATTGATAACAAACTTAAAGAATCGAACCCGAAGGGACAAAACCTGGAGGAACCGGAGGACCATAACGTAAAATTACAAGTTGCTGCAAATGTTACGGGTGGGATTGGTAACCAATTATTTATCCTGGCACATTTGATGGCATATTGTTGGAAGTATAATTATCAACCTGTATACGATCCATCCCTAGTCACAAATCTTCATACGCCAGATCAAGTATGGTATAAATTTCCTTACCTTCAAGAACTTATTCCAGAGGGTAAATTAAAGAACTATTCTTCTTATCAAGAAGATACGGCCATTTATAACGCAGTTCCTCCAATTAATGATAAGAAGAATTTACTTCTTCGAGGTTATTATCAATCAGAAAGGTATTTCTATGGTAAAGAAGGCGATATTAGAGAGATATTTTATCGGTGCTTTGAAGTATTGGCAGATGATATAGATTTCAAACCTTTTGAAGGATTTGGAATACACGTACGTCGAGGAGATTATCTTAAATATCCACATGTATTTAATATTCTAGGTAAAGAATATTACGACAAAGCTCGTCAGTATGTAAAATCTGAAACAAAATATATAGTTGTGTCGGAGGATGTAGAATGGTGTAAACAAAACATTCCTGACGTCGAATATACGTGTAATAATTTATATTTAGATTTTCTTATCCTGTTGAACTGTGTTGACGGATTAATTATTTCAAATTCAACATTTAGTTGGTGGGCTGCTTATCTTAATAGATTCACAAATACAATAATTTACCCATTGGATTGGTTTACTAAGAAGGAATTAATTACTTTTCAACGATATTACGTGAAAGATTGGATCGGAGTTACAACTCGGCCTAATCACGAAATAGATACATTATTATATTCTAATATTAATGGAAACAGAGAACATGCTTACACTGTAGGTATTTCTATTATGAATGGGTTTGACCGAGATCTACCTCCAGGTTGGTCAGTTCAAGAATTTGTACAATTTCTTAATAATTTTATTGCAGTTGCTTGGTACTATCAAAAGATTGAAGCAATTGCCAAAGCTCAAGAAGCCCTTCTTAGACTAACACAAGAAAGTAAATATTTATTACCGTCATCGTATCAAAACCTCAAATCTTTAATGAATGATTCTTTCTACCACAATGTCGATTTGAAACAAATTCCAACTTATGTAATTGCTAGAGAAAATCGAAAAGAAGAAATGTGGAGTAGATTCGAAAAACTTAACTTAGTTCCTACTTTCTCCGATGCAGTCATTCATTCTGATCCAGTTCGAGGATGTATGTTAGCACATCTTAAAGCTTTAAGAACTATAGTTGATGAAGATAAATATCCATGTGCAGTATTTGAAGATGACGTTAAATTTACATCACCTCAAACAGTAATTAAAGTTCCTATCTTAGCTGATGGATTTTATCTAGGATTATCAAAATGGTCAATCGATGATAAAGGATTAGGTTCAAGTAGAAACATTAGAGTTATAAAATTAGAACCAGACACTTACCAACTCAAAAATATGCTGTCTATGCACGGTATTATATACATGAATAAGAAATGGGTTAAGAAATGTATCAAATATATAGAAGCTGCCAAATTATTTGATAAGGCTTGTGATTTAGGTGTTGCTAAAACACACGCAAACTCTTTAGTTTTCGCCTCCAATACACCTTGGGTTATTCAAGATAAAGAATTAAACGGTCAAGAAACCGAAACTACATTGAAATTAGAAGATTATATTCCCAAGTGAGTATTATAATTTGTCGTTCAATAAAGGAACGATAAAATAAATAAATATAACATTTATCGTTCAATAAATGAAAGAACGATAAATGGACGAGTTCGGAATAAATCAAATTTATGTTTTACATTCCTACTCTCATTCAAATAACATATCCTTTGCACGTGTAATAGGTATCACAAAGAATGAGAATCCTAGATTAGAATTATTATCTAAATCTACAACTATGTTAGAATGTTCTAATTCTCATAATATATACCGTGTAGTTCCTCTTGATGGAGGTATAGAAGTTAAAGTAGCTAAATTAGACACTTTAACTGATGAATGGAATGTATCTTTTAAGAATTATAAGTTTAGAATCGCTGAGTTATATGATCCTTCTAAGAAATATGAATATGTTATTCGTCATTAACGGCCGTCAACGACGGTTGTATTTTTCGTTCAATTGAACGAAAAAATTTAAGTATTATTATATACATTTAATAGTACTTCATCGTGAGTAGATAAATCAGCATTCTCAACATGTGCACCTTTTAATTTAAATTCTTTAAGAAGTACTTTTCTTTCTCCTTGTTTACCAGTATGAAGATCAACCATATAATCTTCAATTACAACTTTATATTTATTATTTCTTAATGGATCAATACAATTAGGATCTCCCCATTCATAAGTTAAATCATCCATAATATTAGATACTTTATTTAATGATAACCCCTTCGACAAGGAATCTCCAGAAAATAGAATATAGCTAAATACAAATTGAAGCATAGGTCGATTCTCACTGGCAACGAAATAGGTTTCTCTAATAGGATTAAGAAGTTCTTCAGAAATAAACTCAGAGAATATTTCCCATAGAACAATCCCAGCCTTACGTCGTCCTCGTCGCGTTTGTACTTGAACTTTCTTATCACAAAAATTCTCAACAAAATAACCAATCCATCCAACACAGTTTCGATCTTTTTGTTTTAAACGATTATAAATCATAATAGCAACCAATGCAAGATCACCATTAGCTACATTATAATCACTAGATTTTAAGAACGGAACACTCTTAGAATCAAATAAGTCCCAATCTTCATCTGTTGGACTAACATCTAAATTAAGTTCTTCTAACTCTCCTCCGGTATTTTGGAAATTCTCTCTTCCTTCAGGTCGAACATACGCATTCCATAAATGACTCATAATTCGACTTTTTCTCGCTTCAACTAAAGTTTGAACTATTGCAGCGAGACGAGATGGGTTGTATTTATCTTCATCTTTTAAATCAGTTGGATACGGAAGCCAACTTAATTCGTTACGTCGTACCCACAAAGAATTCCAACCACAAATATAAGAAGCTAAGACTAATCCATCATCGTTAGGACTTATATCTTCCGTTGCTATAACTGAAAGTCTATTAAATAAATTATGGACAATAGGGTATCCATCCACATCTACAAAAGCAAATAATTCAAAAGCACAAATTAAGGACTGATCGAAATTACCCCTGCGAATATTCTTCTGCAAGGCTGATTTAATTACACTTATACTAAATCCTCCATATGTAGTCGAACCATGCATTCCCTTAAAAGTCATACTTCCTAATTTAGAATTTTTAGGAGTACCCGTAGGTTTAGGTTTACCCTTTCCCTTTCCTTTACCTTTACCGTTAGGCTTATCTTCATTATTACTTTTTCCTAAATCTTTAGTAGTACTCTTACCCTTTCCCTTAGGCACTACCTTAGGAGAATTCACATCCGGAGGATTTTTCAATAAAGTCAAAGCAAGGTTAACCCTCTCATCAACTTCATCTTGAGAAAGAATTGTAATGTCATCAGGTAAAGTAAAGTCAAATTTCTTAATCCTTTCAGCTACAACTGGATAACAGTCTTTCCATTTCTCATAAAAATTATATTTCTTTCCAGGTTTCTTAGTAAAGAAGAAGATAGGATCGTTAATATAATCAGTAGTTCGAGATTCCTCAAAATCAATGATACTTACAGTATCTGTTTCAGGATTATAGAGAACATTATGAAATCCGACATCTCCAGTTTTTGTAATGAAGAGATGAATTAGACCTTCCAGAAGATCGGCATCCAAAAGATCTTCTCTTTTTGTAATAATACTAGAAAGTTTAACTAATCCTTCATCAAGACTAATAGGGAAGGAATAATCGGAAAAGTTCTCTTTATAAGGAGGAGAAATTTTCTTAGGAAACGCACCTTGTAAATTAGAGAAAACAAACACAGTAAATTCTTTTTCTTTTACACCCGGACTCAAGCTCGTTGAAGTAAAGGAGTCTAAAGGTAGCGTTACCAAAGGTGTTTTCCATTCTCGAAAAATCTCAGTTCTTTCCAAGAGACCTGCCAAACGTTTCTCCTTGAGGAAGTAAGGACCTTTAAATACTTCTTCAGAGTTACCTTTCTTATATACTAAAAACTTCTTAGTCTTACCTGTGCGCTTCTGACCCAATACATCTCCCTTTTCTAACAGGGTAAAAGGCATAATTTAAATAGTTTATAAAAAATATGAGAATATAACACCATGTCATTTTTACAAATTATATAACTATTCAACTCATGAAAAAAATGATATAGAGTTATAAAGAAATGTCTTCCCAAGAATTTGAGAAGAAAGTTAGACTTGTCCATAATATCCCTGGTGCTCCAGCTGTAGATATTTATGTTGGCAAGAAGATGTTCGTAGAAAATCTTTCCTACGGAAATGTGACTGCTTATCTCAACCTTGACAAGGATAAAGTCAAAATTTCTATTAATGTCACAGGTACTTCAACTGTATTATTGCGGCAGAAACTCCGTCTGAAATCCGAATATACATCACTTATTATTGCAGGATCCGGTACTGTACGTTTAGTATCATTATCCGATCGAATGAGGACTCCCAATTATGGTTATTCTCATATTAGATTTATCCAAGATTACGCTGGAGTAGATTTGTATATTAATGGTGTATTATTTGATAAATCTGTGAAATCGGAATATCATAAATATAAATTAACCGGAGATGGGTTTGCGTTCGTAGAAATTAGATCGGGAGAAAGTATACTTGTATCAACCGCTGTTGCAATTGCAAGTCGATCTATTTTATCATTCATTTTGAGTGGAATTCAAGATGGTACAGATTATCCTCTTAAACTTATAATCGGTTATGATAACGGATTAAATGTTTATACTCTAGATAAACTCAAACAAGATTTCGCACCTCAACAATACATGGGTAAATGGTATCAAATTGCCGATATACCTCAATTTTACGAAGCGGGATGTGATCGAGCCACAGCTCAATATACTTTGCTTCAAACTAAAGTTAATGTATTCAATTCTTGCTTTGATAAGGGATGGAATTTATTAGAGACAATTAATGGTAGTGCTGTGATAACTGATCCTCAGTACCCTTCGGTTTTAACTGTTTCATTCCCATTTGCTCCGGAAAATAAAGTTCCATTCATATTACCGGGACCTAATTATTTGGTTCATTACACAGATTATGAATCTTACGCTTTAGTTGGATCTCCTTTCCGTAGTTCTTTATATGTATTATCTCGTACTCCTAAAATGCAAGCCGAGTTTTATGAACGTTTAGCCGGTAAAGCAAAGCATTTAGGCTACGATATTTCTAAACTTAAACTTAACTTCAATAGTTTGAAATAGTTCATCGTTCCTTCGCGAACGATAAATTTTGCTTTATAATAAAATGTCTCGCATAGCTCACACAGCTTATGTTGACAATATAAATGAGTCAGCTTTATGTAACTCTAATTACCGACAGGTTTCTCATACTGGTAAATTTTGTCAATCTGTATATATGTCATTAGAACCAGGTGAAGACATTCCTACAGAAGTACACGATGTAGAACAAATAATTGTAGTTATATCTGGTAAAGCAGATGTAGACGTAAACGGTGAAGAATTTAGTTTAGATCAATTCGGAGATATGATAATTATCCCAGTTAATACTAGACATTACATTAAAAACGGAGGAAATCAGACCCTCAAACTTTGGTCAATTTATACACCTAAAGAACATCCTATGGGACGTAAAGATATTAATCAACCTCTAAAATGAAGTACCTTTCAACGTTCTCTAAATTAGTTGTAAATATTATAGTGGCTGTAATAGAGCTAGGAGATACGGATGATTTGATAGACTGTTGTAGATTGTACAATAAATTAACAAAGTTTGAGAATGTGTATAAACTAAGTCGAAGGGAATTTAAGTATCTAATTAAATTACTTTATCATCATCGAAGAATGATTATAGACCGTGATATAGTTAATGTGACTAATTTTATGGAAATTATATTTCATCTAACAAGATTGGAAGACCGAGATTCTTCAGATGAAGAATTAAAACCATACACTACCATTAAAAGAGTTGGGACATTAAAATCATCTTCTGACGGAGGTATTAACAAAAAATTTATATTTATGGGCGGGGCATCTCTAGACGAAGTTTGCGAGTCTCCCAGTCTTCCAAGTTTTATATAAAAATAGATTTAATAAATTTTACCACTTGGAGTGGTAAATTGCTATGTTTTTAAGTTTTAAAAAACCACAAATTAAATAAACGTAAATAAATTTTCTCCCGTTTGTAAAAGAAGAGAAATAAAGGACCATGGCAGATTACACTCGTGAAGAATTGGAAGCTATGACAGTTCCCAAGATCAAGGAAATTATGAGAAATGAAAAAGTTAGTCCTCTTAGTGGAAAGAAAGTAGATATTATCAATCGTCTCTTGGATGCTTTGGAAAAACGAGAGGAAGGCGGAGATATTCCCGATGACGAAGACGCTCCTTTGGATGAGGGAGAATATACCCGAGAAAAGCTTATGGCAATGAAAGTTGCCGATCTTCAAGATATTATGAGAACCAAGAACGTTCGCCCTATTACCGGAAAGAAAGAAGATTTGATTGCTCGTTTGTTGGAAGCTATCAATGGAGAAAAATTTGTTGCAACCAAAGTCCCCGCCTCGTCTTTTGGAGAACATTTGTCTAAGGCACAGAAACGTCAAATTATGAAGAAGCCTGCAGGTACCGATTACAAGCTTCGGAAGATGAGAGAAGAAATCAACGACTTAGCAAACGCTGGGAACATCGACGATCTCAATCTTGCCGTAGAAAAAGTTCAAGGATATTCTGGATTTGATAAGTCTATATTGATTGCTTTTGTTATGCAAAAGAATTTCGAGTTGGGAAATTCTCTCGAAGATTGTCTCGCCATTCTAAATGAGATTGTTCATTACGAAGGTAAATTATCCTACGATGAACTTTATGATTATTTGATGCCTTTCTTCATGGGAATCTTCAACCCCGCTCTCAACTTGGAAATTGATCTGGAACCTCTTTCCCAGATGTTCACTGATGGTCTGAATTTTGATACTATAATTATTGCAATGGCTCGAACAGATCGTCAAGATTTGATTCAAGAATTTCTCGAAGTAACCGATGTTCCTGCTTCAAACATCTGGGAAGTCTTAGCTAAAGAAGTTTATTATCTTATGTCAATTGCAAATTTGGATCGACTCGATCGAGAACTTTAAATTTATGGTTCTAAAGAATGATAATTTTTCATCTACAGAGATGAAAAATGATGTTTAAGAGAATAAAAAATATTCAAAGTTATAAAATGTTACTCACCAGAAGATTATTAAGTATATCGTCAGTGTCTGTGTCATCCTCGCAGAGTGGTAGTAATACGATGTATTTATCTCAAACTCCTCTTGTAATTGAACGGGAGGAGTTTCCCGAAGAAACTAAGGTTCCGATTGAAAACATCTGGAATATCTTACCCAAAGAATTTTATTATCTTATACCAATCACAAAGTTGGATCAACTTGATAGAGAACTCTAATTTTTTTCATTCTGTGGAATGAAAAACTTGTTGTTCTGTAGAATGAAAAACTTGTTGTTCTGTAGAATGAAAAACTTGTTGTTCTGTAGAATGAAAAACTTGTTGTTCTGTGGAATGAAAAACTTGTTGTTCTGTGGAATGAAAAACTTGTTGTTCTGTAGAATGAAAAACTTGTTGTTCTGTAGAATGAAAAACTTGTTGTTCTGTGGAATGAAAAACTTGTTGTTCTGTAGAATGAAAATGATTATTTTAAAAGAATAAACTTCTAAAAGAATAAACTTCTAAAGGAATAAAATGATACGCTCCCCAGCTGTTATTAGAAGATTATTAAGTACATCATCGTCAACTCAAGGTGAGGATAGAACAAAGTATCTATCTCCATCTTTAGATACGTTTAAATTATTTGAAACTCCTCTTGTTATTAAACGTGGTAAAGGACAATATTTATGGGATGACAAAGGAAAAAAGTATATAGATTTATTTGGACATAATATGGTTGTAAGTATTGGACATGCAGACCCCCGAATTACTAAGAGAGTAACGAAACAACTTCGAACTCTACCTCATTGTAGTACAGTATTTCATAATCCTATGCCTGAGAGACTTGCACAGAAGTTAATTGAAACCTTTCCCAGACATCCATCTGGAGAAGATTGGGTTGCTCATTTTGTAAATTCTGGATCAGAAGCTGTAGATTTGGCAGTTAGAATGGCACAAGCTCATACTAATTCTACACAAGTTACGAGTCTAAAACATAGTTATCACGGTCTTCAAGGATTAGCAGCAGATATGACTTATGTAACTCGAGTTGTAGAAGAAGACGATTTCGTATGTGCGAAATCTCCACATAATGTTGTAAAATCTGATACTATTATTTTTGAACCAATTCAAGGGTACGGAGGTGTTTTACCTTTGGAACCGGAATTTGTATACGCTTTAAGAAAAAATAGTAAAGTTCTTATTGCCGATGAAGTACAAACCGGAATGGGTCGTACCGGATTAGGTATGTGGGGATTTTTACAATTTGGAGAAGTAAATACTCCAGATATAGTCGTGTGTGCTAAAGGATTAGGCAACGGTGTTGGTCTTATTGCAGGAGTTGTATCTCGTAGAAGTATTGCTGATAGTTTTGCAAAACAAACCTTCTTTAATACTTATGGAAGTAATCCAACTGCATGTGCCGCTGCATTGGAAGTTCTTCGTATTATCGAAGCGGATGATTTAATTGAAAGCAATTATTGTAAAGGCAGAATATTTAAACAAGGTTTGAAGGAGTTAATATCTGGTAAAGTTCGAGGAGACGGATTGATGCTCGGATTAGAATTTAGGGACACAAATTTTGCTTCCTGGTTTCAACGTCGACTTTTGAAAAATTATAATATTATCGTAGGTCGCGGAGGTAAAGATAAGAATATTATTCGTATCCAACCTCCTTTTTGTATTTCTGATCGTGATATCAAATATTGTATCGAAAGTATGAAAGATCTTCACGGTGGTGTTCTTTTCGCGAAACAGTAATTCTCCGATGACGGATTGAAAGTAGTTTTGTAAAAAATGAATGTAGATAAATTTGAGATAGTTTATCTCAAAACTAGTATGAGCGCCACACTTCAGAAGCTTGACATAGGCAAACTTCGCAGTCTTGCCGAAAGACCAACCGGAGATATTCGTTGGTCTCAGCTTCTTAAGAAATTATGGGATGGAAACATTGAAAAGAGTTTTTACGAACTTGAACTTGAATTTCTCATGATGTCGCTTAACGAATCTGCCGGGGAGATTTCAAATTTTGTAAGCAAAACAGACGAAATGTTCGCCATCCATAATGATTATATTAAATCGATGAGAGAGTTTTTGGAGGCAGAAGGTATTAGCAATCAAGGTGTTATTTTCACAAAAACTCAAAATATGGACGGAGAATCTCCAGATTGGAATGTATCAACAGCGGGTGTTAAATCAGTTCACCAAGCAATTGTCTGGCTTTTCCTCTTCCAAATGCTCCTTCCTAAGGAATTAGAAGATAAAATTCTGATTGATTTTTCTCGCTTTAGATTTATTTAATGTAATTCGTTTAATTGAACGAATTATTTTTCTGTTAATAACGTTTGAGGTATTTTAGTGGTACCAACTTTGAATTCTATCTTCTAGTTTTGTAAAAAATGAATGTAGATAAATTTATAATAATATTGTACAAAACTAATATGAGCGCCACGCCTCGGAAACTTAACTTGCACAACCTTCGCGAACTTGCTGCGAAACCGACCGATGATGATCAGTGGTCTCTTGTTCTTAAGAAGTTATGGAATGGAGATATCGAAGAAGATTTTGAAGAATGTAAACTTAAAGTCCTCATGGCATCACTTATCAAATCTGCGGTGAACATTTCAAATTTTGGAAGCAGACCAGATGTAGATTCGGATTCAGACGAAGAGTCCGATTCAGATCAAGAGCTCGAATCAGACGAAGAGTCCGATTCAGATCAAGAGCTCGAATCAGATGAAGATATCGAGATCCACCAAGCTTATATTAAATCGATGAGAGAGTTTTTGGAGGCAGAAGGTATTACAGATCAAGGTGTTGTTTTTGAGAGTACTCAATATATGAACGGAAATTCCCCAGATTGGGATGTGAGAATAAAGGGTGTCAAATCGATTCATCAAGCAATTGTCTGGCTTTTACTCTTCCAAATCTTCCTTCCTAAGGAACTAGAAGATAAAATTCGGCTTGATTTTTCTTGTTTTAGGGGCATTTAATTGAACGAATTATTGAAAATTTAACCGTGACGATATTTTTATCTTTGTTTCAAAGATAAAAGTTTAATAACTTATAGTGAATATGGGAATAGAATTAGTCATAAAATCTTTTAGATAGCATGTTGGGGTTTCAGAAAAATTAAATTCCATATGAAACGGATGAAATTTATTTCCGAAAAATGCCATACAATGAATTTCAAGCATGATTTTATTAACATCAATTCCTAATGATGTTGAAATAATTTTAATAAAATCACGAGGAGTTGTTAGATCTGAAAAACTAGAAACTTGGATTGATTCAACTTTCGACCTATTTTTATTATAAACACAAACATATGTAATGTTTTCCATAAATGGATTTTGAGATTTAGAAATTTCATTACTCGAGGATGCAGATTCTGTTTCTGGTTTACTTTCTGGAAGATCTTGACGTAAAGTTTTTTCTATTATGGGTAACCGTTCGTCTCTAATTTCTTGTTTATTTTGAAGAATACCTACCACTGAATCCCCGGAAATTCTTTCAACTGTCGTTTTGACATAAGTTTGATTTATGAGAATATGACCGATATAACCTAATATTTCCAATGAATTGTATTTTTCACCAGAAATAATATCACAATTTGAAGCATATCGATTAAGATTATGTATAGAACAAGGGCCATAATAAACGGCAAACATTTTACCTTTAAATGATGTATTTGTTGTTATTCCAGAAGAACAACGTTTTGACATTAAATCTTTATCAGATTCAAATAATTTGATCCACACATCAAAACTCCTTATGAAAGATGGATCTTCAAACATATTTATGAAATATGGATTATTAAAATTATATTTTGATGATTCATCTACAGCTTCGTTATTTTTAAACAAAATTTGTAACACAATTCGACCAGATTTTGTTTCAATAACAAAATATTTTCTCAATAAACATTGACGTTTACAAAGACGATCTACAACGAAACCTAATTGTTCCGCAAATTTATCTAGTAAATATTCGGTACTTTTATGTGTTTGAATCAAAACTTTGTAAACCTTTTGTTCGATGTCTGCCATCTTTTTTATTTAAAAAATAGTGTAAACTATGAATTCGTTTTTATCTCTAACACAAGAATGAAGTTCCGTAATTCGTTTAATTAAACGAATTATTTTTCTGTTAACGTTTGAGGTATTTCAGTGATATCAATTCTATGATGTCTGATAGATCTCATAGATAACATCCTCAAAGAAGGGAAATACTCTTCCAATATTTCTACAACTTTTGACATTCCTTCCTCTAAAGCTGCATCTAGTGAAGATTCGTCATCTTCATCTCTAATACTTGGATCAGCTCCATTCCATAACAATTCTTCAATAACATCTAAATATCCAAATATAGAAGCCCAATATAAAGCAGTCGAACCGATGGTATCTACAATATTAGTATCTGCACCTCTTCTTAACAATTCTTGAACAACTTCTAAATGTCCACACATGGATGCCTGATATAAAGCGGATCTTTTATCAGCAGACAAAGCATTTATATCTATTTCTGCTGGACCAGCAAATATTTCCTTAACAATTTCTAAATCTCCTCGATAAGTGGCATATTGTAAAGAATTTACACCTGTATCATCTAGAATATTCGGATCTGCTCCGTGTAATAATAATTCTTTTACTATATCCTTATTATGTCTGGAAATAGCCCAATACAGAGGAGTTCTGTTATTATTATCAATAACATTTGGATTTATTTCTCCAGTACTAACATAAGAGAGTAATTCTTTAACACGTTGTAGATCTCCACCTTTCGAGGCTTCAAGTAATTCTCGTTCCATAATTCGTTTAATTAAACGAATTATTTTTTACCGTTAGGATAAAGGAAATAATGTTGAAGGTATTTTGTTAATATTAATTCTGCGACGTCCGATAGATTTTAAAGAGAGATTCCGTAATGTTGGAAAATACGTTTCCATAGCTTCACCTAATATTGCGACAACTTCTTGATATTTATGTCCAAGCACCGTTCGATTTTGAGGATTTCTTCCATTGTTGTTCAAAACATTTGGATCCGCACCATATAGTAATAAACTTTTAACTATATCTACGAGATTCGAATGAGCGGCAATATGTAAAGGTGTATCTTCAAATGTATCGGCAACATTTGGATCTGCTCCATTCATTAATAATTTCTCGACTACCTTTGTATTTCCATCGTAAATAGCAAGATCCAAAGGAGTTCGCTTATACTTATTAGCAATATTTGGGTCCGCTCCATATGCTAGTAACATCTCAACAACAAGAGGACGCCCATGAATGACCCTCGGTGTTTGGTTTCTAAAAAGAGTAAGCAAACAAGTTTCTTCTTCGTGATCCTTAATATTTGGATCTGCTCCTGCATCGAGTAAGACTTTAATTACATCTAAATTTCCCCAAAAACAGGGTGACATCAACGCGGGATGATTTCCTCTAGAAATATTTGGATCAGCTCCATATAATAATAATTCTTTAATGATATTTCTGTGTCTGTAAAAAGATGCCCAATATATGGGAGAATATCCGTTCTTATCAGTAACATTTGGATTTGCTTTCCTTTCGAGCAAGTGTCTAACAACATCGAAATGTGTTCCTTTACAAGCTATACTTAAGAGAGGTATCCCTTCTTCATTGACAATATTTGGATTTACACCCCGATCTAATAAACTATTAACAAGTATTACATCTCCTTGTTTGGCAGCTTCAAGTAATTCTTCTTCCATAATTCGTTTTAATAAAACGAATTAATTTTACTACAAAGAAAATACTCCCGAAGGAATTTTGCTAATATCAACATTGTGTCTTCGAATACATCTTAGAGATAAGGTTTTGAAAGTTGGAATGTGTGTTTCTAATATTTCGATAATAGTAGTACGTTGTTCCTTGCGGGCTTGACTTAAAGGAGATTCACCTTCGCGATCACAAATATTAGGATCCGCTCCAAACAACAATAACCGTTCAACGATTTTTAAATATCCATGATAGCAAGCCATATATAAAGGAGTTTTCATATCAAAATTTGCAATATTTGGATCTGCACCATGAAATAGTAGAATTCTAACAAGTCCATAAAACCCGTTTGCAACAGCGTGAAATAAAAAAAATTCATTATTTTCACCTATAGTGTTAGGATTGAGTCCATTTTTAAACAAAAGTTTAAGTATCTTCAAGTTATAACATCGAGATGCCGCATAAAATGATATATTTTGGTGTGCACTGTTGATATTCAGATTTATTCCAGGCGTTATCAACAATGCTATAACAACATCTAAATGTCCATAATCACACGCCCAATATAAGACAGTTCTACCATCTTTATCTACGTTGTTCGGATTTACACCCTGACTTAATAATTTTGCAATTTCGTTTGCACGTCCGTGTATCGAAGCTTGATTTAATCGTTGGTCCATACTTCGTTTTGTTATTTAAGAAGAAAATGTTACTTGAGGAATTTTATTAATATTAATTTCATGATTTCTGATACATCTCATAGATATATTTTTTAATGTTGGAAAATATGTAAATGTGGCATTCATTAATAAGTCTGGAATATCTAAATATCCGAGTTTCATAGACCAATATAATGGAGTATGACCGTGGGCGTCGATGATAGTTGGATCCGCTCCGTTGGCAAGTAAGATTTTGACGATTTTGGTATATCCTTGATAGGCAGCTTGAAATAAAGCAGTTTTTCCATGAATAGATTTTGTATCTATATACGCGTTGAATAATAACAAGTCTTTAACAATACCTCGTTTTCCCATATGAGAAGCCCAAAATAAAGGAGATTTATTTTGGACGTCCAGAATATTCGGATCTGCTCCATGTGATAACAATTCTCTAGCAATATGTCTTCTTCCTAAACGCGAAACCCAATGTAGTGGAGTTTGACCTTCCTTATCTGCATGATTTGGATTTGCACCAGCAGCAAGTAAATCTTTGACACAATCTATATGTCCATAATATGAAGCTGCATATAAAGGAGTTTCACCCGTTGTATTCTCGGTATTCGGATTTGCACCTGAGGCAAGTAATTCCTTAACACCATCTAAATATCCATCAAAACATGTTGAATATAAAAGAGTTATACCTTTATTATCAATAATATTTGGATTTGCACCGTTCAGTAACAAACATTGAACGATTTCGAGGGCTGTTCCGCGTAAGGCTTCACGTAAAGGAGTTTTACCTTCGTTATCTGCAATATTTGGATTTGTAGGCACACCTTTGACACAATCACTAAACAATAATTGAACCATATCCAAATATTTATAATTACAAGCCCAATATAAAGCAGTTTTACCTTCCCCGTCTGTGTAGTTCGGGTTCACACTTTTTAATAATAATTCTTTGACATGTTTCAAATTTCCTAGTCTAACCGCTCGAATTAACCCTTTTCCCATAATTTGTTTATTTATGAAAACCTTTTAAGATATTTCATTAAGTTCAATTTTATATTTTTAAATACTTGGAAATGAATTGTAGGAATATTTATAATACTTTGATCATCTCTGTCCCTTCGTTAATCATTGTTAAACTATTGTTTAACAATTTATATTTACTTCATCACCTTCGGTGACTAATAATTCTCTGTAATTCTTGTTCCGTTTAATTAGGAATATAAAGTGGACGACACCCCGCCAACATTAATTCTATTTTTTTGAATAGACCTTAAAGATAATATTTTTAATGTTGGAAAAAAATATGATATATCGTTAATTATTGTCAATCGTTTAATATGAAGATCTTGACTAATAGTAGGTCTATAAAAATTTCCCATGGCAATACGCATACACGTCAGATCTTTGGTACCTTCAATAAATGGATCTGCACCATGAGATAGTAGATCTTCAATAATTTTTAAATCTTCATACTGTACAGCGTACATTAAAGGAGTTTTCCATGAACGATCAAAGATATTTGGATCTGCACCACGTAATAATAATTCTTTCACTACACCCACAGATTTATCTTCTCGAGGTTGAAGTGTATTTCCCGTATCCTCTTCAAAATCTGTATTTTGAAATTTGGTGATACAACAAGCCCAATGTAAAGCGGTTCTTCCATTCTTATCGACAGTATTTATATCTATCGGATGGTCTTGTAGTCGCGATACAATAAGTAAATTTATAATTGGATTCAACGAACCTGTTCGAGAAACCTCGACTAATACTCTGTTCATTTTATATTTCTTCGATTTTATTTTATAAATGAAAAGTTAATTATACTGTATTTAACTTTTCATTTATATTGTACCATAGGAATAAGCACCAAAGGAAAACTTTTCTTCTTCTTGAAATTCTTCTTCTTCTTCTTCTTCTTCTTCTTCTTCTAAAAATCCCAGAGCTCCAAGGTAGAGCTTTTTTGTGCTGGTTTTATGAAGGATATTTTTGAGATAATTTTGATTATTTGATACTGTATCAAATAAATACATACTAAGAATCGGTAAAGTACTTAAACTAAGAAAATTATTTTGGGGTCGCCTATTAATACATTTAGATTAAAAAGTTAATTATAATGTATTAAGGACCGAATGAAAAGTTTTCTTCTTCTTCTAAAACATCTTTAAAATTCCGGAGCTCCAGAAAAATTCCAGAGCTTTTTTGTGCGTGTTTTATGAAGGATATTTTTGAGATAATTTTGATATCTTAAGATTGTACTAAGTAATATATTAGTACAATATAATTAAATGATTAAAATAAGAAAATTATTTAGGTACCCGTATTAATACAATATAATTG
>C687J35021_10001332_pt1 | contig 18647 bp, 18 predicted proteins | sample RifCSPhighO2_12_FD_35021 | JGI IMG/M metagenome (IMG submission 35021)
GAAGCTGTACCTCGTCAATCCAGAAAATGGGTCCGTCATCGAAGGCGAGTCCACGACGGACAACATCGGCCGCGGCGGACGGCGGACGGCAATCGGCTGCGACGAGTTTGCGGCCGTCAAGGGTGGTGGCTACGAAGTTCTCGCCGCGACCATTGCCACGACGAACACCCGCATCTTCAATTCGACACCCAAAGGACCGCAGAACGCATTCTTCTCGATCCGGGAGAAGGGCACGCCCCGCATTCGGATGCACTGGTCGAGTCATCCAGAGAAGAATCAGGGGCTGTATCGGCCGCTGGGTAAGGGGACGCAGGTCGAAATCATCGACCACGAGTGGCACCGCAAGAATCCCGGCTACCTGTTCAACGGCGAAGTGCCGCAGGGCGAAGAGGGCGTCAGATCTCCGTGGTACGACAAGCAGTGTGCCCGCGCGTCCGGTCCCATCGAGATCGCGCAGGAACTGGACATCGACTATCAGGGGTCGAGCAACCCGTTCTTCCCGCCCGAACTGCTCGACGCGCTGCGTCAGGAACACGTCAAGCAGCCGCTCATGCGTGGCTTTTTGGAAAACAAGGGGAGCGAGCAGCAGCCGTTGTGGGTGTTCCAGCAGACGGAAGGGGGTCCGCTGTCGATCTGGATTCCGCTGTACAACGACGCGCTGTACGACGAGTCTCCGTCTTGGGTCGTCAAGTCGCGGCACGAGTTCGGCGTCGGTTCCGACATCTCGCACGGGAGTGGGGCCAGCAATTCGGTGTCGAGCGTCGGCAACCTGCTCGACGGTACGATGGTCGCGCAGCTTGTGAGCAACCGCTGGTCGATCGAGGAGTTCGCACAGCAGACCGTGGCGTTGGCGAGGTTCTTTCACTGCTACGGTCAACCGGCACAGATGATTTGGGAGGCGAACGGTCCGGGGCAGACTTTCGGGCGGCACGTCGTCGAGCGGTTGAAGTTCGCGCGTGTATGGTATTACCGCGACGAGAACCGGCTGAACAAGGCGATCAGCGACAAGCCGGGTTTTTACATGAACGAACAGCAGAAGATGGTCCTGCTGACGGACTACAAGGAGGCTTTGTACTCCCGGCGGTTCATCAACCCCTGCGCCGAATCGCTACGGGAGGCGGGGAATTACGTGCATGACGGCAACAGCGTCACGTACAAAGGTCTTGACGAACGCCAGAAGCAAGGTCATGCTCATGGTGACAGGGTGATCGCCGACGCGCTCTGTTGCAAGCTGGTGTTCCGTGGCAGCATCGAGCGGAGGCCGGAGGAGCACCAGGAGCCACGGTTTGGGAGTCTCGCCTACCGGAGGCGGGAACGGGAGCGGGAAGCTGAATTTGCGGCTGATGAGTGGTGATTTAACGAGGGTCGTGCTTTTGCGGCGTTTTTTCGTTCCTTGTGGACCAGCCAAATGTCATCAATCGAGCCGGTTGCCGAACGGGCGCTTTGCGTGGAATTTATCGAGTCCTGTTACGGAGAGTGCAAGACGCTTGGCACTCGCAAGGGTTCGGTTGATAGAAACTTCACCACGGAATGTCAGGCTGATGCGTTTGCGGCGGTGATCTGGGAACTGATCAAATCGGCACTGCTGCGGAAAGATGATCGACGGCGGTTCGTCGATGAAATTACCGCCCTTTCCTTTCCCAAGGAAGAAGAGGGCTAATGTTCGACCCCACCAACAAGCAGTCGCTGCTCTCGCTCACCGAAGCGCTGCTGAAGTCGCGCGAACTGCTGGAACCGTTCCGCGCGGTCTACAAGTCGGCCGTCGAGCAGATGGTGGGGACGTACTACTCGAACAGCGGCGCCGACAAGCCCGTTCCGTTGAACCTGATCGAACTGGCGATCCGCATCTACCAGCGGGCGCTGCTCCCCAAGTCGCCGCAGATTGCCGTTCACACACGGGATCAGCGCGTCCGTCCGGCCGGGACAAAGCTGGCGGGTGTTGTCAACCGCGACTTGTACGACGAGTCGATCATGTCCACGCTGTTTGCCGTGAACCTGAACGCGCTGTTTGGGGTGGGCCTTATCAAGATCGGCGTCGAGCCGGATGACGATTTTTCAGTTGGCGAGACCGTGATTGCCGGCACGAAGCCCTTCATCGTCCCGATCCTGCTGGACGATTGGGTGCATGATATGAGCGCCCGCAGCATGGAGGAAACGTCATACCGCGGGCATCGCTACCGTATCCCGCTCGAAGAGGCGATGAAAGATGAGACGTTCGACCCTGAATCGCGGCAGCGGTTGCAGGTTTCCGAGTGGGTACACGGCAACGACTCACGGGTGAGCGAGATTCAGGGCAAGACCGGTTTGCCCGGAGAGTTCGGCAAGCTCGTCGAGCTGTGGGAGATTTACCTGCCGGCAGATGGCATGGTCCTGACCCTCTCCGACGACTTCGAGATTCTGTTGAAGGTGGTCGAGTGGCGGGGACCGAAGCATGGGCCGTTCCGCTGGCTGAGTTTTCAGGATGTGCCGGGCAATACGATGCCGATCTCCCCGGCGATGGGTTGGCAGTCGCTGCACCGCATGGTCAACGGGCTAATGCGGAAGTTGGACCGACAGGCGAAGCGGCAGAAGAACATCGGCGTGACCCGCGGCGAGAACACGGGTGATGCAGAGAAGGCCAGAACCTGTTCGGACGGCGATGTGGTCGCACTGGACGATCCGAACGCGCTGCAGGAGAAAAGCTACGGCGGCATCGACCAGCAATCGTTCGCGTGGATGCTGCAACTCTTCAACCTGTTCAAGTCGATGGCGGGCAATCTCGACGTGCTGGGCGGATTGGCGACCGGCAGCGAGACGGTCGGGCAGGACAAGATTCTGAACGCGAACATCAACTCGCAGATCGAAGGCATGACGGTTCGCGTGATGGAGTTCCTGCGGTGGGTGCTGACGGACTACGCCTACTGGGTGTGGATGGACCCGTATCAGGCTTACGAAACGGAGATCGTCGTCGAAGGCTACAGCGACGTGGAAGGCCCGGTCACGACGCAGTTGACGCCTGAGGAGCGCTCGCACCCGTTCTTCCTGCACGAACTGATCATCGAGCCGCATTCAATGGTATATCAGACGCCGCAGCAGAAGGCGGCGATCCTTGATCAGGTGATTGCGACCGCGGCACCGTTTGCGCCGATGATGGAAGCACAGGGGCTGGCAATCGACATGAAGGAATACTTCCGGTTGAAGGCGCTGTTCACCAACGTGCCGGAGATCGCGGACGTGATTACGGCGAACGGTCAGAAGCTGGACCTGGGCGGCAGCATCGGGCGGACGGAGATGCGGCAGTCGCCGATGACGCACCGGGTGAACGAGCGCGTGAGTAGTTCGCGGGGACCGGCGGAGGGGAATGCGTCGATGATCCAGCAGTTGATGAGCGGCGGTCAAGAGGCACAGATGCCGCAGGGGATGGGGGCATGAGTATTGACCTTGAAAAACTGACTCCCGCTCCGTGGGAGTCCAGCGGGTGCTATGTTGATGGCCCATCTGGAGCGCCGCACGATCAGCAGATGCACATTTACGACGAAGGCGGGCACTCCGAAACTGACGCGGAGTTCATAGCCCTGTCTCGCAACGCATTCGACGTGATGATGCGGCGGCGGTTCTCGGCAATTAAGGTTTCAGACGGCGTGTGGAGCGTGTCCGTGGACGGGAACGCTCTCGGCACTACATGGATCGGGATTACCGGTACGTCATACGCCGACATTACTGGTAATCGACTCGAATGGTCCGATCCGTTCACCGCTCTCGTCGAGGCCAACAAGTGGTACATGATGAATGTTGAAGGGAAGGGATGAGCGTCGTCTACAAGATCAACGGGCGCGAGATGTCGCGGGAGGAATTCAACGCCTACGAGTTCACGCCGCCCGTCGGCTACAAGCGGAGCGGTGCTCCGATGGTCACGCGCACCTACCGCCACGCGCAGCCGCTGGTGAGCGAATCCGCCGCCGTGCATCCGATGGACGCGCGGGCGGCTGAGGAAGCGGCAACGCGAATCGGCGTGCCGACGCACTTCAACGCACTCGGCCAGCCGGAGTTCACGTCGATGGTTCACCGGGACAGGTACTTGAAGACGCAGGGGATGCACGTCAAAGGTCGCGCGAAGTACCGCAGCACGCCGCAGAAGACGCCGGTGGCGAAGCGGATTTTCATGGGAGGTGCGTGATGGACGAAGGAATCCAAGTGTTCAGCACGGTAGCGTATGATCCTCGCACGCATATTTGCCAGGTCCACGGAAAGACAATTCCGTGCTCTTTTAACGTGAGTTATCCGACGGAAACTGTCTACGGGCCGTTCTGTGCGCGTTGCATCGGCGGGTTCCTCGTGAAGAACTTCGAGATTGTGCGGCCCATCAGGGCGGGAGGCGAGCGAATGACCGAATTGCAGTGGACGCGAGGGGAGCCGACGCAGCCGGGATGGTATTGGATGAGAGTTGACGGATTGCGGGTGGGAATTATCGACACGAACGCATACCGCGATATGTTTTCCTTCCGAGATAACGAATTCGCAGGCCCGATCACGCCGCCAGCCGAACCGCCGAAGCCGGAGTACGATTTCAAGATCGGTGACTGCGTGGTGAGAAAAGAGGACACGGTAGGCCCGAAGTTCACCGTGAAGCGAATCAGCGAAACCGGCGCTAGCGCCTACTGCGAGGATTCTGGTGGATTTGCGCAATGGCATCCGGTGTGCTGTTTGGTGAAGCTGGAGCGGTCAGAGCCGAAGCCGACGCACGACTTCCGGGTGGGCGATCTGGTGGTGCGTCATCGTGGCGGTCCGTTAATCCGTGTTGATGGATTTGACGAGACGATGCAGATGGTCAAGGTATCGTACTCGGTGCCTGACGGATTGTTGTACGAATCAATTTTTCCTAGCAACCTCGTCCTCATCGCCCGGCCTGAAAGCGGAATTCCCCATTGACAGAATCCAACGGGTTGCTCCATAATCACGATGAAGTTTCGGAAATCGTACAGCAAGCACTTCGCCGCCTGATCGTCTCCCACGCACGGGCGGTTGAAGAAAAGCTGTGCGGCAGAATCACGCTGGAAATAAGTTACACAGAAGGAATCCCGCAGCACGCCTTTGAAGACTATCGGCGTCGCATGACATAACCCGAAGGGTATTTGCCTAACAAAGCCCGCATCTTCACGAGAAATCGTGAGGCTGCGGGCTTTTTTTGTTTCCTTGCTGCCCGCAATTCGTCATGGCCGACACTGCTCCCGAATCCACTCCCGTCACCTCCGAAACACCCGCGTCCGAACCGGCCGTCGAGACACCCGACGTTCCGATGACGGATGCGCCGCCGGACGACGGCAGTCCGATCTACAACGCGGAGCCGGACTACTCGCACCTCGAACCGAAGCCGGCAGCAGAGCCGGTTGCGGAAGTTGTTCCCGAGCCGGAATCCGTCGCGCCGCTGACCGAGCAGCATTACCAGTGGGGGCAGTATCTCGGTCTCTCGCAAGCGCATGTGGACGCGATGCCGCGCGAGGCACTGGAATCGCTGATTCATTCGACCAACGCGCGGATTCAGCAGCAGCGGCAATGGCAGCAGGCCGTTCAGCAGCAACAGAGGCAGCCGACGCAGCCTCAGCAGCATCCGCAGCAGCCTTGGGCGTTTCAGCCGATTCAGCCGCCAGCGCCGATCGAGCCAATCGTCATCCCGCCGGAACAGCGGGAGCAATACGACCCGATCGTGCTGCAAGCCATCGACCGTCAGAACGCGGCGATCCAGGCGCAGAACGCACAGAACCAGCATTTCCAGCAGTTGCAGGGCTACGTCAACGTGATGGCGCTGCAGCACCAACAGCTCCAAGCCGTCCAGCAGCGCGAAGTCGAAGACCGCGCAGCGGAGGCACAGTACCGGGAGTTCGAGGACGCCCTCTCGAAACTTGATCCCGATGAATTCGGAAATGGGCGACGCGCGGAACTGACGGACCAGAAGCACCGTGTCAATTACGACATGGTGGAGCAGCAGGTTCGTCGGATTGCAGCAGGGCACCGCGGCGTTGGCGAAGAAGTTCCGCCAATTCCGGTCATGGTGAAAGCTGCATACGCGCAACTGTTCGGCGACAAAATCCGCACGAACACGATTTCGGAAGTGGCCGCCAAGGCAAAGGAGCGACGCGCTCAGGTCACGGCCAAACCCACGCAGCGGCGGCAGCGGCCCATGACGGAGGACGAATCTGCGCGGCAGGTCGTCGCCAACTGGCTCGCCGAAAACCGGCCGGCACAGGAACTGGCCACCGCAAGCTGACATCCCCCGCACACACTGATCGAAGGAACTTCACATGGCTTCCTACGCCGCCGAAAACTACGCGGACCTCGTGACCAACACGCTGAACACGTTCAAGCGGAACGAGTGGTCCGATATCGTGCTCGACCTCCAGAAGTACGTGGCGATGCCCTACATGCTGGCGAAGCACCGCACCACGTTCAAATCAGGTCCCAAGATCGAGTTCCGCGTCCGGCTGTTCTCCAACGACGCCGCGGAGAACGTGAAGCTCAATCAGGAGAACAACTACACGTCGGCCGACGTGATGAAGACGGGCGAGGTGCCGTGGCGCACCACGCACACGTTTTGGACGCTGGAAGAGCGGCTGATCTCCATGAACCGCGATCCCGGTCAGATCGTGGACATGCTCAAGACATCGAAGCACGACGCCATGACCAGTTTGGCGGAGCAGTGCGAGACCAACTTCTTCAGCGCGCCTCCCAGTTCGTCCGACGAACTGGCTCCGTTCGGCCTGCCCTACTGGATCGTGAAGAACAACACGGAAGGCTTCAACGGCGCAACGCCCACCGGCTTCACCACGGTCGGCAACCTCAACCCGACGACATTTGCGCGGTGGAAGAACTGGTCGGCGCAGTACACGACCGTCTCCAAGACCGACTTCGTGCGGAAGGTCCGCACGGCGATGGTCAAGACGAAGTTCCGCCCGCCCGTCCCCTACTCCTCGTCCACCAATCAGCGGCCGTCCAACGAGGGGACAAAGCTCCAGAACAGGTTTGTGCTGTTCGCGGGCTANGACCTGATNCGNCCGCTCGAAGAGTTGCTGGAAGGNCAGAACGACAGCCTCGGCAACGACGTGGCCTCGAAGGACGGNCTGGTGACGATCCGCCGGACGCCNATCGAGTACGCCTCGTACATCGACGAGAACGACACGACCGACCCGATTTACGGCGTCTGCCTGGACGCCTTCGAGTGCGTCGTGCTCAGCGGGGAATACCTCCGCGAGTCCAAGGTGCGGCAGCATCCGACCGCGCATCGCACGCTGATTCAGGACATCGACCTGACCCACAACTTCTGCTGCAAGGACCGCCGTCAGAATTTCGTCATCGCCACCAACACCGGCTTCTAACCCAATTTGATCCACCAGTGTTCGGGTTAAGCGCCGCCGCGGTGTTCACGGCGGCGAGACCGGGACAAAAAGGAAAGGACTCTGATCATGGCTTTCGTTCCAGGCTACAGCAAGACCAGCGCCAACACCAACCGCAACCCGTCCGCCCGCATTTGGGGCAAGCTCCCGATCTTCGAGTGGGCGAACGGCAACGGCGGATTTTTCTTCCACGACGACTTCCTGAATCCGAACGATATGTCGGCGGATTCGGACACCGCCGGCAAGTATGCCAGCTACATCGACTCTGGCTGCACGATCAAGGGCGATCCGACGCAGATCGGCGGCGTCCTGAAGATGAACCACGACGGAACGGACAACGACGAGACTTCGATTTGCTCCGGCGGCAACGCCGGAGTGATGGCCACGATCGACGACGCCGCTCCGCAAATCTTTGCGTTTGAGGCGCGGATTCGCAAGAACTCCATCGCCAACGACGGGATTGGGTTCTTCTGCGGCTGTTCGGAAGAGGGAATGGCGATCGCCGACGCGATGGTGGACGACACTTTCGTTCTCAAAACGACCGCCGACTTCATCGGGTTCCGCAACCTGGCGGACGACGGCGCGGCGATGGACTTCGTGTACCAGAAGGCCAGTCAGACCTTGAATGAGGTCATCGCTGGCGTGCAGACGATGGTCGCCGACACCTACTACAAGGTCGGATTCCTGTACGACCCGTTCAACCACCCGAACAGCAAGAAGATCAAGATTTTCGTGGACGGGCTGGAGAAGTCCACCTACGTCACGCAGGCGCTCATCGAAGCGGCGGCGTTTCCGGCGGGCGAAGAGTTGGCCCTGCTGCTCGCCACGAAGATCGGCACGGCGACGGCCAACCTCAACCTGTGTATCGACTGGTGGCGCTGCGGCGGCACGCTGCCGTAACCAATGGAGAACCCATGATCCTGAAATTCAGCCCCGTTCAGAAGGAATGTCTTTCCCGGCTGTTCGACTGCGAGTTCATCGCCATCCCCCCTGCGGCGCTGCGTGACCTCACGACTGCCGAATGGGCGATGCGGAACCGCGTCGGCCGGAAGGGACTCGACGAACGGGAAATGATGCTGGTGGTCGTGATGGGAGGGCACCTGTCCCTCCCGGCTGACGTGCATCCCGAGGATCCCAAGCCGGAAGTGTACGACTACGCTCCCGTGGCGCCCGTGCCTGAAAAGAAGCAAAAACGCGAACCCGCGCTGACGTGATATGGCTGAGGCCACTTTAACACTCTCGCTGACGAATCTCCGCGACCGGATCACCGAGTACGTGTACGGGGGAAACTCCGACTACTCGACGATGACGACGGCGGAGAAGGCGCGGGTGGACCGGATTCTCGACAGCGGGTTACGGCAGTTCTACCAGCCGCCGATCGAGCGCACCGGCGGACGGGCGCACGAATGGTCGTTCCTGACCACGACGGCGACGATCACGATGGTTGCCGCCTACTCGACCGGCACGCTCACCGTGGCGTCGGGAGTGGCGACCCTTGTCAGCGGCACGTTCCCCTCGTGGGCGGCGTCCGGGATGCTTCGCGTCGAAGGGACGGACTACTCGATCAACACGCGCGATAGCGACACGCAGGTGACTCTGGACGACCTGACGCTCACTGATTCGTCGGTGTCCACGTGGGAAGTGCATCAGGACGACTACGATCTGCCGGATGCGTTCGGGCACATGACCAACACGCCTCCCACCTACGCGCAGGCGGACGACGTATGGCATGAAGTGCAGATCGTCGGCGAAGCCCGCATCCGGTCGTTGCGGCAACGGGACATCCTCTCGGCCGTCGATAAGCCGTACCTCGCGGCGATCCGCACGAAAAACAAGGCGACGGCTTCCGGGACGCGGCAGGAGATCATGTTCTACCCGCGGGTGACGGATGCCGCGACGTTCACCTACCGCTACCGGGCGCGGGCGGACGCGCTGGGGACGAGCGACACCTACGCCTGGGGAGCATCGGATCACAGTGAAACCATCCTGGCAAGCTGCCTGGCGGCGGCGGAACTGCTGGTTGAGGAATCGCGGGGGGCGTACTGGGACCAGTTCCAACAGCGGCTGGCTGCGTCGATGGCGTTCGACGGTCGGGCGAACCGGCCGGAGCGGCTGGGCTACAACGGAGACAACTCGGACGACGGCGGCGAATACGGCGACCCGTGGAGTGCGCGGGACTATCGGCGGTCGAATTCACTGACACCTGTGACCCATACGGCGAACTGACATGCCCGATAACGATTTTGGCGATCCATACGCTTCACACACCGTCAAGGTCGGCCACCACGGACCGGTTACGTACACCAAGGTATCAACGACAACGAGCGCCGACATTCGCGCCCTAGTGGCGAACAAGAAGATTCGCTTGCTGGCGATGTCGCTTATCGGAACAAAGACAAACACCGGAACATGGAAACTTCAGTCTGGTGGAACGACGGACCTGACACCGGCGTTTGGAACTGACGCGACTGGCGAACTGCAAATCATCGTCTGGCCATACAACCCGATGGGCTGGGTGGAAACTGCGTCCGGGGAAAAGCTGAACGTCGTGCTGACAAACTCACAAGTTTTCGATGCCATCTTCGTCACGGAGGATGTAGAGCCGTGATTACCGATTCTGGCGCATCGCATCGCTTGCCGCCCTGTGGCCGGATTCCCATGCAGCCCTGCGCTGGATGTCGCCGTAGGGGTTGTCTCGCAACGCTAACCCGTCCCGTGCCGCAGCCTGTCCCTCATTGCTGACATCCTGATGCTTGCGGCCTTGGGCGACCTCCCACGACGCATGAACGAACACGACTGACCACGATAGCCCGACCAGACAACAGAACGCCAGGCACAGCACGAGCACCTGAGCCAGCAACGATTCACGCAACAGTTTTCGCATGATGCCTCCGGGGAAATGAACCACTCCCCATTCTGATCCCGAAACGAAGAAACCGCAAGTCCGGCAGGAGAACGAGAAATGTCCCAGGTACACACGCTGCACTCGGCCGACGGCATCTACGTCAAGGATGACGCCGGCGACATCATGCTCGCTCAGGGGACGACCGTCCCCGCGGACGCCGTTGCCGGATACGGCACGGGGGCGATTTTCATCGACCGGGACGCCTCAGCGGGATCGGTCATCTACGTCAACAACGGCAGCCGCACGTCGGCGGCGTTCGACGCCGTGGCCGTGACCGGCGGATCGTTCGCCTTCGATGACGACGCGCTGCTGGGTCTGGGCACCGGCTCGACCGCCCGTTTCTCCTACGACACCACGGACGCCAATGCCAACGCCCTGCTGCTGCAACTGCCGGCTGCCGGTGCGGTGGACGTGCCGGTTCTCGTCATTGGTCAATCCGTCGAGTCCGTCGATCTCGGCCTGTACAACGGCGTCACGGAACCGCGCGTGGCAATGTTCGGAGTTGGTGCCGTTACGACGGGTCCGGTGTTGGAGTTCCGCAAGGCGCGTGGAACGGTCGCGGCCCCCACGGTCGTGACCGCCGGTGACGATCTCGGCACCATCTTGTTTTACTCTGCCGTTGCCGCCGGTGAGTACGTCCTCGGCGCGAGCATTCGGGCAGATTCGGCGGGTTCGCCCGCCACAACGCGCGGTGCTGCCAACCTCAGCTTCAATGTGGCAACCGACGCGGCCCCCTCCGTGTTCACGGAAAGGCTGCTTATTACCGCAGAGGGGCAGATCAACCTGACGCCGGGAACGGACTTCACCATCGCTAACGGCAAGGGCGTGATCATCGGCCACGCGGCGCAGGTTGCGGCAGGTGCCGTGACGAGTGAGTTCCAGATGCACGGCACGGCTCCGGCGGACTCGACCGCGCTGCTCGCCGCATGGAGCGCCGACGCGGTCCCGCCGCGGCTGTACTTCGCCAAGTCGCGTAGCGCGACCATCGGCACGTTCGGGATTATCACCACGGGCGACAACCTGGGCGAGATTCTGGCGTTTGGTGACGACGGCGTGGACTTCAACTCGAATGGGAACGCATCCTGCGCAATCATCTTCGACTCGGCGGGGACGATTGCCGCCGACCGAATCGCGGGTGTCATTCGGCTCCAGACGGCCACGGATGCACAACCCTCTGTGCTGACGACGGCGCTGACCATCGACCAAGCGCAGCTCGTCACCTGTGCCGCGGGACTGACGTTGACTACTGGCGATCTGACGTTTTCGGCGGCTTCCGATGTGGTGGTTCTCGCCAACACGGCGGCGGCGCTGGAGGTCTACGACGCGACGACGAAGATCATCGGCGTGGATACCCGCAATACGGTCAAGGACGTAAATGGCGTGATTATCTCGTCTCCCGCGACGACCATCGCGTCCGAAACGGCGGCGCACGAGAACCCTTCGCTCAAGTTGGCGGCGAAGACGATCACATACACCGGCGGGACCGCCACGACTTCACAACTCGGGTCGATGCTCAACGTCGGCGTGCTGACACTCACCGACACATCGGCAATGACTCTGACCACGGCTTCCGCGGTGCATATCAACGCGGTTGCGGCGGCGGGTGGGATGTTGACCATCTCGAACAGTTACATGATTTCCACGTCGGTGTCGGACTGCTTCCTGACGAACGCCGGGGCGTGGACCGATACGATGTGCTGGGCACGCGGGAAAGAGAACATCGAGGACGCGCCGAAGAGCATGATCGCGTCGATGCTCGACAAGCTGACGCCACGGACGTGGAAGTACCGGGAAGACAACGGTCACGGCAACGACCACGGACTCGAACGGGTCGGCATCGTGTACGACGACCTGCCTGATGAACTGCGGATGGTCGGCAACACCAAGGCCGTTTCCGCCGGTTTGCTCAGTTCGTTCGCACTCGCCGCCCTCCGGTTCCTCAAGGATGAGAATGACGACCTGCGTCGCCGATTGGATCGGCTGGAGGCGGCAGTGTGACCTGCCCCTGCGGTGTCGATCACTGGCTGCATGTGGCGACCGGTTTTCAGGGAATCGTCGGGATGATGGTCAACCTGCAAGCCCACCACATTCCGGTGAGCGATGCAGCGATGAGGAAGATGGAGGAGCAACTGGCGAAGTTGCAGGAACGGGTGGACATCGCCCGGAAACAGCGACAGGCGACGGCATGAATGGGAAACGCAAAGCAGATCACGCTGGCCTGGCCTGCCGGAGGCGTCTCCGAGCACGGGAGTTATCACCGCGGTGATCGGCGTGGTGGCTGGGTAAATGCCCGTTCTGGCGTCCATCCGTGACGAAAGCGGTCTACGGTTTGTCGGTAGTTGAGTCCCAGTTCTTCGCACCATTGCCAAAGAGGCTTTGATTGACCGGCATATTGAATAAAGCGCGTGGTGGACCTGTTTCTGGCCTGCTCCTTCCACGTTGCCCAGCGACAGTTTCCTGGTTCGTAATTCCCGTTCTGATCTGGGAAGCGATCAATCGAGTGTTTAGGCGATGGGCGCGGCCCCATGTCAGCGAGGAAGTTCTCGAAGGAATCCCAGCGGTCGCAGACGGTGATGCCGCGGCCGCCGTAGATGTCGTAGTTTCTGGCTTTGGGATTGGTGCATCGCTGCCGCATGGCTGACCAGATCGTGTACTCAGCAGCCCGGTTAGCACCGCGAGTTGCGCCGTGAGTTGTAGCCATTTTTTTCGCCGTGTCGCGGCGGAGACAGCCACAGCTTTTGACTTTGCCGCCAATCAGGCTGACGGATGTTGCGATAGATGTTTGTCCGCAATCACAGAGGCAACTCCAGGCCGACTTTCCAGAACGGCTCCCCGCGTATTCCAAGACCGTGAGCCTTGAAAATCTTCTTCCGATAAGTTTCGCACGAGCAACCATAACATAGATTACTGCCGTGTGGTGGCCTTTGTCAAATGGGAAAATCCAAACAAATCACACTGGCATGGCCGTTGGGGGGGTGCTCTGAGCATGGGAGTTACCACAAGCAGTGGATGGATAATGAGATTCGCCTTCCCACGACAGTTGATTCGTTGAACGTCCGTACCTGGGATCACACCACGGGCCGGATGCGCGGGGCCAGCCGACCGGGCATCTCGAAATACGTTGCTTCCCAATTGAGCGGCACGAACGACATTCAGCACATCAATCACGTCGCCTACTCGGTGGCGGAGGGCACGTCCCAAAGCCTGCGGTCGATTGCCGCCGTCGCCGTCTCGCAGGGGACGGTCAAGAGCTTCACGTCGGCTGGCTTCACGCTGGCGACGAACGGCACGTCGGCACTGGACGCCACGACGGTGTACCTCGACAGTGCGGAACTGTTCGGCGTGCTCTACTTCGCGGACGGCACGAACTACAAGAAGTGGACGGCATCCACAAACACGGTCGCCGCGTGGACGGCATCCGCCGGCACGATCCCGGCCAACGGCTCCAACAAGCCGCGGCTGATTTGCCAGTGGCGCAGCCGCATCGTGCTGTCCGGCATCATCGGCGACGAACACAATTGGTTCATGTCCAAGGTGGGTGACGCGACGGACTGGAACTACGCGGCATCGACCTACACGGATGCCGTGGCGGGGAACAACGCGGAGGCGGGGAAGAGTCCCGACATCGTGAACACGATGATTCCGTGCGGCGACGACCTGCTGCTGTTCGGCTGCGATCATTCGATCTGGCAGATGACCGGCGACCCGGCGGCGGGCGGCGTGTTCGACAACATCAGCCAGACCATCGGCATGGCATTCGGCAAGCCGTGGTGCAAGGATTCTTCTGGCGTCATCTACTTCCTCGGCTCGCGGGGCGGGCTGTTCGCCATGACGCCGGGTGCGCTCCCCGTCCGTATCTCCGACAAGTCGCTGGAAAAGCGGCTGGCCGACGAGGTGAACCTGACGACCGACGTGGTGCGTCTCGAATGGGACGACTACAGCCAGCATGTCCTGATCTTCATCACGCCGACTTCCGGCTCGACGGTCGATCATTACGTGTTCGACGTGCGGCACGGGGCGTTGTGGCCAGAATCGTTCGCCACGCAGGCGCACAACCCGATCTGCACGCACATTCTGGACGGCGACGCACCGGCGGACCGGGTGATTTTGCTGGGATGCCAGGACGGCTACATCCGCAAGATCGACTACGCGGCGGACGACGACGATGGGGTGGCGATTGAGTCGTGGGTTCTGCTGGGTCCGATCATCCAGAGTTCCGGCGAGCGGTTCCGCTTGGACGAACTGCGGATCGACCTGGGCGAATCGTCGAGCGACATCACCTACGACGTGTTTGTGGGGAACTCGGCCGATATTGCGGAATCGTCCACGGCATTTATGAGCGGAACGTGGACCAGCACAAAGCAATATCCCGAGCGCCGGCGAGCCAGTGGGCGGGCGATGTACCTGCAACTGATCAACGAGACTCTCGACCGCAAGTGGCAGTTTGAGCAGGCGACAGCGGTCATCAAGTCGATGGGAAGGAGCGCCGGACGATGACACGACGGCTATCTCACGTTCCCCGCGGCACGACGAAAGCCAGCGTGCGGCGGGCGTCGCAAAAGGTGATGCTCGCCACGAGCACGTCGGACGGTGCGCCTCCGTCGTCGTGGGAAGTCACGTATCAGGACACGGCGACCGGGGTGGACTTCGATTTCAACTCCACGACGCGGGTTCTGACGGCAACCATCGGCGGCAGCTACAGCGGCGGCACGTCGATTACCACGTTGGGCACGGTGACGACCGGGACATGGACAGCCTCGGTCATCGGCGTGGCCTACGGTGGGACCGGGCGGGCGAGCCATACGGCGTATGCGGTCATCTGCGGCGGCACGACGACGACGGGAGCGCAGCAGTCGATTGCCAGCGTGGGGACTGCCGGGCAGGTGTTGACCAGCAATGGGGCCGGTGCGTTGCCGACGTTTGAGACGCTGGCAGCGAGTGCTCCGGCGGACGCGACTTACGTCACGCTTTCGACAAACGGCACGCTGACGAATGAGCGGGTGCTGACGGGGACCAGCAATCAGATCACGGTGACAGACAACGGGGCTGGTTCGACCGTGGTGTTGAGCACGCCGCAGAATTTGCATACGTCGGCAACGCCGACATTTCAAACACTAACGCTCAACCCAAATACCGACTATCAAATTTCCGTCACGACCGGGCTGACGATTACTTATGGGATCGCCGGGGCAACTGCCTATCTCGTTTCCGCGAAGAAATCACGCGGATCAGTGGCATCTCCGACCGCCATCACAACCGGAGACGACCTGCTGTATCTGTCTGGGTACGGATACGTTGGGGCAACCGGAACCTACGTCGAAGCCGCCCGCATCACCTTCGACTCCACCGGCACCATCGCCGACACAACCACCGGAGTCGGCGGCATCATTCGTTTCTCGACGCGAGACGTTGGCGGAGCAATCACCGAGCAGGCGTCGATCAACAACGTCGGCCAGTTGACGCTGACCGTGGCGACGGGGACCGCGCCGCTGGTGATTTCGTCCACGACCAAAGTCTCCAATCTCAACGCGGACCTGCTCGACGATCAAACCGGCTCCTATTACCTCGATTCGGCAAACTTCACGGGGACCAACTGGACGGATTTGACGGACGGCGGCGCAACGACTCTGCACACGCACGCCGCCTACCTGAACAAGGATGGTTCGGTCGCGCTCACTGCGAATTGGGATGCCGGATCGTTCGAGATTCGGGCGGAAACCTTTGAGAGCGACGTGGTGACAGGGACTGCTCCGCTGGCGATTGCCAGCACGACCGTCTGTACGAACCTGAACGCCGACAAGGTGGACGGCAAGGACGAGACGGCGTTCCTGCTGGCAGACGGCACGCGCGGATTGTCCGCCGATTGGGATGCTGGCTCCGTGGAGATTCGGGCACAGACGTTCGAAAGCGACGTGGCGACGGGGACGGCACCGCTCGTCATCGCCAGCACGACGCTCGTGACGAACCTGAATGCCGATCTGCTCGACAGTCAGAGTGGAGCGTACTACCTCGACTCCGCGAACTTCACCGGCACGAACTGGACGGACCTCACGGATGGCGGGGCGACCACATTGCACTCGCACGCAACCCCCGCCACGGTAACGGTCGCCAATGAAGCGACGGACACAACCTGCTTCATCGGATTCTTCACGGCGGCGACTGGAGACCTCGGCCCAAAGACAAACGCAAATCTCACGTTCAATTCCAGCACGGGAGTTCTTACTCTCGTTGCCCCTGTTTTGGGCACGCCTACAAGCGGCACGCTCACCAATTGCACAGGACTCCCGGTGAGCACCGGAATCAGCGGGCTCGGCTCCAATGTCGCCACGTTCCTTGCTACGCCTTCCAGCGCGAACCTTGCATCCGCCGTCACGGACGAAACCGGCACAGGAGCTCTGGTGTTCGCCACATCGCCGACGCTGGTGACTCCTGTACTTGGTGCCGCCACAGCAACCAGCATCGTGGTGTCAAGCCTGTTTACGGCACCGGGGGTGGTTATTCCGTATGCCGGATCACAGAGATTCATTGAGTTAGACAATCCAATCACCGATGTTGATGCTGATGGCCTCACCATCAGCGCAGGATCGGCGGCGGCGGGGACGGGAACTAATCGTAATGGCGGAAGTATCGTAATGAACACAGGAGACTCTACCGGCTCCGGTTCATCTACGTGGACAGTAGTGACGGCACCCAGTGGAGGAGTAGGTGGTACATCGGCTCGCTTCGCAGTAACAACCGGAATTTTCAGTAGCGGGCAAACAACGTGTACGCTTGATCTGGGAGTTGCTGGTACTCGCAGTGGCAACTTGAAATTGGAAGGCAGTACATCCGGTTACGCACTCTTAGTGCCGACGGCCGCCGCCGGAAGCGTCACGATCACACTCCCCGCGACAACCGGCACCGTGGCGTTGACGGCGAACAATCTGAGCGTGTTTGCGGCCACGACCTCCGCACAACTTGCCGGTGTGATTTCCGACGAGACAGGCAGCGGGGCACTGGTGTTTGCAACGTCGCCGACTTTAGTAACTCCCGTGCTGGGGGCAGCAAGTGCGACTACAGTTTCCGTTGGCACGGCGACAAACCTGCAAACGGTTCACGCATATCAGGCAAATGGAACGGCCACGTCGGCGCAATTTCTCGCACAGAACGACAACGCCACGTCCGGGTCAGCGGGTTACGCCTTTCAGGTTGCGCACAACTCAGAGACGACTGCCTACGCTCCGAAGTGGGGAATTGTCGTGGAACGGACGGGAGCATATGGCACTGGCCCGATGTACTTCTACGCCAACAACACGGCCGATGCCAGCACATTCGCAACAGGAACGAAAGTAGTCACTATTTTTGGGTCGGGCGGCGTCAACATTGGCGCTCCAACTGGCGGCGATAAGGGGGCAGGGACACTCAATGCAACTGGAGTTTACGACGACAATACGCTGCTTTCAGATTTTCTCTGGGACCTCCGCTACGACGGCAAGGTGCGACCGGAAGACGAGGGGCTGTGGGGGAATGCCCGGCTGTGGAGCATTGAGGAGACGGAACAATTCACCCGTGAGCATCGGCACATGCCGTCAATGCCTGGGCGCGAGCAGTGGAAGGCAGGCTCTCGCAGCCTGGGCGAGTTGGTCACGGCGCTGTGGCAGACAGTCGAGCATCAGCAAATGCAGATCATCGACCTCCATCGGCGGCTGAGTGAGCGGGATTCAGGGTGAGGTTTGGGGTTAAAGGAGACGAGACGATGGCACGACGACCGGACGAAACTCGCGAGCAGTACGCAATCCGTCAAGCGTGGGAGGCGCAGGAGGCGGAGCGTCTCGAACTGCAACGGCAACAGGAGGAATACCGTCGCGAGACGCAACGGCAAAATGATGCGGCACGGCAACGGGCACTGCCGCCAGCCCCGAATCCGCGATACTCAACGGACATGGCTCCGCCCTCGCTGAATCCACCACGCGGAGGCGGCGACCCCAACAGCACATTTCAGGCGAATCCCGAAGATTCGGCTGGCTACGCGCCAGTATCGCTTGGCCCGACGGGACGGCCGCTGCCTCCACCGCCTGAGCCTCCGAGCGGCAGTGCCGGTATCTACGGACCATCGACATCGACCTTGCCAACCGGCAACCTGCTCCCGCCCGCGCCGCCGTTGCCGGAACCGCCGCCGGACGACTACGGCCTTGACGCGAACTACAACCCCTACGACCCATCGAGACCGGAATACTACGGACCTGACGGCGAAGTGCTGGCTTACGATCCGACGCTCGCACCGACCGATCCGCTTGCGGGAATGCGAAACCAACCGTGGACACCGCCGACAACTCCCGGCGTGTGGCCCGTGCCGACATACGATCCTCCGGTTGACGATTCCGGCCTTAATGTCA
>C687J35021_10001335_pt1 | contig 18634 bp, 23 predicted proteins | sample RifCSPhighO2_12_FD_35021 | JGI IMG/M metagenome (IMG submission 35021)
GAGGATTTTGAGAAGTTATTTATTGAATTCAAGAAATTAGATGAAAGAAGTTATACCTAGAACCATCGCCGAATTTGGGGAATATCTTATTGATGGATGTATTGCAGAAGCGAGAGGAGAGTGCGTAATTCTATATAAAGCAGTTGAAAAAAAGAATGAAAAGTATTTGTATTTTTCCGGCGGAAACTACTTTGAATACAAAATAGGTGAAATGAAATGCGAAAATGATCCTTCGCCTAAAACATTGTTTTCTTATGGTTTACACGTCGGTTGCAAGGATTGGGAAAGCCAAAAATTGAAATGGGAAAATTTTGTTTTATTGGAGTGCGAGGTTCCGATGAAGAAAATAGTTATTCCTGATGATTTTCATGGAGCTGTTCGTTCCAGCGAAATGAGAGTTTTACGAGAAGTGGAGAAAGATATAAGCGATAATTTATTTTTAGGGCATGACTGGGTAATTGATTCGGCTTTTATAAACAATTCGCAAAGACCTATTTGGTCATGTCGTTGTCTTCTCTGTAATAATAAAATAGCTATTATCGGGAGATATTTTATAGATGTATAAAAACTGTTTACACGAAAAAACGCAAGAAACGAGAGAATATAAAATTAAAAAAATGGAGGGGAGAAAGTGCGAAATATGCATGGTAGTAGAAACATGCGTAATATGCGGCGCGACGCGTTCAACACCAGAATCCATAAGAACGCCTCTATTATGTTGTAATANATTTCATAATTATGGTAGTCATTGATTTGACTGAACAAGAGGCAGAACTCTTTAAGAAATTCCGCAAGTTTCAGAATTTGTTTGAGCAACTGGATAACATGCAAAGTGGAAAGGTTACTGTTCATATCGCCAATAATCAAGTGCGATTCTGGGAAGTATCGGCAAGTTATCCACAGAAAGATAAGATTGTACAAACAAAAATAGATATGGTATAATTAAGTGAGAGCATTGCCCTAACCTGCGGTGGACGCTCTGATGCATATATCGGCGGCCGCTGAATATGCTAATACAGAGTAAGTCCTAACCTCTACGGTGGGCCTTAGAAGCTGACTTTTTGTTGGCTTTTGAGGCCCACTTTTTTATATGCGATTATTATATTTCAGAGACGCGGCTATGGCAAAAACTTGGGGATTAGAGTTTCCCGAGGCACGATACCGAAAATTCGGTGTGTTTGTAATCCAGCATAAAAAAAAGATCGTGTCTGTCCTCATGAAGAAATCCAACTGGATGGGTCTTACCTATAAAGAACGGCCAGAACGCACTTGTGAGGTTATCGCAAGGGCGATGAATCAATTATTAAAAGCATATCCGGAGCTTAAAAAGTAATGCCAGAAAAAAACTCCAAAATAGCAGAAGTTGTCAAAAAAGCAATTACCGGCTACGAGGCATGCTTAAAATACAAGAAGTCCCGTCTTGAGCAGATCAAGATTGCAATGGATGAATATAACAATCAGGTCGGGCCTGCGTTAGCCGGAAGATTCAATGTTCCAGTGCCGGTTGTCTCCGGATTCGTAGAAACGCTGTTGTCTAAAATTGACGATAAGCCGAGCCTAATTTTTGAAAGACAACGAGAGGGTACTCTGAAACTTGCAAAAAAAGTAACTGCCGCATGGATAGAGGACTCTGAAGACGAAGAAGCGGACTGGGCGGAAGAAGACGGTCATGCAAAGAAAAATGCAATTTTTGAAGGTATGGGGATTTACAAAAAATGGACGGAGTCAGACCCTACATTCAAAGACAAAATAGAGGCAGTGTCATTGTTTGATTTTATCTTTGACATAAAAGGGGGGAGTAAACTTGAAAATCATCGGCTTCTTGGCCAAGACAACATCGAAAGGACGAAGGAGGAACTTGAAGATAACGAAGTATATAACCAAGAGCAAGTGAAATTACTTATCGCCGCAGGTGCAGAAAAGGATTATCAAGATTGTACTGGAGAATACGCTGGAAAGGTCAAAAAATACGATCCATTCGGTTCAGAACCGGAGTATGCGTATGGCGCATTTCGTTTATGTGAAATGGGCGTTGAATATAGGGGGGAACGATATTATGTCTTATTTGATTATCGGTCTGGTATTTGGATTCGGGCAGGTCTTTGGAAAGAAGAAATAACTAAATCGAATTTATGGTGCTGGGTTTCTTTCTCTACACATCCCAAACGAGACAGATTTCTTACCAAAGCTCCGGTTGATGATATTATTCCAGTTGCAGAAGCAACAAGAATACTTTTCAATCAATCGCTCGACAATCTTGAAAAACGAAACTGGGACATGAAAGCGTTTGATGAGGATTTGATTACTGATCCACGATTGCTGGAATGGAATCGGTCTGACAAACTAGTGCCGGTTCAGGCATCAAGAAAAGGAAAATCACTATCTGACGCGGTGTATCAGTTCACCACACCGGATAGCACGATGATTACGATTCGTCTGATGGACTTTTTGAATGCGTATTGGGGAAGGCAATCCGGCGTTACTCCCGATGTTCAAGGCGCGAGTGAAGAAAAACGAGTCGGTATTCTTGTCTCAAACATTCAGCAGGTAGCGGATCGTCTTGGATATACAAATAAACAATATGTGAGGACATGGAAGCGATTGGGGCTGCGATATTTATGGGGTTTGAAAGAACACATGTCTCAAAAACGGCTTATTAAAGTTATCGGTGAGAAAGGCGCGGAATGGGATGAATTGCTGAAGAAAGAGCTTGAAATAGGGCTTGCAGTAAACGTAAGAGGGGGTCGCGCGGAGTTAGAAGCAGATGAGTTAAATCAAAAAAGACGAGCAGAAGCAGTCGTGGCGGTAGCGGGAAACGCAATCCTTCTTAATCAGATGAACCCTACATGGGTCGTAGAGCAGATATTACGAACCGGACAGTTTGAAGATGAGGATATTAAATCAGCATTTGATAAAGACACATACGGAGATAGAGAACTTATGAGTGAAGCCGCGCAAGCAATAGAAGAAATCCTTGACGGCAAAACACCGAAATTAAATCGCGGCGCTACGGATGCGTTTATGCAAAAGATTCTGGACTTTGCCACAAATACTGATGTGGATGAGAAGACATTTTACGCGCTTATTCAATACGCACAGGCACATGCGATTATCGCAGCGGAGAACATGAATCGAAAAGCAAGCAATATGATTATGGAAATGGGAGGAGGTCAAAAAATAGGCGCAATACCGAAGCCGGTCGTCTCTGGCGAGCCAAGAGTTCCCAATGCGCCTAAAATTCAAACACCGCAAGCATTGGCGGGCGTAGCACTATGAAAGATTTTGAAGGAAAAGTAGAACTGCTTTTACAGAAGTTTCATAATTCGAGACCGGATTTTGAAAGTCAAATCGGAGAATGGAGAAACGAATATCGAAAAGCAATTATTGCGGTCAATCTTCAAGAAAATCCGGTTATTAAAGATTTCTGTTCTAAATTGTTTGATGAAATAGAAGGAATAAACTATCGGCTTCAAAATGAGCGGCTTTTGAAAGAAGATGTCCGGGAAAGATTATTGGATAAAAGGTCATTATTTGAGGAATTTCTATATTGTTTTGTGGGAGCGCAAAAAAAGATTGCTTCCATAGAACACGAAATAGAAAAAAATCTATAACCATGCCATACCATCATCATTCACCATCAAAACGAGCGCAGTTAATGAAAAAAATGCCGGCGAAAGGAAAATTGGAAGCGGCAATGAAAGAAGTGCATACGAACATTCCTTCTACGGTTGAGAAAGCGAATGTATCTGGTAAAAAACGAGAAGCGATGATTCGCGCAATCGCGTTTAGTAAAGCGAGAAAAAGGTCGTAATTACAAATAACTTAATTTATTATGCCAAAAGGAATAAGAAAATCATTAGAAGAAAAGGAAGCGGAGCGAATCGCAAAAGAGGAAGCGAAAGCGGCAAAGAAGGCGGCGAAAGAGATGGCTAAATTAGCCATTGAGCCAGAATTAGCCGAAGAACCAGACGGTGAAAAGACTGAAGGCGGACTTGAAGTGCCTGAAGACGCAAAGATTGAAGTCAATGATACGCCAAAGTTTGATCCTGATGCGAAAGTTGATGTCTGCAATCCGCACGATGTCGCAAATTATTATGTTCGCACCTATTCGGAAGAACGACACGGAAAGGATTATCTTGATAAAGCGCATGAACTTGCGAGAAACAAGGGATATGTGGTGCTTGGACACGATAAAGCGCGAATCCCGGGTTATCGTTTAGGAACTCCGGCACATGATGAAGTGCTCGGTTTAGAAAAATAATCCATCTGCCTGTGTGTTGGGCGTTATCAACTGTTCCTTCGGGAACATAGGACTCGGCCCTATTAAAAAATCGAGGGACGCGCGTGTGGCGGCCTATGAGACATAATCTCTACCACTGTTCTTAAAAGAACATGACTATCCCAGAATACAAAGAGGGTCAGGATGTAAAAGACCCTGATCTTAAAGATCTTATCGAAAAAAGCATCGAGGAAGAAGAACTTGCAAAAAAGGGTGAGCAACCGGAAAAAAAGGAGGAAGAGCTAGAAAAGGAAAAGCCGGAAAAACCCCTACCCCCCAAGTCGGAACGCCCAGTCGAGCATATTCCGGCTTGGAAACTGAAAGAAGCTGAATCAAAACTTAATTCAGTTTCATCCGAGCTAGAACTTTCAAATAAAGAACGAAATGATCTGAAAGCGAAAATCGAAGAGCTTTCAAAACAACCTCCGCAAAATGTTGATGATGAAATTCGGGAGTATGCCGAATCTATCGGCAGCGATCCGAAAGCCATTCAAGGATTAGTGGGACTTCTTCAAAAGCGTTTCTCGCCGCCAGCAGATTTTCAAAAGATAGTCGAGGCGCAAAAAGAACGCGATGAACAAGAAAAACTAAAACAAGAAGCAGAGTCGGAGTTTGAGGAACACTTTGCGGCATTGTCTAAAAAGTATCCTGAAACATCAGATTTGAAAGTAAAACTTCACGAATTTGCGTTTTCAGAAACATACGCTCCGTATTCTTTAGAACACATCTTTATGCTTGAACGAGACAACATTATCGAACCAAGAAAGAAAGGCCCTGAAGGGTCTCGCGGAAAAGCAGAAGGACATACTCGTCAAGGAGAATTAACTGAAAAGGATATTGATGAGATGTCGGATAAAGAGTTTATGGAGTATTCGGAGGGACTAATACGGAAGGGGACGCTAAAAAAGATTTAATTTGTAACATATGGCTAATACGATTAGTCCAGTATTCGCAAAATTCTGGGACAAAACACTTCAGATTGTTTTTAACAATGTGAATGTTTCTCAAAGTTTTGCGCGAATGAATCGACTCGGTAATTTAAGACAGGGGAATACGCTCTCGCGTTCTATCCTCACTAAATTATCGCCTCGATCATATACGAGAGGAACTGCGGTTACGATTCGAGATGTTACTCTCACGGAAGAAACACTTACAGTAAACCAAACGCCGATCATTCCGTTTTACATGGATGATTTGGATGAATTTCAGTCCTCCTTAAACAGAGGGGTTGCGGCGAGCGTAGGAAAAGAATTTGCCGTATCAGTCGCAAATAAGATGGACGGTGATGTGCTTGGTGAGATAGCAAATGCGGATAACGATGTGGATGATTTAGATGTAAACCCTTCTACGGGTACGAATAACAATGGCGTGGAGGTAACACCTTCAAACATTGATAAATTATTCTCAATCGCGGCAAAGAAATTGGAAAAAGCGACAAAGGGTCGTTTTCGAGGACAATATGTCGCCGTACTTTCGCCGGATATTATCAATGTTCTTCGTGAACGACTTGCGGGCAAGGACTCTGATCTTGGTGATGATGTTGGCACGAATGGAAAAGTAGGTCGTTATTGGGGATTTGACATTATTCAGGCAACTTCGCTTTATTACACCGCTACACTTGCGTTGGCAACACAGCCGATTGATGGAGACACAGTGGTAATAACGCAGGGGAGTAGCAGTGTAACATGGACATTCAAAACAACCCTCGGCACAACTGCAGGAAACGTTTTGATTGGAGCGAGCGCAGATGCAGCGAGGACAAACCTTGCAAAAGCTCTTTCAAATACGAATAGCGCTGCGGCATCTGCTGTTGATAGTGATTCAGTATATGTGGAACTTACAGCAGCAAATCGTGATCTTGTTGATACGCTTGCAGGAACAAACAATGCTTCAACAGCGGTTACGATTACGCTTGAAGGAAAAGGAGCGGTGGCTGTTTCTGAAACACTTACTGCTTCGGCAGATACATGGACAGCGGCGGTTCAAATAGAACATCAGTTTTTTGGTATCAATGGCGCTCCGGAACTTGTAGTGTCTTTGGATGTTAAGACAGACAGAAAGCCGGTACCGGATAAAATTGGAGATAACTGGCTTATCTACAATCTATACGGACTGAAGTCATTTGATGACCAAGACGCAATGATGTGCGATGTTAAAGTTAGAAGTGATAAGTATTGATAATAGTCAGTGTGTACTTTGTATTGTTTTTCATATAATGCTATGATTGCTTTATATGAAAACAAAACAATGTAAAAGGTGCAGCAAATCATTTGCTAAACCAAAATATAATAGCCAAGCAAGTTGGAAGAAACGAATTTATTGCTCTTTGGGGTGTGCCGCTGAAAGTAGATTAGGGAATGTTCCCAAAACTGCTTTCAAAAAAGGACATAAGACGTGGAATAAAGGTAAGCCACACAACAAAGAAACAATCCGAAAACTTATTGAGATAAATAATCTTAATAAACGAATAGGCAAAGAAAACCATAATTGGAAAGGGAGGAAAGCTGGTTATTCAGCAATTCATATCTGGGTAAATAAGCATAAGAAAAGACCTGATAATTGTTCCAAATGTGGTAAAAAGGGAAATTCGCATCAAATTCATTGGTCTAATAAAGACCATAAATACCAAAGAAATCTTGACGATTATATTGCCTTATGCGCTTCATGCCATAAGAAATCCGATAAAGCCAATGGATTATGCACCCACTGAAAAAATAAAAACACATGACTAATAAAAAACTTATCATTCTTGTGGTTCTCGTTGCCGCAGTCGTTGGCGGCACGACAGCCGCAGTATTTAGGGGAAAAACCGAGACGATAGTTAAAAACACGATTACAGAAGTAAAAAAAGAAGTTACTGAAAATGCCGGTGGCATATACAACACGCTTCAAAGTGTATTCAAAGATGGCCTGGTGTTAGATGAAATCGGCTTAAAAGCCAAGAAAATCTTTGTAGGCGATGGGGCGTATACGGCATATTATCAGAACCGCTCAGGGAAAATACAGCGCATCCAGTTTTTGTTGAGTACGGTAGCAACATCTTCCGGCGCTTCAGTATATGCTTCTTCTACGATGGCAGTTGATGTATATGTGTCGTCTTCAACTGTATTTACGGCGACAGATTATACGAAACAGGCATTTTCTACTTTGGCAACAAGCACAGTAGATCAGTTCATTCTCAATGATCACCAAATTTCGACTTCCACGCTTTCTCTTACGAACATTATCTCTGCTGGAAATTATAGAGGAACAACTACTATAGGACGCTTTCCGGATGGGGCGACTACTACACCCCCTGCGGATTGGATAGACCTTCCGCCGGATTATTTTGTAAGAGTGCATGTGCGTGCAAAAGGTGCATTTTGTGATCCTACTAGCAATGCCGCAAGAAACGATATTCGTTGGTGCGAACCGGCAACATCTACGAACCGTGGGTTTAACTTAGAAGGTCGATTACTTATTCTTGAGTAACCTCCTTACGGGTGTTCTCGAAAGAGAACGCTCGATTGGAGGTTATTCTTAACGCTAAAATATGAAAAAAACATTATTGATTATTTTCGTTACGATTGCGTTTATGTTTGGTATCGGCGGCATACTTAGTGCGATGCAAAAACAGCAGTCGTCATTGGGGCGGTTTCAATCTATCGGGAAATGTGAAACATCAACAAATGATTTAAGCGCGGCATCCGGCGCAACTACGACAAATCCAGCGGTAGTGAGTTTTCTTACGACAACAAGTGCGTCTTCTACGCTCTCTTGTTATGTAGAACGCGCAGATATTGTTGAAATGAATATCGGGCTATTCGCAAGTACCAGTGCGACTACCTTGCACTGGGGTCTTGAATTTTCCGATGATACGACTACTTGGTACGCGGAAGACACAAAAACAACGGTAAACGAGAACCTAGTGCGGCATAGCGCTACTACGACTCATTCATGGGCGGCAAATTCCGCAAATGATGATATTCCAGTTGGAAAAAATGTAGTCATCAATCCGATTACATCAAAATATATGAGAATTAGCAGCAGTGTTTCCGGCGCAAACGGAGCGGTGCATTACCGCTTAGTGCTTCGGGAACGTGTAGATTAACCATGAAATTAAAATTTATATTTGGCGCACTTCTGGTACTTATTGCGATAGTTCTTTGGAATAAACGATTGCCTTTTGGTGCAGATTTTAACCAGCCGACAGAAGTTGGAAGTTCTCCCACATTCAATAAAATAACATTCAATAAAGCAACATCGACGGAATCAGTTACTATTGGGAATCTTCTCGAAGTTGTCGGCACGGGTACTTCTACGATAGCAGGATTGCTCGGGCTTGGTACTACTACGCCATATCTTGAATTTGGCATCAAGGGTGATGTTGCGATTGGTGGTGCCGTAGGAACTGCTACGATTTCAGCAGAAACTACTACATCTGGAAAGGGCGGATGTATTGAGTTGAGAAGTCAAGATGGTACATGGATTCGTCTTTATGCGGGAACTGCTGGTGCTTCAACTACTGATGCTTCTGTTGGAAAAGTTCTTGGCTATGGCGGTGTTAGTTTAATCGTGGGTCAAGGTCGTTGTCAGACCGGTAATGAATAACATATGAAAAAATACATTTTTGCATTTCTCTTTCTTTCTATAGCAATTCCAGTATCCGCAAGTTTTTGGGGCGGTATCTGGGGGCCGAAAGAAGAAATAAAAGAGACAAAAAAAGAGCAACCAAAGCCACTTATGCTTTTTGGAGGTGGAGGTGAAGAAATCGTTGTAAGCAAAACTTCCGGCGCTCAATCATTCGAGCTTCCTAATGGGACTGTCTCCGCTCCTTCACTTACTTTTACGAATGATACGAATACCGGATTATATCGAATCGGAGCAGATAATCTGGGATTCTCCACCGGAGGAACGGAGCGATTGCGAATCAATGCGGATGGTCAAGTAAGAACCGGAGGAGGGCAACTGGGAACAGTTATTTTAGGGCGAATTATCACTACTGTTGCTTCAGGGACTATTGCCATTGGAGGACTTCCCGCGAGAGACCACCTAAAAATTAAAATTACTATTCCTTCGATGGATGCGACGAGTTCTCCTACATTGAGTTTCAACGGCGCAACTTCATCAGCGAATATCGCATATACGGCTGCGAATATCTATTCAGGAGATGTAGTAACTAGCAGGGCGAGCACTACTTTCCCGGTTGTTATGGAAGCTTCTTCTGGTACTTCTGATTACTGCGGATATTGGCAATGTGATATTACCGGAGAAATTTCAGGAACTTCTACGGTACGAAAATCAATTAAAACAGATACAGCACACTCCTATCAAGTTGGGTCAGATACGGGGCGTACGTTCAGCATCGGGTATTATGATGTTGCCAATTCTGCCATTCATGAAGTTAAACTCACTTGCGGACAGGCGGGGGAAAACTGCGGCATAGGAACGGAATTTATCATTGAAGCAATCGTAAATGATGATTGATCATGCCTAATGATTTTACCCAATACATCGTGTATATCCTTCTTGGACTTCTGTTCGGTAAGGATTATCTAAACGCTTTTTTCAAAAAGAAATTCGGTTTAGAGATAAAAAACGGAAACGGAAAAATCGAACATCGTATTGAGGACTTGGAAGGACATGCGAAAGTAGCCAACGAAGAGATGAAAGGGGTACAAGAACGGCTAACAAAAATCGAAACTAAACTGGATATTTTAATGAAACATTTTCAATTATGATTACCGGCGGGCTTTTACCCTTGTTTGTGAAGAATTATGGGATATAAATAACGGCCGTACTCTCTGCAAAGATTGTCATAATAAAACAAAAAATGGAAAACCGAAAAAAAATGGGATTTGGATTACTTCCGTTACCGCCCGACCAGCGCGACTTCAGTTTAGGCGCGATTCCTTTTCTGCGTCCCGAAAAGGTTCCTGATTTTGATTTTGAGATTCCCTCGGCAGAGGTAGAAGACCAAAAAGAAACGGATTTTTGTGTGGGCTTTAGCACCGGAGTTGCTAATGCTACGCAAGAAAAGAAACGATTAAACATGTACTGGCCGTGGGCTTGGGCGAAAAAAGAAACTGGAGATGTGGAAGGATTTGGTCTTGATCTACGATCCGGCATGAGAGCGCATGTGAAAGTTGGAGCTCCCGAATACGATTCAAAATTCAGTTTAGAAACACAGAGTCCGCAATTTTTAAGATACTTTGAGAACTATCCGAAAGAATATGAGGAGCAAGCGGTCATCCATAAAAAACAAGCATACTTCAGCGTAGGAGGATTGCGAACGGTATATGATTCCATTGTGGCTACATTGTGGAAGTATCAAGACGAACAGAGAGTAATTCCTACTGGTATGTTATGGCGTTCAGGGTGGAATGTAACGGACGGGGTTGTTCCTTCAGTGGTCGGCCCGGACGGGGACTTCGGCCATTCTTTCTTTTGGAAAGGACAAAAGTATATCAGAGGAAAACGGCATCTCATTGCTCAATTATCAAACGGAGAAGATGTGGGAGATAAGGGACTGATGTATTTTCCCGAATCAATCGTGAATCAGGAAGCGACCTACGGGAATTTTATGTTTCTCGACTATCCTGCGGGTTGGACAAAAGATGACATTATTGCCACAAGCCAAGAATATCGAGCGGGGTTTTACGGGAAAGTAGGAATTTATTTTAAGAGATTTTTCTTATGGACGAAATAAAACAAGAACTTGCAATGTTTCAGTTACATCAACTGAAAAGGAATAATGAAATGACAAATCTCATCAAAGAATTGGAGGGAAATGTTAATTCTGCCTTTGGAGAAAATAAGGGATCATGGAATAAAATATGGAGTTTTGCAGACGGTTTGTCAAAGCGATTAGAAAGTTTAGAAAGTGTTTTGGCCAAAGAAGCAGCGTGGTCTGAGAGTATTGTAAATAGATTGGACGATTCTGAACAGAGGATAAAGATATTGGAAGGTCTTGCCATAAAGACGCAGGAAAAAGAACCTAAATCCCTCTGGAATTTATTCAAATGAGCGTAACCACACAACAACTTTACGATAAAACAAAGCGAATCCTCGATGGTGAAGCCATCAGTGAGAATACTTTTATTGATTTCTTGAATGTCGTCAAAAATAAGAGAGAAGCGGAACGAAGATGGCAGTTTTTAATGAGAGAAGATTCGAGTCAAACGGCAAGCGCGGGAGATAACTATTTGAATATGAAAACTTTGCCGACTGATTTTGCTTTGGATTACAAGATATTTGTCGGCGATTCGCTTATTGAGTATCTTCCGACCCCTTTTGAAGAAAGAAGATTTTATCGGGATTCTGCTAAAAGATATTACATTGATTTCAGGAATGGCCAATTTGCGCTTACCGGAACAGGTGAGTCGGGATCAATTTATTTAATTTATTTTGCTTTTACCGCTGATGTCGTCGCGATTGGAGATACATTTCCAACAGCATGGCCGGATAGATTTACTCCTATTCTTTCTTTTGATGTTGCGGCTATGTTTCGAGGAGGAGTGGATTTTGATAGTGAAAATGCACGAATGAGTTCGGAGAATAGATTCGCGGCCAAACAACTATATGACGCAATGATTTCATGGAATAACCTACTCATTTTACGATCTATGAATCATAGTGCGCGACCCACGCAGATCAATATAAGCACGCATCCTAATGTTCCGAATATATCATGGTAATAGAACGAAAAATTGAAAGATTCCCTTTTGGTGTCATATCGTCAGAGGAAGCAAATAAAATCCCCGATGGGTCTGCTTCTGATTCTTTGAATTGGATCACAAAGGGCTCACACATTGAGCTTGTTAGAGGATACCAACGCCTCGGCAAAACCGAGAATACCGGTCTTGCCTCAATCAGCGGCTTGATTGTCGGAAAGAAAATAGATGGTACTCAAATTCCAATTCGAGCAAGAGGAAGAAAACTTGAATGGTATGACTCTGCGGATGACGACTGGGAAGAGATAGGAACAAACATTTTAGGAACTACGATACATACAGATGACGGCGAGGATATGTCAATGGCGAACTATCAGCATTTAGCCGGAGCGCAAGTATGGGTCTCAAGCCCGAATACCGGACTTTTTAAGATTATGATCGCCAATCCCGCAGACGGAGAGAACAACTTTAGCGCAAGCACAAACCATAAGGGACACATAATAACAGAGTTAGGAAGGATGTTTTTATGGAACAGGGGAGCACAAACCGCATCTTCTTTGGGGGGCAGAGCAGTTGATAAAAACTCTATTTATCTTTCTAAAATAGACAAAGATGAACTGTCTGATTATACGCAAGTTACCGGCGAGAATATCGGAACTGGTGATGGTACGACTAAAACTTTTACTGATACGCTTGCCGATATTACTGGAGTTCGCACGGCGCATAATGTCATAGCCACTGATGGAACAGAAACCTTTACCGATGACGGAAATGGAGTTTTGACTGGTTCATTGGGGGGCGCGGGCACGATTAACTATACTACCGGAGCAATTTCAGTAACATTCAATGCCGCGCCGACAAACCTTCAGGCGATTACTTCTGATTATTACTATGAGGATTCAACCGATGGAGGAATTGCCGATTTCAGAAAAGCAACACCAAGAGTTGCAGGAGAAGGAGCAGTGTTTCCGCAACACGAAGGAGGAGCGGTGATGGCGGTGCTTTCTATCAATGATTCGCAATACTGTCTGCATCGTTCAAAATCATACAAACTAACAATTACTGGAACTGACACGGGAGCAACGAATTTAGTGTTTAGAGATAAAGTAGGCATTCCGAACTTCCGATCTGCCGTTTCAACTGCGGAAGGGATTTATTACATAGACGACCAAGATGAAAACGATGTTCATTTTAGATTGCTTACTTTTCTTGAAGGAAACACCGAGCTTCTTCCGCAAAGCATTTCAAAACAGTTTCAAATCGAATCTACTCGCGTGGGAATTGACTTGACTGACTTTCGTTTTAATAATGGAGCGATGATTGAATGGGGCGATTACATCATATTCGCAGGAAGACACAAGGACTCAACAAGAAACAATAGATTATTCGCGTATCATCGAAAGCAAGGAAGCATAGATATTTTGGAAAGATTTGTAAGATGTTTGGCAATCTATAACGGAACATTGATAGCAGGGGATTCATTAAGTGGGAATGTGTATACGCTTTTTAGCGAAGTGTCGGACGATATTGGACTCATCAGAAATTACTGGACAGGAAATATCAGTAAGTTGGGAATTGCACAGTTGAAAAGAACGCATGAATTGATTTTAGAAGGCAACATCGGGCCGGATCAGGTATATCAAATCTATTTATCATTCGACAGAGGTTCTTTTGTAAACATAGGGAGTATCCGCGGAGACGGCTCGTATGTGGATAGAGGCCAAGCAGTGAATGTCGGCAGTTTAACGCTTGGTGCGGGTGAAGTCGGTGGAGGATCAGACGGCATAACAGCATATCACTATAAACGAGAATTCAAAATACACACAGACAAATTCGATGAGGTACAGATTAAATTTATCGCATCAGAGAACGATCAAGGAAATACCGTTGACCCCATCGGATACGCTTCCATTAGCTTAATAAATTTCTTTGATATAAGGCCGAAACAACATAAATCCATAGAAAGATACAGAGTATGAGTATATTACAAAAAATCGCGTTAATACTTATCGCGCCGATTCTTGCCATCGGTGCATTACTCACGCCAGCAAATCCGATTTCGATTTCTTCAGATAAACAGATTTCAAAACTTCAGCAACAAATAATCGACTTAGAAAATAAACTTGGCAGCTCTTTTCCAGATTCGTCTTCAGTAGTCGCTTTTTTTGAAACATCGCTTGCGACACCACTGACTGCATCGGGAACTACCATGACATTGGTCTCTGCGGCAGACAAACAGGGAACTACCCTGGCTTCTTCCACTTATGGATTTATTCTTGATGAAGGTACGGCATCAGAGGAGATTGTTTTGGCCGATTGTACGGGAACTTCTTGCGCCAACATGGAGCGCGGACTTGATCCGAGAACCGCCACTACAAGCGTTTATGCCCTTATTAAAGCTCATGCTCGGGGAGCTTCCGTAAAAATAACTGATGCGCCTAAACTCTTGCAGCTTTCAAGATATTTAAGCGGAGATGCTGGAATACCAAAGGCGATCAGATTCAAAACCGGCGTTTCTACTTGCGCGGATAATAGTTGTATAAAAGATAAAGCGTATATTGACGCTACCGTTGCTGCTGGAGCCGCAGACGCGAATGAAACGACTGAAGGCATAGTGGAAATAGCCACTGCCCAAGAAGCGGCATCTTCTACATCCGGTTCTAGTAAAACATTAGGGCTTTCTACTAGCATTACTTCGGCTGTCCAAACAGGGACTACTACAATCCCGGTAACCAGACCCGATGGATTTCTTTCTCCGCAATTCATTGCTACCGCGACTGCTAGTTACTGGTTCGGAGCTTCCACTACTTTTAGCGGGAGTCCGATAAACATAACCGGAGCAACCGTAAATGTCGGCACGACTGATTTCAACATTGGCGGCGTGGATTATACTTTCCCATCTTCGCAAGGAGCTTCTTCTTCAGTTTTGACTCTAGGCACGGGAGGACTGATTACCACTCAACAAAGCAATGATTGGGAATTATTGGGACAAACCATAACCACCGGAGCGCAGGCAACGGTTACGGTTTCCTCTCTTGCAAATAGAAGGCAATACATGATTCGGGCGTATGCTCCAAGTATATCAACCGGAGGCAAGACCTTTATGTCTTTTCAGTGTTGCGATCAGAGTTATACATGGAATACGCAATCAGGAACTTCAACTGCGGGCAGGGATCATAAATCAAACAATTTCTTTAATGGCTTTCAATTACAAGAATTAGCCGGAACAAATCAGCATGATTATACGGTGTTTGTGAATAACGATTCAGGAGATACAAAGACCTACTCATGGACGGGACACGCTGGCAGGACGAATGAAACTTTCCCAACTCCCGTCAAAGGAGCCGGATATTGGGCTTCCACTACGCCGTCAGTGATAAATACAATTATCTTTTACGCAGACGGAGACGCACAAGTAGCAACATTTGGAAGCGGTGCAGTGCTTTCGATTTTTGGAAGTAGAGATTAGTCAATAAACAGCATGTTTTATGCCAATAACACAAGCTAATTTAGGAGCAACGGTAAAAATCGGATCAACGATTCAGGCGGATGAAGCGGCTGATTTATTACAACGAGGTTTCCTTCAAAACACAGGAGAGCCGGGAAGTTTTAAGTTTGTAAAGCCGTTGGGCGAGACACAAGCATTCGGAGCAATTCCTCCTCCAGCTACTCCTCGGCCGGTTATGCCAGTTCCTTCTTTTACTGAAACACTTGCTCAAACGAGAGAAGCGGAAGTGAAGAGTACGCAGGCTTTGATAGATGCTATTCGTAGCGCGTTTCAGGAAAGAGTGTCCCGCGCTCAAGAAGAAGGAAGAATACGAGGTGAACAACAAAAATCTCTTTCGGTGCGTGCGGGTCTCGCAGGTAGCGACATAGCTTCAGCGCAGGCGGCAGGAGTAAGAGTTGGTACAGAAAAAGAAATGAGAGCTATTGAAGCAGAACAAGCCGCTACAATAGCTCAAGCGATTTCCAAATCTGACGAAAATGCTATTCGCATTGCACAACTTTCACAAGCAGAGGCTGTTCGAGGCGTTGAAGAATCTCAAAAAGAACGAGAAAAACTTTTGACTGAAAGCAGGGGTAATGCTGCTCTTGTGTTTAAGGCTCTTGGCTCACAAGGCAAAACCTTTGATAACCTTTCCGAAGTTGAAAAAAATTCTCTTAGAATCTCAACTGGATTCAGTGATTTGGCACTGGAGGGGCTATTTATCTCAAGTACCCCAGAAACACAACTATTAAGCAAAGACCCAATTATTGCCGGAACAAAAGCCATTTATTTCGTTAAAGACCCTTCTTCTGTAACTGGATTTAAGAAGATTGAGCTAGACACAGGCGAACAGCTTGAAGACAAAAAAATTATAAAAGGAGATGATGGTATTTATGTTATTGATCCAAAAACAGGAACATTTACAAAAGTAGGCGGAGAAGGGGTAGAAGCAGAAAAAACAAGAGCAGAAATTGAAAAAATTAAAGCAGAAACCGCAAAAATAGCCAAAGAAACAACGGGAATATCCGGGGAAGCTAAGTCTCTTAAAAATCAAGCGCTTACATCCGCCCAAGAATTGCTGACTAAATTTGCAGAAAATAAAGGTGCAGTTGGGAAATCGAGTATATTTGGAGCTATCCCCGGTTTCAACATTCTTGCAGGAAGAAGTGATTTTGTGGTTCAGTTTAATAATCTAAAATCCCTGCTTTCTTTGGATAATGTTAAATTCTTAAAAGGACAGGGGCAGGTTTCTGATGCAGAGCGTAAATTATTGGCAGAAGCGTCAGCGAAACTTGATTTGGCTCAATCAGAAGGAGAGTTTGAAAAATCTTTGAAATCTATTATAGAGGGATTAAGCGGAAAAGAAAGCTTGACTGATAGAATTCGTATACGCCTCCAAGATGGGCAAGAAGGAACTATTGATGAAAATGAATTTGACCCTAATACAATGACAAAAATATAATGCCTCCAAAAAGTTTTATTTCAGATACAGGAATACCGAAAAGTTTTCTCCCTGATATAACAAAACCTGTCAAGGCGGGATTTCTTTCTGGTGTCAAAGAGGACATTGCCCAGAGAACAAGAAAAGCAGAAGAGGCAGAAACACAATTTGCGAAAGGTGAAATTTCTTTTCCTAGGGGGACATTAAGAGTAGCTGGACAAGCAGCAGGAGGAGTTTTTGATATAGCGGGAAGAGGGTTGGGCGCAATAACGCCTGATATTATTGAGAAGCCCATTGTAAATGCCCTTGCGTCTATTGCAGGAACAAAGCCAATTCAGGAAGTGGTGAAAGTTTATCAGGATTTCAAAACAAAGCACCCCGAAGCGGCCAAAGATTTAGAAGCCGGAGTTAATTTAATTGCTGTTTTGGGTGTCCCAAAGGTAGGCGTAAAAGTAGCCGCTCCTATCAAAACAACAGGTGAGGTCTTAGTAAAAGGAGGAGAGGCGGCAATACAAGCCGGAAGGCAGGGTTTTGTAAGAGAACTTATCCGTCCAGTACAAACAAAAGCGGTAAAAGAGGCACAAGTAGCAAGGACAACCGAAACTGGGGTGGGTGTTTTCAAGAAAAGTGTTGTTGCTCCCACCAGAACGGAGTTAAAAGCGGAGGAGGCGGTTTTGAAGATACCAAATATCAATCCAAAGGGAACGGCACAAAGAAATTTTAATATCATTCAGGAAGAGAATCTTAAAAAGGCCGAGGCATTGAAAACACAACTTCAAGCGAATGATTTTAATTATCCCCGAAAAGAACTAAACGCCGCACTAGAACGGGCGGCAGAAAACCTAAAAAAGAATCCCGCGATTGTTGGAGATGCCGAAAAAACAGCGCAAAAACTTATTGATGAAATAAACAGACGCGTTGCAGAAGCTCCGGCCAAAGGGTCAAATCTTTTACAAATAAGGAAGGATTTTGATTCATGGGTAAAATCACAAAAAGGAGATGTGTTTGATGTAAGCAGAGAAAGTGCTTTTACAATATCAAACAGAGAAATAAGACGAACAATAAATGATTTTCTTGATAAAAACGCTCCTGATGTAGGAGTTAAGCAATCCTTGCAAGAACAAAGTGCCTTATTTGAAGCAATGGAAAATATCATTCCAAAGGCGGCAGTAGAAGCAGATACAGCATTTGGAAGAACTTTACAAAGAGCGGGAAAGGTACTTGGAACAAAAAATAAAATAGTTCAAGGAGTAGCCGCCGCCGTAGGCATTGGAGGCCTCGGAGCGGCCGCAACATTCGCTCCGGGCGCAGCTGTGGTAGGAATTGGAGGAGGGCTTGTGTTCAAAGGAAGCAAGTTGGTTTTGAAGCCACAAGTTAGGATTGCCTTAGGCAATTTACTCAAAGAATATGATAAACAAATCGGCACGGGGATAACCGCACTTTTAGGTGGAGGTGCTATTAGAGAAGCAAAGGAGGCAAAAAAAGAATTAGAAAAACTACTGGAGGAATATGATTAACGCCTCATTTCTTGGATTAGTGTATTCCAAAACCAAATACTCCATCCAGCAATTATTGCCCAAAATATCAAAAAAACCATACTATTTACGCCACTTTTAACGCTTTCTTTAATTCTACCACAACCTAACTATTTTATCAATGCCATTCCTTGATGCCTTCAAACAATTAGAAATTAAAAACCAGGTTGCCAAAGACCCTAACTTGCAGGCCATGATTCAGAAGATTCGTGATATTTTTCAACGACGAACCAGAACAGA
>C687J35021_10001336_pt1 | contig 18624 bp, 17 predicted proteins | sample RifCSPhighO2_12_FD_35021 | JGI IMG/M metagenome (IMG submission 35021)
GCCTGTTTACGATCTCCCAGGAGTCGCGCAGCGGTCTTTGCGGGATGGTATGCAAGGCGCGGTGCGCAGCCAATAGCTCGGCTATTGGCAAGCGCCGCAACGCCGCAGACCGCCCGCAAAGACCGCTGCCCGAAGGGTTGGAGCGAAATCGGGCGATTGAACGCCTCGGCTGCTTGCATGGGCATGAGCCCACGCGGCGCACCCGAAGCATCCACTCATCCCGATTGCACTCCAACGCGACCCCTGGGAGATCGTAAACAGGCTCTTAAGGATGACCTGCACAACTCCCTGCGGTCTGTGATAGCGCGGTCTCGGGCGGGCCACTGCGTTGCTTTTCTTGCCAATAGCGCGGCTATTGGCTGCAAAAAGACGCCTTGTGCCCCATCCCGATCCGCACTACCACCGCCTCGCGAGGGTTATGCAGGTCATCCTTAACAGGGCAGAGATGTAACACTCCTCAAGCGCACTTCCCAAATTACCGATATCCACCCATTACCCCAAGGAACCACCATGGACGTCGCCCTCACCAACAGCATCGTCAACACCGCCACCGCGCTGGCCAGTGCCAAGACGTCGGACGCGCTGAACATGGTGGTCTTGAAGAAGGCGCTGGACATGCAGGCCGTGTCGGCCGCCACGATGCTGGACGCCATGCAGCAGTCCATGCCCCAACCGGCGCTGGCAACGTCTGGCACGCTGGGCACCCAGGTCAACACGTTCGCCTGAGCCCCTCGACAACCCAGAGCAAGGGCGCGTAACTACCTCAGCCGCGCAGGCGACAGCCCTGCCACATCCACCTTCTCGCGCACCAGCTCCTCGGCCAGCGGCTCGCCGCGCAACAACTGCCGGGCCAACAACGAGGCACCCGCCGCGCTCTGGATCCCATACCCGCCCTGCCCGGCCAGCCAGAAGAAGCCGGGTACATGGTTGTCCCAGCCAATCACCATGTCGCCATCGGGCACGAACGAGCGCAGGCCCGCCCAGGTGTGGGAGGGGCGGCGGATCTGGAAGGTGGTTTTTTCCTCGATGTGATAAATCCCCGTGGCCACGTCCAGTTCTTCGGGCACCACGTCGTGCGGGTGCGTAGGGTCCGCGTTGGCCGGCGAGCCCAGCAGCTGGCCCGCATCGGGCTTGAAGTAAAAACTCTCGTCGATGCCGATCACCGCAGGCCAGTGCGTGGCATCCATGCCCTCGGGCACGGCAAAGGTGAAGGCGGTGCGGCGGCGCGGTTCCAGGCCAATGGGCGGCACGCCTGCCAGGCCCGCTACCACGTCAGCCCAGGCGCCTGCGGCGTTCACAATGGTTTTGGCCTGCAGCACCCGGCCATCGGCCAGGGTCACCTTCCAGCTATCGCCAACGCGCTGCAGGGCCGTGACCTCGGCATTCGTCAGCACCTGGCCGCCGCGCTGGCGCAGGCCACGCAGGTAGCCCTGGTGCAGCGCGTGCACATCGATGTCGGCCGCCTCGGGCTCGCTCATGCCTGCGGCCACGGCTTCGGGCTTCAGGCACGGCAGCTGGGCCAGCAGTGCGGCCTGCTCCACCCATTCCACGTTGGGCGAGATCGCATGGGCTTCTGCATAGGCCTGTTTCAGCATATCGAGCTGGTCCGGCCCGGCCACGTAGACCACGCCACGGGGCGAGAGGATGGGGTCTGACCCGAACTCCGGCGGCGGCGCGTCGTAAAAAGCGCGGCTCGCCCGCGTCAGCGCCTGGATGTTCGGTGTGCCGTAGGTAGCCATGTACAGCGCGGCCGAACGGCCGGTGGTGTGGTAACCGGGCTGCGATTCGCGCTCCAGCAGCAGCACGCTGGCGCCCTCCCCACCGGCTTTGTCCTGTACCAACTGCCAAGCCACCGAGGCACCTGCAATGCCCGCGCCAATGACGATGGTGTCCACTGATTGCATGGTTTTGTCTCCTGGCTCGAATTACACCGCTGACACTTGCGCTGCCGAGGTGGCACGGTCATCACGCGGCAGGCTGCGCGCATCGCGCGGATCGGGCGCACCGGTCACGATGGAGGTCAGCGCGGGCGCGGCGTTTGTTTGCATCAGCTTGGCGATGTCAGGCCGTGGGCGGGCAAGCCCGGCGATGCCCTTGAATGCTTGCTCCAGCGCGTGGCCCACGCCCAGCGTGTGGCGGTCGGCGCGAAAGCGCCCGACGATCTGCAGACCAAACGGCATCCCCACGTCATCCAGCCCGCACGGCAAACTGAGCGCTGGGTGCGTGGTCAACGTGGTCACATAGGTCAGCGCCAGCCATCTGTAGTAGTTGGCCTGCGGCTCGCCGTTGATGTGGCTGGCGAACAGCTGCGTCCACGCAAAAGGCGACACGGGCGTGGTGGGCGCCAGGATCACGTCGTACTGCTCATACAACTTCTGGAACCGCGCCAGGATGCGCGTCTGCTCGGCCTGCGCCCAGGCGCTGTCCAGCAGGGTCATCGCAGCGCCCATTTCGTAGTTGGCGCGGGTGTTGGGGCCCAGGCTGGTGGGGTCGCGCTCATAGGCCTCGCGCGTGCTGGCCACAAAGGCTTCGGCGCGCAGCACGTCAAAGCAGCGGTGCACGTCACCCAGGTCGATGTCGATGGCATCGCAGCTGGCAAACAGGTGCTTCATGGCCTGCACCTTGCGGCGGAACACGGCGCGGATGCCGTTGTCCACAGCGCAGGCGCCGAAGTCCTCGGTGTAGGCCACACGCAGGCGGCCCAGGTCCACCGTTTCGGGCAACAAGAAGCTCATCGGGTCCAGCGGGTAGCTCAGCGGGTCGCCCGCCGACATGCCCGCCGTGGCGGCCAGTTGCAAGCAGGCCTCTTCCACCGTGCGGCCCATGGGGCCCACCACCGAAATGGGGGTCCAGCCCAGCAGCTTGCGCGAGCTGGGCACCACCCCGGGCGATGGCCGGAAGCCCACCACGCCACAAATGGACGCCGGTATGCGCAGCGACCCGCCCGTATCCGACCCCGTGCACACCGGCAGCATGTCGCACGCCAGCGCAGCGGCCGATCCGCCCGACGAGCCCCCGGCATTCAGGTTCGGGTTGAACGGGTTGCCGGTGGCGCCCCACACCGTGTTGCGCGAGTTCGCGCCCGCCCCCATCTCGGGGATGTTGGTCTTGCCGGTGACGATGGCGCCCGCCGCGCGCAGCCGCGCCACCAGCACGTTGTCCTCCGCCGGGATATTGCTGCGGTAGATCTCCGAGCCGTAGGTAGTCAGCAGCCCAGCCGTGGCTTCGAGGTCCTTCACGCCCAGTGGTAGCCCGTGCAGCAGGCCCAGCGGTTCGCCACGCAGCACCGCCTGCTCGGCGGCCTTGGCCTCGGTGCGGGCGCGGTCGTAGCAGGTGGCGGTGATGGCGTTCACATGCGGGTTGACGGCCTCGATGCGCTCAATGCAAGCGTCGAGCAGCTCGACGGGCGAGACTTCCCGCGTGCCGATGCGGTGGCGCAGTTCATTGGCGGTCAGCTCGACCAGGGTGCTGTGTGAAGTCGTCATGTCGAATTTGTCTCCTTTTTTTGCTTGCCTGCTGGGGACCGATCAGTCTGCCGTGATGGCCGCCCGCTGCGCCACGGCGCGCATCAACGGCAGTTCCTTGTCGATCAACTCGCTCACCGCCTTGGCAGAAGCATAGGTCGGTTCAAACCCCACGGCGATCAGTTTGTCGCGGGTTTCGGGGTCTGCCACCACCTGCGCCAGCGTCAGCTCCAGCCGTGCCTTGACGGCGGGCGGCAAGCCGCGTGGGGCCACCATGGCCAGCCAAGTGTCCATCTCCACGCCGGGGTAGCCACTTTCTGCGAGCGTGGGCACCTTGGGCAGCAGGGCCGAGCGCTTGCCCGCCGTCACGGCAATGGCCTTGATCTTGCCGTCTTTCAGCTGGGGCAGCGCGGCCGACACGGTATCGACGGTGAACGGAATCTGTCCGCCCATCAGGTCCACCATGGCGGGGGAGCTGCCCTTGTAGGGCACATGCTGGATCTTGAGCCCCGCCGCGTGGAAGAACATCTCGCCCGCAAACTGCGACGTGGTGCCGGCACCATACGAGCCATACGAATACTTGTCGGGCCCCGCCTTCACCATGGCCACAAACTGCTTCACGTCGCTGACCGGCACGTCCTTGTTGGCCAGCAGGATCAGGCTGGTGCGCCCTGCGATGCCGATGGGCTCAAAGCTCTTGACGGGGTCGTACGGCAGCTTGGCGCGCACGGCGGGGTTCACGGTAAAGGTGGTGCCCGAACTCATCAGCAGCGTGTAGCCGTCCGGCGCGGCCTTGGCTACGTAGGCTGCGCCAATGGTGGTGCCCGCCCCTGCGCGGTTGTCGATCACCACGCTCTGGCCCAGCTTGTCGCCCAGCTTCTTGCCGATCAGACGGCCCAGCACGTCGGTGGCGCCACCGGGCGGGAACGGAATCACCAGCGTGATCGGTTTGGTAGGGAACGTAGCCTCTTGCGCCACGGCAGGGCCCCATGCAGCGGCCCCCAGGGCACAAATGACAGCGGACGACAAAAGCAGTTGCTTGCGGTTCATAGGGGTGCTCTCAAAAGGTGGCAAAGGTTGAGGAATAGAGAATTCGACGAATCGGGGAAATGACAACAATCAGCCTTGCGCCGCGAGCACGGCCCGCCCGCGCTGGACAAAGCCCTGGTACTGCGCATCGGGCACCAGCAGGCCGCCCGTGGTCCACACCAGATGGGTGCCCTGATGCAACACGGCATCAATGCCCGTGCTGCGCAGCCAGGCCTGCCCGGCGGTAGTGCCCGTCAAGATGGACGGGCCACTGAAGCCTGCGGCGGCCGAGGGCTCGATGCGCTCGCCCAGGGCATCCAGCACCAGCACCAGCTGCGCAAACAAGGTGTCGTCAGCCACGGTGAACACGCCCGACAGCAGCGGCTGCATTAGCTCAGCCGCCAGCAGCGATGCACGCGGCACGGCCAGGCCGTCGGCCTCGGTGCGGTTGGTCAGGCCCCAGTCGTAGACCGAGGGGTGACCGCCCACGCCTTGCGTTGAATCCGCCAGCATCTGAACCATGAAGCATGGCGACTGCACCGGCTCGGCAAAGAAACAAAACACATGCGGCCCCAGCACCTGCCGCATGCCAAACGTAATGCCCGCTGGCGCGCCACCCACGCCGCAGGGCAGGTACACGATGAGCGGGTGCTCCGCATCCACCAACACGCCCTGCTCCACCAATTGGTTTTGCAAATGCAGCGCCGCAGCGCTGTACCCCAGCAGCAGCGAGAACGATTGCTCGTCGTCCACAAAGTGGCACAGCGGGTTGCTGGCCGCCTCGGCGCGGCCTGCGGCCACGGCGCGTTCGTAGTCGCCGGTGTGCTCTACCACCTGCACACCGCGCTGGCGCAGGCGGTCTTTCTTCCACTCCTTGGCATCGGCCGACATGTGCACGGTGGCCTGGAAGCCCAGGGCCGATGCCACCACGCCAATGCTCATCCCCAGGTTGCCGGTGGAGCCCACCGCCACCTGATAGCGGCCCAGCACCTTGCGGGCGGCCGGTGTGGCGAGCGCACGGTAATCACCGCCGGGCAACACCAAGCCGTGCTGCAGCGCCAGCCGCTCGGCCAACTCCAGCACCTCGTGCATGCCGCCCCGGGCCTTGATGGAGCCCGCCACCGGCAGGCTGTGATCGGCCTTGATGAACAGGCGCCCCTGCCCCTCGGCCAAACCGAGCGCAGGTTGCAACGCGGAGGCGGGCAGCAGAGGCGACTCCACAACGCCCCCGGTGGCAGCCAGCTCCGGGAACACCTGCGCCAGCAGGCCCGCAAAACGGGCCAACCGGTCGGCGGCGGCCTGCGTATCATCCAGACTAATGCTGCGCCCCAGCGCCTGCAAAGCAGCCGGGGGTTGCGCCTGCCGGGCCGGGTTGGTCCACAGCGCGGGCTGGGCATTGCGCAAGCGGGTGGCCAGCAGCGCATCCACAGCACGCGTTCGTTCAGCAGGCGTCATACAGATTCATTCAGTCGTTGAAGTCTTGACTGCATTCTTCGCCGGTCACGCCGCTGTCACAAGCCATTTATAGTGAGCGCAGCATTAGTATTAATAATGGATATTCGCCTCTCTCCCTCCCTGCTGGCCTGGCTGCGCAGTTTTGATGCAGCAGCCCGCCATGGCAGCTTTACCAAGGCGGCGGCCGAGCTGTGCATTACCCAGGGCGCCGTCAGCCAGCAGGTCAAGCAACTCGAAGACTGGCTGCGCCGCCCGCTTTTCTTGCGGACCCCGCGCGCGCTGGTGCCCACGCCCGAGGGCAAATGGCTGGCCGTGGTGCTGCGCGAGAGCTTTGACGCCATCGAAAGCACCCTGGCCCAAATGCGCCAGCCGCCCGAGTCCGCCACCGCCACCTTGAGTTGCTCACCCTCGTTTGCCATGAGCTGGCTCACGCCCCGCCTGGGCGACTTCTTTCGCCAGCACCCGCACACCGGCCTGCGCGTGTTTGGCGAATTCCACACGCTGGACCGCACCCGCATGGTGCGCGATGGCATCGAGGCCGCCGTGCGCTTTGACCTGGGCGGCTACCGCGACCTGAACGCCACCGTGTTTCTGGACGAATGGCTCATCCCCGTGGCCAGCCCCGAGTTTCTGGCCCGCCATCCGCCCATCACCCAGCCGCAAGACCTGCACGGCGACTGGCTGCTGCACGACGGCAGCGCCTGGGACGGCGCGGACACCTATGAAGAGTGGCAACACTGGTTTGCGCAGGTGGACGCCACGCCGCCGCCTTGGGCAGGCGGCCAGCAATTCAACCTGTCGCAATTGGCCCTGGGCGCCGCCCTGGCAGGCCAAGGCATCGCCATGGGCCGCGCGGCGCTGGTGCTGCAGGACGTGAAGGCCGGGCGTTTGGTTCCGCTGCTGGGGCGTAGCGTGTTGTCACGGGCGGCGTATTCGTTTGTGACCACCGCCCACCCCAGCCCGGCGATGCAGCTGGTGCGGGATTGGTTGGGGGATGAGGCGCAGCGGTTTTGTGGGGAGCGGGCGCAGGCGCTGCCAGAGCCGCAGGATGCCAAGTAGCTGGGTAGGTCAGGTAACGACGCCCAACCGGCGCACTACCCAGCAACTAGGTGTCAGGTGGTACCCAGTGAGTCGAGGCGAATACTACGGCTAAATATTCGGTGTTTTGGGCCCCTAGCGCTTATTGAGCAAGCGCTAGCAGCTATTATTTTTGACAGATTCTTGGCTGTTCATGGCCAATGAATCCTGAGACAACTGGTCCTGTGACGCGGCTCACTCATTCACGGCGAAAGTTTGAGACAGGAGGCCCCAGCATGTCACTCGCGAGCAGTCGCGACGGCAATGTCTGAGATAACGAGGACGACCGCTTCCGGCCAGGAGCCGTCGCTGATGGGATTAAGAAGCAGACATTCAACGTCTGAGATGAGAGGCGGCGCCCAGTTTGCCGGGTAACGTTCTCTCGATTGAAGGATTAGGCAACCATGTTCGCGAGGTCTCGCATGGACAGCGCCCAACCATCAGGCTGCTTACCTCGTCGCTGGTCAGCCAGCATTTTCTGAAGGTCGATTCTCGTCACCGTCACTCGCATGACTCCTCCGAGGGTGGCTTTCAGAACATTCGCTTCGCTAATGCCACGCTGAATGAAAAGCTCCCTGGCGATAAGAAGTTCGTCGCGCTTGTGAATTACCGTGGATACGGCGCGAACATCGATTGCCTCAGCAATTTTGAGCGCCAAATGGTGAATGCGGGCCAGTTCCTTGTTCACCAGGACTACCGGATCCCCAGCAGCAGGAAAGCGAGCTGCCCAACTTTTAGACAGTTCTGGTGTGACTTGGCGAGACGTGTGAACTATGCTGTTCCGCACGAGAGACCATCGCGACCATTCTTCAATGTCAGCAGCCATCGACTTTGAGACGCCCGCTTTGCAGAAAGTATCCAGCCTAGAGATCATTGCAGCGTGAGTCTTGTTGCGAAGGTATTTGTCCGTGACCTTGGCGGCCAACCATCTTTTTATGTCGGCTGTGGGCACTGCTTCAGCAAGGTCTTTAGCCGGAATCTGAAGATCTGAATCCGCGACTAGGGATGGTTTTAGGTATATCAAACGCTCAAGCAACTCGGCGAGATAGCACTCAAATGCGGTCACGAAGCTCACGAGGGCGTTCTCGCGAATGTGTGAACTTACCTGCATCTGCTCGCTTAGAAATTCGTGTGTAGATATGTCAATGGCTTTGAATGGATATCTGTTGTCGCCTGGGTGTGCTGTCAGCTTCGTCGGGGACGCTGAGCTGAGCCAGCGTTCAGCATACTCAAGCGAGGCTATGACGTGCCAGAACGTTCTTATTTCCTGCTCTAGCAGTGACCTAAATTTGAGGAACGCTATGCTTTTGCTCATAGATGATCTGGTTGCCTAACGAACAAGTTAAGCCGCCCACAGTATGCGGATAGGTTTGAGCGACATTTTATATAAATATTCAGGTGATTTATGCCCGAAGCATTGGATGTGGATTTTCTTTGGAAATTTCTTTATATGAGTTTCTTACTGTTTTTATAAAGTTTTCGCGGAACTCTTTTGCATTAAAAACACTGCCTTTATCTCTAACTTTTTGATTGGAGTCATTAGCAGTTCTAAGCAAGGCCCCATGCTCATAGCTAAATGAGTAGGAGTATTTTTTGGCATTAGAATCTGCGCCCTCAGGATGCTCAATTAGATGGTTTCTGGTCATTAAAACTCCAGGGCATTTAAATGTCTCAAGAAATGGTAACGGTTTGTTTTTGTGGCTTAATATTTTATATATTCTAAAAGAAAAATAGTAAAATGATTCCGCATAAAACTTACCATTATTAAATAAATCTTCATTTGCATTGAGATTGCGTTTGATGTATTCATTGATATCATCTGAACTGCTCTCTGTTGCTGATCTATATTTATTTATATATTCATTATGCTTGGTAAGTGCATATTCTGCTTGCCACAATCTATCTTTAACCTCCTGCGCAGCATCTTCGTCAAATTTTATTTTTGAAAACTGCATTCTTCTTACATAAACATCAAAGTAAGTTCTCATTTTAATATTTCTCTAACTAATGTAGACCGCACCAACCCGAAGGCCATATCTGGCGCTTGCGGTCTAAATTGGTATGAAATGAACGCAGTAAGGGGCTTGTAGCCTACGCTTGCGGTAGGTGTATTGGATGAAAATACAGTGCCAAATTGAGCCATAAAACCCGCCGCATCTCCTATGCTACGCGCCACGCGGTTGTTGAATAAGCGCCGTGAGCGAGTTTGTAACAAGCACTATAGCCTACGCACGGAGCAGGCCCATGCGCAATGCATACGAATATTTGTGCAATGGCACGGTTTGCGGACTCGCGTGACATGGTGCTGCAGTAAGCCGAGGTTTTTCAGGACATGCTGGCCATTGAGTGACGGCTATGGCGCTTCTAGCTGGATGGCGGCTCAGGGTCGATCTGCGACTGTCGCAGCCCGGCCAGAAGTTGTCGGTGGCTGCTAATAAAAACGGACGCTCAACGTTTGAGGTAAGGGGGCAACTTGCAGCAAAACATCCCCTTGACTGAGGGTTAAGTGTTAGTGACCGGGCCCCACGCTTTGTGCTCTTCGCACCAGTCATGCAAGATCAACAGACGTTCCAGGTTATAGGCAGGGTCCTGAAGCTGTTTGAACTCGAAACGTGCACTAATGTTGGGAGCCATAGATCTGAAGATGGCGTTGTTCACCAACATTTCGTGGGCAATGTAGTTCCGCTCCTGTACGAAGTTCTTTAGAAGGTGAATATAGTCTCCACGAAATGCACGCGAAGCCATTTCATTGGCAACCCGGCCCATCGTCCATTTTTCCATTTCGCTTTGCTCGATAGCACACGTGCGCTGCAAAAGGTTTTTTAGTCCGAACTCAAGTAGCTGAGCCTTCCCCATCAGAAGAGCAAAGCACTCGAATGCGTTTCGATCCGAGTAGGTGCCGAGGTTGGCGAGGATCTGGCTTTGCAGTTCCGTGGGTTCTAGTTTCGGCTCTTTTACAGACATCTGGCCTCCTTGAATCTTTGGTGCCTAACGCCGCACACTGCGGAAAATTTTTCTGACAGCAGTGCCTTGTTAAAGCTTTCTGATGCCAAGCACAATTCTATTTTTCGAATCGATGAGAGTTTTAATTGAATCATCTCGATAGATTGATTCATTTGAATCATAGGAAACCTTTGTGACCCATATTGGCCCTGTTAAAGCGGACTTCGCTAACAGCGGAGATCGATCAATTACATCCACCACTTTACTGATATAGCGCTCTATACGGTCATTAAATTTTGGGAGTACTGCATATTGTCTGTTTGCTAGCGTAAATGCTCTCACACATTGCAATTCTCTTGATGCATTAGGATCAATTTTATAAGCATCACTCACTGCCATTACTGCTGCTTGCAGTAGTTTTACTGGGTCATCTTCTCTGGCTAAACCTGAGATTAGATCTACATCTTTGAGATAATTTGATAGACAACTAATTAAAGAGCTGTATTCACCTTCGAACACGAAAGGTATTAAACAATCACCTTCAGAAAACCAGAATTTGAGCTGCCCCTCCGGTATAAGTCCATCATGAGGATGAACAGCTCCAGAATTTGGTAGATCAGCTTTGAAAGCATCCCATTTCGATCCATGAATGCTTACATGATCTACAGAGGGCACCCCTAAATAACCATCGTATTCACCTGGAAGGAAGATAGCAACCTCAGTTTCCCCATTGACATAATGATCCCATGCGCAAATCCAAAAAATTCTAGTGTTAGTCGCTCGAACAGGGTAATTGACACGACCGACATTTCTTGTTGAGATATCAACTATAGCCAACTTAAGTTTTTCAAGTAGCTCCTTGACTTGGAGTATGCTTACGACACTATTAGGATCATGTTTGCAATTATTATATAAAAGCCTAATATCGTGAATAAAATCTACGTTAACCTGGCTTATAGAGTGATTTTTTAACTCTTCAATGAATGAGTGAAAATTATCCTTATTGCTTTTCGCGGGAAACACATCGCGTTTGAGAAATAGCTCTGTAGCTGAAGCGATCTTTGAAATTAGAAGCTTAATATCTGAGGCATCATAACCTTCGATTATGTATTGACTCACTAGACGCAATGCATTGTCTATTTCAGAAGATATTGCTTGTGCATAAGTACTCAAATTTGAACTCCTGAAGTTAAGCCGCGCCACGAAGTGGCGTCGGTTTTAACGAATAGCTAGCCATCCCGCTCAATCTAGTCCCAGCTAGATTCTTGAGCGATTTTCACATGGGGCTGCAGGAAATCGAGGCTCTTCTGGCTGTGCTGCCTAATCAGCGACGGGTGGCTGCGCCACGCACTTGCTGCAGTCGTGCACCGACATCCGCACGGTGCAAGAGCCGCTTGGACATTCGGACGTGAGTGCGAGATGAGCTCCACCCATGTCCTGCAGGAGTCAACTGTTGTCCGTCGGATGCCTTGGCGCCGCACTTGCAGCTTGGCTGAGTGACAGCTTTCGAGCTCCTAGCTGGATGGCGGCTCAGGGCCCGCTAGCGTCCCTCGCCGTGGGGCAGGATTCGGCCAGGAGCAGTCAGCTGGGGCAGAAAGAAGCGGACGCTCAACGTAGAGCTGACCGGCGCTGCGCGGCTTTATCGCGCAGCGTCCAGCGACCGAAGGGAGCGAGGTCAAGCGCTATGTTGAACATGGTGTGTCGAGAGGTTATGGGTAATTGACATAGACCGAGATTTTTCCGTCTTCCTCGGGCTCTAAATTAGCGAGCTGAATAGCGATTTGCCAAGATGGGCTACCAAGGAATTCTTCAGTAAAGAGTTCGGTAGCCTTATCTTTCGGTACGCGGAATGCAGGGCCATCAGGGAAGTGGGCGCGAATAACGGTGCATGCGATAGCAACTCTTGCGTTATGGCCAAACTCTGACTCGAAAGACTCTCCAGATGTACTGTCTGGGAGTTCCGCTGACCACAACGAGTCTTTAATGTGCGTAACCGTGATGTTCTTTTCTTCGATTAGCTTGCCGAGAGAGCGCCAGTCGTCAATCTGTCTTGCGTCAGTATTCAGTGCAACGCGAAGTAAGAGATCAAGCCCTTCGTCGGCGAGGTCTTCAAGGTGTGCGGTAATTGCCATGTGAAGTTATCCCAAAGGAATGTCTAACGTGGAGGTAAGGTGTCGCAAAAGCGCAGCTTGCAGCAATTCCCTTCACCGTATTGTTAGGCCGGATTTGGGGGTAGTCTTGATTCATGAGAATAGCGTTCGTATCCCAGACTCAGGTGGAATTGAGAAACTGATGCTGGGTAGTTTTTCACAATTATGGAAACCAAAAGCTATTCACCTTGTAACAAGAAGCGACCTCACGCCAGGATTCGACATTGTGGCGTTTCTCGAAAATAGCGACGGCCTCTTCAATGAGCTGCGGCTTGTCCTTGGGGTTACAAATGAGCCGGACGCACCACGGATCATCCAAGAGCGTGCTGCGTCCTGTCGCTTGTCCATCTTTTGGAATGAAGTCGAGGTAATAGATCGTGTCCTTCTCTTTTTCAAGAGCGAATCTAGCTTGGCTTCTCTCTTTTTGCAGTTGGTAACGACTTTTAATCATATGCATAATACCATTTTAATGGATAGGCCTAACGGACAAGATAAGCGGCCCGCAGAATGCGGGTCCGCTTGAGCGACGGGTTAGAGCGCATGTGATTTAACCTGCCGGCGAGAACGCTAGATTGATGCTGACTACTGCCGCCGCGACAACCAACCCCAAAGAAAGTAGATAACCAAGACGAAGCCACGAGAAGCGCTTGCTTTGCGTGCGCCGCTCGATGGCGCGCGCTATTCGATTGCGATGCAGAGACTCAGCCACGACTTCGCCAACCAGAGTGATGGGAACAACCAATACAAACAAGCCGAGCCAACCGAGCCACGAGCTAGGCCGTGCAGGAAATGACGAGACGAGCGCCACAGCCCCGAGCGCCGCAGAAAGCACACAGTAGATGCCAACGAAACGCAAAACCGACTTCATGCGCGCTAACGTGATGTATCCCGCAAAACCTGCGGGATAAACTGGACCGTGCGGGATATTCTGGACACTGATTCCTCCTGAAAATGGCTTGCAGATTGGGCCTGCGGTCAGTGCGCTGTTCAAAAGCACAGGTATAAAATTTCCGACAAACCCGGCAGGCATCAACTCAGCAAACTATAGCTTGCCAGTAGGCAGGCACCGGGCACTGAGACAGCGCGGTTTGGACGTCAAGCCAGTGGGTAGTGAGTCAACGGCAGCTTTGCGGTAGTTTCGTCCTCCGGCTGCTTAGGGCCCGCTAGCGCCCTTCAACGTGGGGCAGAATTCGGCCAGGAGCAGCCGGTGGCGACAAGTAAGAGCGGACACTCAACGCACCACCATGTAAACGCGACTGGTCCTCTTGGTGGAGGCGTTAGGCGGCCGCTGGAAGATACTCATTTGGCTGCAAAGTTGCCAATAAAAAACCCAGTAAAAGAGGCCTTCCCGGAAACGAAAACTTCCTGATCCGTCCTGAGCGGGGCGCCGACGTAGTGATCGGCGAGGCAGATAGTTGCTTGAACCGATAGGAGGCTGAGGGTGGCATGCTGGTCGCACCCCTTGCGAGCTCTGAACTGTTCCACCGAAATGACCTTAGCGACGAGAGGAGCTTGCGGTGTGCCGAAGGCCCAAGTGCCTGCCGCGAGCCAGCCACGAGGCGCAACGACTATGGCTCCTGCAGTGATGACAGTGATGAGAGGGTTGATGAACAGCCAGCGCACCCAACGAGTTGGATAGCGCCATTGCATTTGGGCAGTGAAACGCGGTTGGGTGAGCAACAGACCGGCGCAGGCAGGGAGGAGGAAGAGAAAGGCCACCAACGCCGCTTGCGTGTACTGAGCGCCGTAGAAAAAAACGAAGCGGCCCCCTTGAACAAGGTCCAGGAAGGCGCCCAGCGAGACAAAGAAGAATGCGGTGAGGACCGCCGCGCGAGTTAGCGGGCTGGTCATTGGCTTCGAGAGTGGCATTAATACCCAGGTGAATACCGTTATACAGCGCGGAGGCCTTGATAGCCCCCCAACGTAAATTAGACCGAGAAACCTGCGATATAGGATCTCCAACAGCATCGCTCGAACTGTGAGCAAGCCGGATTGTGAATAGATGACTGTTTAGGGAAATGGTGCCCACCGTCTGCTCAGGGCCCGTTGCACCCGTTGCAACGACTGTTGCTATTGACCAATACGAGCCGTCCACGGCTACCGGCAACGGATGCTTGATCTACTGAGGAGCGGGAATATTTGCGTACGTTCGCCGCAATGATGGGCTACGCGAAGCCAGTGCGCCAAGGCCAAAGCATGTTGCTATGCCAACCACTGCACACAGCGACCCGAGAGCCACCCAAGAAAACGATTTGGCGATGAGGATGTAGGCTTGCCAACTCATCAACGCGATCAGCATGGTCGCGCAAGCTTTCAGCTTATGTGAGGGCGCGAGCAACACGCCAGTGCAAACAAGAAGTATCGAAACTGCAGCGTAGCTAATCGACCAGATCGAAATTGATACGGGTGGAAAAGCACAGAGTCCGGGCGACGAACGCCACCACCCTTCTGGACAGACAAACCTCCCCCAACGCGTGACCTGATAAAAAATCAGCATTTGGCCGACAGTGACAATGCCGAAGCAAAAAATTGCAAAAGCCAACCAACGAACGGCTGCAACAACGCTGAGGGGAAATCTTTGCATAGCTCAGTCTATCCCTTCGTACCTGGCAATGGGATCCATCAATGATCTCATCGCTAGCAGCGTGCACTTAGCTGAAGGTAACGGTAGCCAACAAGAGCGTCGAGGGCTGGTGGAGTCCTTCACAATCAAGACTTACCCCCGCTTGTTCGAGATGCCGCCCCTTCATCATGGATAAATTTTTGCTGCAGAAGCAGGTGCTGGAACGGCTCGCCGAAGACCTGGTGCAAGCAGAACAGGCAATGCGGGCGGCCCATGAAACGGCCACTCACGAAGAAAACATCGCCGAAAACAAATACGACACATTAGGACTCGAAGCCGCCTACCTGGCCACCGGCCAAGCTCGCCGCGCCGAAGCCATCCGCCAGGCGATAGCCAATTGGCGCCAATTCCGCCCGCGCCCCTACGACGCCAGCAAAGGTATCCAACTCGGCGCGCTGGTCTGCCTGGTTGATTCTGACGACAAGGAGCAGCAGCTCTTCCTCGGCCCGGATGGGGGCAGCATGAAGTTGGTCAGCGGCGCACAGCTCGTTCAAGTCATCAGCAGCGAGGCCCCTTTGGGCGGGGCCATGCTGGGTAAATGCGAGGGTGACGAGGTGTCGATACAGGTCGCTTCAATCCGACAGCAATTTGAGGTGCTGCGGGTTCATTGAGCTGCATGCAAGTCCACGCCGAATGGGCCGATGTCAATAGAGGTTCGGGCGTGGTGAACGTACCGGCTGGCTGGCAAGGTCAGCCGAACTTTGAACCAGGCCATTGGGTCCGAGGTGTCGCATGCGCGTGAATGAGCGCTGAGTGGCCCAGACCGTGAACTCAGAGGGCCGACATTACGGACTGCAGCCGCTGCATTGCGGCCGTTCCGGGCAGTCCCGCCGGAACGGTGGCACAGACTGGGCCTGACCTGTAGCGGCATACCCGCCACTTCTCGCTCCCGTTGGGTCAAAAAACTTTGCGAAAAGATAAAATTTATACTCTTTTAAAATATTAAGAGTATAAATAGCATCATGCCTACTGACCTCATACCTACCCTTGCCGCCGCCCGCAAGGCCCACCAGATGACCCAGGCCCAGCTTGCCGAGCGTGCAGGCCTTAGCCGCATGACGGTGCAGCGCACTGAAGGCGGCGACCTGGACCCGCGCTATTCCACCCTGGCTGAAATGGCCCGCGTGCTGGGCATGGACATCATTGCCGTGCCCAGCAGCCTGCGGCCCAGTCTGGAGGCGTTCATCCAGTCGGGAGGCAAGTTTCTGGGCCAGCCCGAGGGGGTGGATGCGCCGCCATCCGTGGTGGATGGTCTGCGCCGCTGACGGTAGCAACACTCCATGAGCACCTCCATCCGCTACCTGCGCCTGTACCTGCACCGCCCGGCAAAGGCGGACGGGGCGGCGGGCGGTCGCGAGCCGATTGGCTACCTCTCGCAATACGGCGACATCCTGCGCGTGTCGTTTGACGAGAGCTACATCCGCAACCCGCAGCGCCCCACCCTGTCGCTGAGCTTTCAGGGTGCCGACGAGGCCGCGACGCAGCAGATCCTCGCGTCGGCGCGGGATGCGCGGCTGGTGCGCACCGATGGGCGCTGGCCGGTGTATTTTCAGAACCTGCTGCCCGAGGGCCACAACCGCGAGCGGCTTGCGCACGAGCGTGGCTGTAGCCCCGATGACGAGTTCGAGCTGCTGGCCGCCGCAGGCCACGACCTGATGGGCGCGCTGGAGGTGGCGCCTGTGCCCGCGCAAGACGGCATCCCGGACGTGGTGCGGCACTGGCACACCACGCAGGGGCTCGATGTGCTGGAGCCGGGGTTTGTGGAATACCCGGTGGAAGACGCGGCCTCGCTGCCCGGCGTGGTGACCAAGTTCAGCGCGGTGCAGGACGGCCGCCGCTACACGGTGCATCGCAAGGGCGCGGCGGGCAGCGTGATCTTGAAGCTGCCCACCACAGCCCACCCCGACCTCGTGGCCAACGAGTTCACCGGCTACCAGCTGTGCAAGGCGCTGGGCCTGCATTGCGCCGATGTGCGCGTCATCACCCGGGCCGAGGCCGACCTGCCCGATGCCGTGCCCTTCAACGAAATTTTGGCCGTGCAGCGTTTTGACCACCTGCCCGGCGGCGCCCGCGTGCACATGGAAGAGTTCAACCAGGTGCTGGGCTACACGCCGCGCCAGAAATACGGCAAAACCCATGGCAAGGGCGCGCTGCAGGACTGGGCCACAATGCTGCGCGTGCTCAACCGCCTGAGCCGCCAACCGGTGTTGGACACGCGCGAGTTTCTGGCGCGCATGGTGGCCTTCATCCTGATGGGCAACACCGACGCGCACCTGAAAAACTGGGCCCTGGTCTACCCCGACGGCCGCGTGCCACAGCTGGCCCCGGTGTACGACCCGGTGTGTGTGGCCGCGTTTTTTGAGGGCGTGCCCGACCAGCAATATGCCGTGAACCGCGCCATCGACAACACCCTGCGGGCGCTGACCTGGGACGACATGGAAGGCCTGATGAAATCGGCCGGGCTGCTGCGCGTGCCCCGGCACCTGGCCTTGTTGCGCGACACGGTGGCGCGGGCCAAAACGGAATGGCCCAGCCTGCTGGAGAGCGCCCCGGCGTCTGTGCGCAATGTGGTGGCGCAGCGGCTTGCAGGCGATGTGGCCCTGGCCCGGTGATGGCGGACCACCCTGCAAAATCGGCAGGCCTGCGCGCAGGGTTCGGCGCGGGCCGTGCCTTGTGACCCCGAACCGTTTTTGATTTGCTCCATCCATGCACTCCCCGATCGCAACCACCACGCCCCCAACAGCGTCTGGCTCCTTGCCGCCCGATACGGACAGGGGCGCCCTGCAGGTCCCACACCTCAAACGCTGTTGGTCACGCTGGATGGCCGCACGCCAGGGCCAGGGTTTGAAGGGCGCCGAAGCGGAGGCCCACCGCACACAGATCGTGCTGGCCGCGCTGGGTGTGGGGCTGGAGCAGACCATGCAATACGTGCTGCGCGAGGCCCCGGAGTTCGCTGCCTTTGAGGACTGGATCGTGCGCACGGCGGGCGCGCCCGATGCCGCTACCGTGGCGCGGATTCAAGCCCTTGTGGATGGCGGCCCGGCGCCCGAAGCGGCCTTGCAGCTGCAGGCCCGGATCGATGCGATGGAGCCCGTGCTGGATGCGGACGACCTGGCGCATTGGGACGAGCATGGCTATGTGGTGGTACGCCAGGCCACCACGCCAGAGCACTGCGCCGCCGCCGCACAGGCGGTGTGGGAGGCCGTGCGCGCCGACCCGGCAGATGTGGAGTCGTGGTACGCCCACGCCCCGCGCAACACCATGGTGCAGATGTTTCAGCACCCGGCATTCGACGTCAACCGACGTTCCCTGCGCATCCACAAGGCATTTGCGCAGCTGTGGGGCACGGCAGACCTGTGGCGCAGCACCGACCGCTGTGGCTTCAACCCTCCAGAACGCCCCGGCTACCCCTACGGCGGCCAGGGCATGCACTGGGATGTGAGCCTGCACCAGCCTATTCCCTTTGCCACCCAGGGCATCCTGTACCTGACCGACACGCCCCCCGAACAAGGTGCCCTCACCCTGGTGCCAGGCTTTCACCGCCGGGTGGGCGACTGGCTGGCCCAGCTACCCGCTGGGGTCGAGCCCCGCCAGCAAGACCTGCATGCGCTGGGTGCCACCCCCATCGGCGCGGGCGCGGGCGATCTGGTGATCTGGCACCAGGCCCTGCCCCATGGCCCCAGCCCCAATCGGGGCACGCAGCCCCGGCTGGTGCAGTACATCAACCTGGCCCCCGCCCAGGTGCCTTGCCACGACACCTGGGTCTGAGAGGCTGAGAGTCTTTTATCCATGCCCGCCTTGCACGCGAAAACGCCCCGGCTCGTCGTTGCAAATGCTCGCCATAGCCCGAGCTATGGCTGTGCTTTGCGCCTAGATCCGAGGC
>C687J35021_10001339_pt1 | contig 18616 bp, 17 predicted proteins | sample RifCSPhighO2_12_FD_35021 | JGI IMG/M metagenome (IMG submission 35021)
TGAGGACGGGTGGATGCGACTGCTGATTGCGCTGCTGTTGCCCTGGCTGACGTTCTTCACGATCGGCCGTCCGTTTGCCGGCATCTTTTGCCTTCTGTTGCAAATCACAATCATCGGCTGGCTCCCAGCCACAATCTGGGCGGTTTACGCCCTGGGTCAGTACAAGACCGATAAGAAGATTGCGAAAGCCCTGTCCGCCAAGGCCTAAAAAAACAAAGCGCACCTCGGTGCGCTTGATTCAGAGAAAGCAGCCAATGGCTGCTTTCTTTACGCCTGAGCGGGAGACTCGTCTTTGTCATCGTCCTGGATGGCGAGCACTGCTCTGGCGGTCCAGTCCAAGCGGGATGCGAGGCCTTCGATCACCTGATCGTAGGCCGGGCCAGCCGCGTGGCCATCAATTCTGCTCAACGCCATCCCTGTCCCCCGGACATAGGTCGGTGATTCACCTTCTGACTCGATCGTCCAGCGCCAAGCGACCCACACCTGCCCGAGGGGCGTCGGAGCATTCCAGTGTGTGATCCCGCTTCTTGCGGTTTTGGAGCCAGCGCTGGGCTCAGTGTCGGTCAGGACATGCCGCCACGGCAGGCTGATGAATTCAGCGGCCGCGAGGTCATGAAGATCGAAGCTGGAAGTGGTCATTGGATGAAGTGTCGCCAGTGCAATTGTGTCTCTCTGTCGTTTTTAGCTCAACTTTTTTAGGAGAGTGTTACAAGTATCACGGTTGTGCGAACTGCTGTGCTTCTAAAAAGCAGGGGATTCTCTGACCTTTCGCCGGTCCCTTCGTCCACAAAACTGTGAAACAGCACCTAGGGTGGATTTTTTCGGCCTCTGTATCTGAATTTGGCGTGCGATTCTGCAAGCTCCATTCATTCACATCTGAGGTCCTCATGAAAAAACTCGCCCTGGTTGCACTGAACGTGTCGTGCGCTGCCTTACTTTCTGCCTGTGGAGGTGGAGGCGATGACTCCAGCGCACCGAGCGGCCCCCCAGTCCTTGGACAAAACGGTGCGATCGCTGTCGGGGCCTTTCCGGTGAGCGAAGACAGCTCATGCGGGAACGCGAACTTCGCCGTTGAAATGCTCAAAGCGATCAACGCGGCCCGCGCTGCTGCACGCAGTTGTGGCTCCGCCGGTTATGCGCCAGCAAAGGCTTTGGGCTGGAACGAGTTGTTGAGCGCGTCGTCGGCCAGCCAGGCGGAATACATGGCCAGCATCGAAACCATCACCGGGGTGGATGCCGCAGGTGCTGACGTGACAGCCCGGGTGAGCGCAACCGGCTACGACTACCATGCCGTCGGGGAAAACCTCGCCAAGGGCTATCCCACCGTGTCCAAGCTGATGACCGCCTTGCTGCAAAGCCCTGAGCACTGCCAAAAAATCATGAGCGCGAACATCTCTGAAGTGGGCGCTGCGTGTGTGAAGGCCGCCAATGGGGTGCCCTTCTGGGTTCAGACCTTTGGCCTGCATCGGTCGGCCTCCTGAAGTGCCCCACAGCAAAGTGGTCACCCGAAGGTGGCCATTTTTTTGGGGTGATCGTTCAGATGGGTCACCACTTGCAAACCGTCCGAAACGTTATCTCTCACTGCTCAGTATCTGGATCAGTCCCATGTTGGGGACAGCTGAAGGCATTCTGAAGATGTGTGGCTCAAGTCGAATTTGACTTAAGACAAATCCGTGTGAAGCTGATAGCACCTAAACAACTTTTTATTGGAGAAAAAATGCTCGTGATGAACAAAATGAAAGCAGCCTTGGTATTGGCGATGATGACTGGTCTTTCGGCTTGTGGTGGAGGCAGCGATGAGGGAGGTGGCGGTGATCCGGCGGATGTTCCTCTTTCCGCAGCCCCGGCGCTGGTTCAACAGTACGCAGGGCTTTTCAATTCGGCCCGGGCTCAGGCTCGAACTTGCGGCAGCGTGTCTGCTCCAGCTGTACCTGCGCTGGAAAAGTGGAACCCGAAAATGCAACAGGCTGCACAGAAGCATGCTGACGACATGGCGCGAAATAACTTCTTTTCGCACACGGGGAGCGATGGTTCCGATGCGGATTCGCGAAATAAGTCCTTCGGATATCAAGGGCTCACCGTTGTCGAGAATGCTGCAGGCGGCCGCGGCAGCCCACAGGCAATCATGAATGCCTGGATGCAAAGCCAAGGTCATTGCCTGGGAATTATGGCGGAGCTGGCACGCTCAGTCGCTCTTGCTCAGAGCGGAAAATATACCGTCATGGTGTTCGGTGATTGAAACGAATCACCAACAAAAAAGCCCGCAACGCGGGCTTTTTTTCATTTAACAAATTTCAACCACCACCATCCGACATCCAACAGGTGTAGCTGTTAATTTGTAGTTTGCCATTATTGCACTGAACTGTTGCATCTGCACCAGCTCCACCGCCACAATAATCTGCCGCTGAACCGTAGACAAAACGAGAGGCACCATTCGATAGAGCTGGGACATTGTAACTGCAATAATTTCTTCCCGTATAGCACTCATATGTTTTCGCCGTAGCTGATATTGTTTGTGCAGCACAGTTTTGAATAACAGGTATTGACCCACCACCACCACCACCTCCACTCCCACCTCCACTGGCGGCGGCAGAGGTCCAACTGGCTGTTGTTGATGTGCTCCCACTTGGACCAGTCGCAGTGAAGGTGCAGTTTGCAGTACCTGCCGAGCTAGGTACTGTGTGATCGGTGCGAATGTTGTTGCCGGTGCTTCGATTGGTGTTCGAGTTCGTCCACCGACCACTGCAACTCCACCGGAGGCTGGTGGCATTTGCAGTCGAAGTAGTCAATCTCACAGAGCCGCCGGCCGTAGGTTTTGTTGGATTAAAGCTGGCAGAGACTGTCGGTGCAGGGATTGGTGCGGTGACGGTAAAGCTCACACTTGCAGTGGTAGTTCCTGCCGGGTTCGTCGCGTTCACGGTGCAATTGGTGACGCCATCGGTCGTCACTGTCGTCGCACCGAAATTGCGGTCTTGGCCTGCATAGGCATTCAGGTCGGTCTGGTTGAATGGATACAGACCAGCATTCGCGCCTGAGCAAGCCATGGCGAGAGAATCAGGCGTGCTCAACGGCGTGGCGTTGGCAGTGTTCACACGCAGGGTTACGCCTCCGCCACGGGTGACTGATGTCGTCGCTGCATTGTTGACAGTCACTTGCAGCGTAGGTGCAATTGGACAGCGCCCAGGTGTTGCATGGGTTGGGCCCGTGGGCTGGAGGCTGGTGGTGTCACAAACCAAGTCTTGAGGGTTGCGCACACCAGTTGTTCCGCCATTTCGTGAACCTGGAATGATGTGACAACGCTCAGCATTCCCATTGGGCATGGTCAGACAATACGGCGCCACGCCACACCAAAACATCGCACTTTCCGGCGAATCCGAGCTGGTGATCGGAGTAAGCCCACCCGGCGCATTGCAACCCTCAATCATCGGAAGATTGCGCATTCCGTGAATGGCCGGATCGTTCAACGGCTGCGCACCAACAATGCTGGAAAAAGCAACTACAGCCGCAACGAGCAAGCCAGCGAGGAATCGGTTATTTTTCATGGATAGCTTTCGGTTGTGTCTACAGATCAGGTAGGTACACAGGATGTCAACACCAGCGCCCGAGCATTGGTACCAGCCTGTGAACCATTTGAACCGGTGATGGAAACCATATTTGTGGCAGCATCGATATTCGAAATAAAGCTGCCGGTATTGTTTCCTGGGTTGTTCGCGCCAATGATCACGGAAGCCGAAGTGGAAGAAATGGTTGCAACTGGAGTCAGGCCAACTCCACAAACAGGCATAGTCACAGTGCTCCCATGAACGTAATAGGCTGTGCTGCTATAGCCATATGTTCGGTGATCTCGCCAACGGTTGTTGACACACAATAGGGACTGTCCATCAGCCTGGACGGCAAAAGCACCTTGGACAGCGCAAGCCGTATCTCCAACTTCAATTGGTCCAGAATAGATGGTCCATTGCCCACCATTGCAAAACACGATGCCATTAGGGCCAGTTGCAAATGCACCGTTGGGCGTGCAAGCATTCCCTGGTGTTTGAACAGGGGTGTCAAATTGTGGCCCGGTTACGGACGGGCCGAGAAAATTGGGGTTGCGCCGATCTCCGACTTGCAACCATGGTTCGGCAGAACCACCAAGGCCAGAAACCATCACAACAATGCCGTTGCGCGTTGCGGGGTCGGGATTGGCAACGGTCCATGTTCCCTGCGAGCCAGTGATGACCCCAGGGTTGGGAGGCCCAGAAAATCCGGTGCTGGCATTCGTTACCCGGACTGAAAGGGAATTCAGGTAGACGGCATCGAGTCGACCTTCGGTATCAAGAATCGGGTTGGTCAATGAAGTCTGCGCCCAGATTGAACACGGGGCGGGCGCAACGCATCCCACCGGACTTCGATTGAGAAGGACACTGTAGTCCGCGTTATCGAGAACAACGGGGGTGGTCATAAAGCCACCTGCCCGAAGTTCTGTCATCGTTGGGGCATAGGGGTCAGCATAACCAGGGACTGTCACCGGCATTGGCCCGATGAGCACTTGAAGGTTGACCTTTCGGTAAAGCTCAACGCCCTTGGCCAACTCATCAAGGATTTCACCTCGTGTTTGACCAGCGTAGGCCCTGGCTTCTTTGACCCGAACAGCACCGAGGGAACCCACGATGATGGCCAGAACCGCAAGAGTGAAGGCCATCAAGGGCAGAGACACACCCTTTTGATTCTTGAACATCAACGTGGCTCCAGTTGATTAGCGCGAGAGACGGAACGTCATGGTATTGTTCTGATTGCCAGTAGCGCAAGCAGTGTTCAAAGTTGCCACCACAGTGCGTGCACCGACTGCCTTGGTCTCGGTGCCACCACCAGCGCCGGTACCGACGGTGATACGCGAAGCCACGTCATCCATGGAACTGCCGATCAGAGTGCAGGCATCCTGCGGAATGCCGTTCAACGAGAAATCGAGCGAATCGCCGAGCACGCTCGTGGTACCAATGGCGACCGCGCTCACAATGCCGCCGAATTCGTGGGTGACAACCGGAGCGGCGGCCGTACCAGTCACCTGGGACCGCGGGAAGACGCCCTGACCGACCAGGACTGGGAGGGTCGAATTGGCAGCGACGAAAACGCCAACACGGCCACCATAGGCGACGACCTGACCCTTCAGATCCTGGATGGCATTTGCCAGGTTGTCGGCCTTGGCCTGCGTGATGTAGCGAGGACCAAAGATCAGCGCGGCGAGACCGAGCAGGAGCGAGATCGCGATGACGATGGCGACGAGAGGCAAGCTCACACCGCGTTGTTTGTGGGCGCGAGCAAAGCGGGTGAGATTGGATTTGTTGGTCATGAAAGACTCCAGTTGTGAAAAGAAAACGAAAGGAAAATGGAAGCGAACATGGTTAGATACCGAAGCTACGTGTCAATGCATCAACAGCCTCCTGCATTCCGAAGACGATGACGGCTGTCGTGTAAATGAAGGCCGCACCGACTGCAACAAGAAAAATGCCGTTTGCTGCAGCAGCCTGAGCTTGCACAGCTTTGAAAATCGTGTGAGAGGCTTTGGTCCCAACGTGGCGCAAGGTATCGCCAAATGATTTGTTGGTTGCGGCATCCTCAACCCGATCCATGATCTGCCGGTTGAAGAATCCGGTGCGCAAAGCCTTGATGCCTTCATTACCTCCTGCGTCGTAGCGGCGAATGATCTGACTGGTTCTCCATGCTAAGTAAGGATTGCTGTTGTCACGCATCAAAAGGAGTGCTTCTCGGACGGTCTTTCCCGATTCGACCAAGGCCGCGAGGACCGAGAGGAAGATGGCGGCGTTCTGACTCTTGTAGATCGACCAGGGTGTGATCGAATCAAACACATGCCGCGTTGAACCGGTCCAACGGCCGACCGTGTACATGTAGAGCCAAACGGGTATGACGAGTGTGCCAAGCCACATCCAACGCTCACCCAGCCACAGTTGGAAATGAATGGCTGGATGAGACCATGCAGGCCAGAATTCCAGGGGCACACCTTTCAGAATATCGGGCCACATGAAAACGCCGAGAATGATGGACAAGGCGAGAATTGAAAGAAATCCCATCAACGGCTGAGAGATAGCTCCCATCACCACACCACGCATCTTGTCGCTGTCATTCATGTTCCTGACAGCGAGCTTCAACGCCTCACCTAGGTTGCCTTTGACTTCACCCGACTGGATGATCAAGGCCTCGGTGCGCGGAACGAATGGACGAATGGCGTCAGCAAACGACTGCCCGTTCAGGAGACACCGATGAATGTGCTTCATGGCCATCGCTCTCAGATCATTGCGATCATGGTCACGCTTGCTCCACATGCCAAAGATCTGATCCAAGCGCTCCATGGATGCGGCGGTCGTATTGTCCAGTTTGTCAATGATTGACTGATAGAGATCTTCGCGGGTCAATCGAAGATTGAACCCCGAGATAAATAACATGGGATTGAGGAATGGACTCATAGCTTGATCGATCGGACTTCGTAGGATTCAATGGGCTCAAACTGTTCCTCAAGGTCTTTCAAACTGACCTTTCCTTGTGAAACAATCCACAATCCATGCTCAAAAGCGGTCTTTCCGAGCATGTCTTCTTCGGCGAATGTCGCCCTTCTCTGGCCGCGCCACAGCAGATCGAGCGTTGGCCAATCACGTCCGACGATTGCGCGTCTCATTTCTGAGGTCGGCAGCATGATTTCAACTGCGACGGTCACACCGACAGTCCCGTCTGATTTCAAGCCGGGAATTTTTGGTTGGCAATGTGGACAGCCGCCTTCTCTTGCCACAAACATAGTTCCAGGGTCTAACCCGAACTTGGATTTAAGAAGGTCAACTTTGGCTTTTGGCAAACCGTGTTCGGCATCCGTTGCAGGGATCTTGCAATGACTGCACAAAACAGGAAGGAGCTTCTGGTACAGACTTGCGCTCAAAAACTTGTTGCCAGCAACGGTATCGGGGGGCATGCGAATCTCGCCACCACAAAGTCGCGCAACCCCATCAACTGCTCCGTCACCGTGCGCAGTCGTATAGGTCCGGTGGCCTGTCTGGGTCAATTCGGAAATCAGGTGCCCGGTCTCGTAGTCACGCACCTCACCGACCATGAGAACGTCGGGGTCCATGCGCATGAGATCTCGCAGCAGGGCCGTGAATCGTTGGGACAGAACAGCCGAGCTCTGGGTCACATCAACGGGCAGGGAGAACTGCACCACCCCAGGCATCACGTATTCGGCTGGCGACTCGGCGGTACAAATTTTCAAACGCGATGGATCAGTGACCTTCGTCATGAAGGTTCGCAACGTTGTCGATTTTCCTGAGCCGGTGGAACCGAAAATGATGATCAGGCCGTAGTTGCGTTGAACTGGACCGGTGATCAACTCTTCATGGCTTCTGTTGTATCCCAGCTGCTGAAGCGTCGGAATCTTGTCGATCCGCGGCGTACTCTCCAATAGGCGCATCACCCCTGCATATCCGCCGATGTGTGGCCGTCCGTTGAACCGCCCTTCATAGGCCGTACCAGAGACCTCTTGTGAAGTCATAAAGGCGACCGGGTTGCGATCACTGAACTGTTCTTTAGTGGCGGTGTCAGATTTCGATCGCTGGCCGAATGAAGCCGCGATAGCACTGAGTATGAGTGGAGCCTTGTTCGTACGCCATAGGCGGTAGGTCCCATAGATTCGCAGATGAATTTCCATCTGATTCTTCACAGTATCGCTTGTGAAGTGAATATCAGAGGCCCGCGCAGCGACTGCTAAACGAACAATATCATCGTAGGTTGAAACGTAGAGCTTCTCCAATTTCAAGCCCGACGCCATCGGGAAGCTTGCTGAGTATTGGGCAAGAAAATCAGGTTTGCATGTAATTTCGTCAACGATATTGCAATACCAATTCTCTGATACCGTTGCCCGGACTGTTGTTGCGTGAGCTTCCTTAAGCACCTCACGTGTTCCGAGAATCGCGGTGTCACCACATCCCAGGTTGAGCACCATGAGCTGGCGTTGCAAAGATGGCGTCACGACATCGACCAGATACCCATAGATTGGTCGACCCACCCGATGGAGAAGCTGGGCGAGATTTGCTATTTCAGATGCTGTCCCGAAACTGGGGTGAATGGCAATCTCTCTGTTTCCGTCAATATTCGCGAAGGTTTCAGAAATAGCCTCGACATCTTCAATATTGTCTATATCCGCTTCATCGAACTCGAATGCATTCGTATCATTCTCATCGCCGGTGTGCAGGCTAGCCCCACTACCCTGCCCCAAGCTGGAATCAACATATCCACCAGGGCCAGTGTCATCAAAACCAGCTGTTGTCGCAAACCTTTGGCGTGGCTTTCTTGAATTGCCAGATGGGAACCCATCGATTGACCCCTGACTGTCAACGAATCCACTTTCAAACGTACTGTTTGAGGCTGTCCCTTTTGGAGTCAGCAATGATTGAATTTTCCGAAGCATAAAGATCAATATTCAGCCAATAGAGTGGAGGATTGGCCGCTTTGGGTTGCTCAGGGAGCGGAGGCCACTGTCTTGCAGCTCTCGGTGGTGACTGCTTTGGTGCCCTTGCCCTTCGTTGTGGACGTGCAGCGTTCGAAGCTCACCTTGCGTTCGTTGATGCCAACCACTTTCCACTCTCCAGTTCGATCCCCAACACGCAACGTTTGGCCATCCCCTGTCGTTGCGACCAGAGCCATGGCTCCGGAACCGACGCCATAGATGGAAGAAACCATGGGCGGCTTGGGTTCAGGGGGCGGTAGAGCTGGCAGGCGTGGCGCAGCAATGCCATTCCCCGACCCTGCTGCCGGAAGCATCGATACGGGAGCATCGATCCCGGCCTTTTTCGCTTCGCGGAGTTCCTTCTTCAAGTTCTCAACCATCAGCTCACGCGACAACCTTGTGATTTCGCCGATGGTTGCTGGTGTGGCCTTGTCATCGACCTTCGTCGTCTGGGCGTTTGCAAACTGAGTTGCGAGGGCTGCCACCATGCAAGCTGCAAGGGCGAGGAATTTACGGCTGGACATGGATCAGGCCTTTCGTTGTGAAGGTGATGTTTTTTGGTTGAATATCGATCAGGATGTCACCATCAAGGACGGCATCACCGATCAGTTCCGATTTCAGCGGACTATTTTTGTCATCGTCAGCGAACCAGAGCGGCATATCTTTCATTTCAAAATTGCTGCCTACAAGCTTGTCAGTTGCAAATTGCAACTGCTGCTCTTCAGGGCCGCCAGCCAGTGCAATCGGCAACCCTCGCAAAGCCGGCTCTGAAAATGCCGTCTTCCAACCAGAAGGTGCAAGAAATTGCCATTGCGTCAGGTTCTTGTTTCGCCATTCATCCAGTTTTGGGAAGGTCTCACGCTTCAGGACAATCGTTGGCAATTCGATGTCTTTTGTATGCAAGACCTCATCTTGGGATATCGCTCTGATCCCTTTCCATTCTTCTGGGGCAGTTTCGAGGAAGTCGTCCAGAACCCCAGCTGAAGCGCTGATGCGGCGCCAAGTGAATTCACAGCTCTTGGGCTCGCAACGCAGTCTCGTCAAGACCCATCCTTGATGAATGATGGGGAAATTCTGAAGTTGATCGCGCACATAATTCATTGCACCATTGAGCGACACCTTAGGTTGCTCAAGGTATTGAACAATACTTTGCGAGTACAACGCCTGCGGCGTGTTGGAAGCGGCAAGAGCAGCCTCAGCCCTCTTTTGCTGTTCCTGTTGGTATTGGTCGTACAGGTGAATACCGCCGGCGATCAGTCCAATGCCCACGACACTTGCCAGTGCAACAGCGATCAGTATCCCAGTGCGAAATACGGCAATTTTTGCTGAGGCGGGTTTCCCACCTTTGATCAGATCATCGAGCGTGAGAGTTTTTTCGACAAAACCAACTCCATTGCCGTCGCCTGCAATGAAGACACTCGATTTGCCGGAGATGAAATTGCTTCGATACTCTGGAACGCGATCATCATCGACAATTTCGTCGATCTCAGGAACGCCTTCTTTCAACCCGATGACGATCACTTGGTTGTGAAAATCGGGGTTGCCCGACGGCAATTCGATCAAAACCAGTGCAGTCTTGCCCTTCAGCTCTGGGTGCCTGGCTGCAAGCGCACCGAGACTGAGCATTGAGTTGCCCTCGGGTGCGCAACGCCCGTAGAACAGTTCACCGTCGATCTTGACGACAACGCCATACCCCTGGCCGGCAGCTGTCCAGAGTTTGAATTGCTTACCCTTCCCAACAAACGGGTCAAGCAAGGACCAATTCAGACCGGAAGCAAGCCTGTACTTGCCATGTTGAATGTGTTCCACGGTCTACCCTTAGATGCCCATGATTCGCGGTGTGATCAGCAATACGCTGATGAGCTTGGTTTTGCTGGCCAGCGTCGACGCGCCCGTCAACCCTTGCTTGTCGGTGGAGCCCATGCTTTCCGACGAATTGCTGACAATGACCAGTGTTTCCCCGTCTCGGACGCGGAACTGCTGCGAGTACTTTTTTCGGGCAAGGACTGGCGTTGTGATTTGTTGGAACGATTCACCTTCGCCAGCCGATATGGACTTGAGCTCCACCAGGCTGCTGCGTGTCGAGAACAACTGCATCAGCACCTCGCTGTTGTCCCGGATGGTCGGGACAATGGTCATGTTGTCCCCGTAGGTGACCAGGCCCGGCTCCAAACCTGGGACCGCGGAGCCGCCGGTAGCGCTCCCGGTGCCGGGTGTGGTTTTGGCAAGGTAGGCCCGGTCCGTCACCTCCTGCAAACGACCCGGAACACGATTCATCGTCACGATGGAACGGGTCGAGTTGCTGACGACCTTTCCAAGCCCGTTGAGGGCCTGCGCAACTATTGATGAGCCTTGGAAGTAGCCTTCGCGTGCGAAGTTGACCTTCATGCTTCCGCTGGTTGCCGAATCCAGAAGAGAAGAAGGCGCGGTCGTGTTGATGCTGTAGTTCGGCTTCTGCGCGGTCGAAAGGCCATCCACCTTCAGTCCCGACTCAAGGAACCGGTTGTAGACGATGCTCACATCGATTCCTGCGCTGCTGCCGGCGTTTTCTTCGACGAGGATCTCTCTGACATCAACCCGGACTTGTCGCGTGAGGACGTCGTTCTCCGATTCAATGAACTTACCGATCCTGTCCACGCTGCTCTTGACGTCAGACACAATCACCACGCCCGTCATCTGGCTCACGTTCACTTTGCCTTCGGCCGTGAGCATGGTCTTGATAGCCTGCTCAATCGCCGGCCACGGCGTGAGTTGAGCGTCCACGGTCGCCATCGCCGACGAGCCAAACTGCGCACCGGCGGACTCGCCCGACCCGCCTGCACCACCGGAGCCCACTTCATCCCGGTAGGAGAACGACCCCGGGGCCATGGCGATCTGAAAACGACGTGTGATCAGACGGAAGAACTGGATTTCCCCGTTTTCATACGTCCAATGCGATTCGGTGTTCGCTGCGATGAGGTTGAGGTAATCGGCAAGGTCCCCCTTGAAGGAGAGCGGTAGTGGGCCCGTCGAAACACGTGCAAATGTTTGGCTGGCAACCCCAGCGCCCATTGGCAAGGGCAAAGGCATCTCAGCCGTACCCGTGTAGATCTGCGGGTCTGTGGGTTTGTTTGGGCCAGATTCAATGTTGATTCCCTGGGGGGCAGCAACTTCGGGTGCAATCCGGACGGGCACCCCCGTCACTTTGGTGATATTTGCGGCTACGTTGTGGATGTGTCCACCGCCACCCCCAAAAATGAGAGTGACGTTGCGCAGGTGAGCTGGCAAACGTGTTGCAGTGGAAGTGGGTGTCGGGCGAGCGCCGAGGAAATTCCCCTTCACCACCTTGAGTCCCGGCCGCGGCAGGGTGACAGTCGGCGTCGATGCTTCGATGGCCTTGATTTCAGCCTTGCGGGCACTCGCTTCCTGGCTGACACCCACAGTGGTCACGGCGCAGCCGCTGATCGCAAAAACCGAAGCGCCGATAGCGGTGAGACGGAAGAAATCGAATTTCGTTTTCATGTAGTTGCTCCGGGATTAGCGATCACAGGCCTGGCTGGTGTGCAGGATGCGAACGACGTTGTCATATCGACATCCAAAAAGGGGATATGGGCCATTGGCCGTGTCACTGAGGACCTGATCCAAAGCGGCGAAGAAATCACCGGGATAGGACGCCTTGATCGCCGGCAAATCCTCTGGCGCCTCGTACATCAGTTCCTGTTTCGCCTCGCGCGCCCACCGAATCAAAGCGGTCGACAAATTGCCATCCGACGGCGAGACATCCCAGGTGTTGGGCGAAACGGCCGGTGCAGTTTGAGGTGCTTGTTGCGCCTTGACGGCAACAGGAATGGCGATGGCCGGTTGATTGGTAAGGACCGCATTCAACTTTTGGGCAGCATCCAGATAGAAGTGCTTCTTCTCCCAGTCCATGGTTGCTTGCAAGCCTTCCCGGCCGAGCCACCGGTCAAAAGCTGTCTGCCATGCCTCACCAGTTTGGATATCGGCAACGCTCGCCCTCTTCAGATCAATACCAGCCTTGACAAACCCCTTCCAGTCCGGCGGAACAATCATTCGGGCGGCACCAATCAGATCCGACTGAATCAAGGTGTTGCTGGTTGCAGCAGGGGTGGCACCTTTGGTGGTGAGCGAAACGATATTGGACTGCGCGTGACTTGCGCAGACCGCTCCGACCATCGCGAGAGCGACTATGTGTTTGAACATGGATTGGTTCCTGGAAGTTGAGGTCTGGTGAAGGATTTTTCGAATTGCCGTGAGACAGCGGCAACGTAGCGCGTCTTCTTGCTGGGGGTCTTCGAGTGATAGCGGCCAATGGCCTCTGCCATCTGGCCTGTGGCGGCAAGATGCTCTTGGATGATTTGGTCTGCCACCTGCACATTGATCCTTGGGTCAAACGCACTCTCCAAGGATTCGAATCTGGAACCGTTCCATTTCCAGTTCACCTGCATCAGCCCGATGTCGAAGGATTGGTGACCGTGCTCGATCAGCCGCTTGGCTCCATCGATGGCGGCTTTCTTGTCCGCAAAAAAGTAGCCCTGCCCCTGCCAATTGATCACCCAGGGCCAGTAGCGATCTCCCCGCCCTGACTCTTGCAGCGCGACGCTGGCCAGATATTCAGGCGGGGTCTTGGTGCGCACAGCTTGGAAGAGCGTGGTCTGGCTGGAAGCCTGCCAAAACCCACGCCCCTCAGCGATCGCGGTAGCGGTGTGGATGTCCAGGACGTTCGGTTCCCAGACGGCCAAGCCGGACTGAACCAGACGGGTAAGGTCCGTGGACTGATCTGCTGAGACCAGTTGGGACTTCATGGTGGGACCGTCGCAGACAAAGACGCGAGCCATCTGTGCGTGCTGCTGCGCCACTGAGACTGACGTCATCAGCGAAAAAATGGCACCGAACAGCACTTTGGCAAGCATGTCCATGATTGGACACATGCCACCGCGCAGCGAAGAGGCGAATGACAGCCTTGTGGGTGAGCTTTCCAAATGCCCCGAGGGCTGTACCGGCCCATCGAACGCTCATGCGCCCAGCAGAAGCAGTTGAGCAGGAAGGCAGCCGGGTGCGTTTCCGACCTCTTTGGTGGTCGAAATTCCTATATATCCACATGGAATATAGAGACACCCAGAAAGGGTCGAAAACAGGAATGGACCCAATGGGTCCATTTTTGGCGATGAAATCAGACTTGACGGCCGGGTTTTGTCTGAAAACATGGACTCAACAAGGAGCCCAACTCGATCATGAGTCTGTCCGATAAGAAAACCATGCTCGTGCGCGTGCATGACCAGCTCGCCATCTCAGATCGTGAGCTTCGCGTGCGGCCTCAGCAGCGCCAAATGATGGGCCGAGCGCTGTCATTGTTCGAAGCGCGGCGCGTTGGCATCGTCGAGGCCCCCACTGGGACGGGCAAGAGCCTGGGCTATCTCCTTCCGGGCCTGATCACAGCGCTCAGCGAGCAGCGCAAGCTGATTGTGTCCACGGCCACCGCATCGTTGCAGGACCAGTTGGCCAACATCGACCTCCCATGGCTGTTGCAAGCCTTCGAAGCCTGCGGGTACAGCCAGATCAGTTGCGCCATGGCCAAAGGGCGGGAGCGGCACGTCTGCCCTATCAAGCTGCAGGCTTTGACGGGCACGAACGACATGTTTGAGCAGGATGAAGACAGGCAGCTCGAAAACATGGCCATCGCGTTCGATGCGGGGAAGTGGTCTGGCCTTCGGGATGATCTTGTCGATCCTGTCTCGAATATGCAATGGGCCCGTGTTTCAAATACCTCGGCCAGCTGCTCCGGCAAAAGTTGCCCCGAGGTGGAGGGTTGCCCGTACTACATGGCGCAAGAGCGCTTGAAGCAGGCCGACGTGATCATCACGAACCACGACTACTTGTTGACCACGCTGGCTCGTCGACCGCAGAGCATCCTGGGTGACCCCGAAGCTATCTACGTGTTCGATGAAGCCCACCACCTGAACGCCAAGCTCACATCGGCCTTCGCCCGCAAGATCGAATTCGCCAAGCTCCCACTGGAATTGATCAAGGGCATTCTGCCGTTCTGCAGTGCCCAGCGCGCAAAGCTTGAGTCCGGTCTGCAGATCCTGATTGGGCAGTGGAGCAGCACTGAACATGCCGTCGCGACTCTGCTGGGCGATGAGCACCAGTTCCGGTTTCCCATGGGGACCGCCGAACCAGTGCTGAAACAGCTTTGCCTGGACCTTGGTGGCGCATTGCTCACGCTGATCGACGCGCTGCAGGAAGGCAAGGACGCCATTCAAAGTTCGTTCAAAGGCTCCCGTAGAGGAGGCGCACAGGACATCCTTCTGCAAGTGGCTCAAACAAGGATAGGTCAGGCTCTGGGCGAGTTGAGGCAAGCACACGAGACGGTAACGGAGTTCGCTGGCGACGAGACCATGGCACGCTGGCTCAAGCGTTCTTCCGAGGGTGTGATGTTGTGCGCCTGCCCATTCGATGCTGCAGTGAAGGCGCGGCAACACCTATGGCCCATCGTCAAGTGCGCCTTGCTGACATCAGCGACGATCACCTCACTGGGCGCCTTCGACCCGGTCCTTCGTGAACTTGGCCTGCCCAAGGACACACCATGTCTCAAGCTGTCTTCACCGTTCGACATGAGCCGGGTCCGATTGGTCGTTCCCAAGTCCGCGGTCGAGGCGGGAGAGAAGCTACACCCGAGATTGGTCAAGGCTTTCGTCATGGACAAGGCCATGCGTGCCATGGAGCACGTGGGGGTCCTGGTCTACTTCACCAGCCGCAGATTGATGATGGACGTTTTTGACGCAATCGCACCCGACGAGAGAACCAGCGTGCTGCTGCAAGGTCAATGGCAACCATCCGCCCTGCTGGTAGAGCACCGCCGGCGAATTGATGCCGGGCTGCGTTCCATCATTTTTGGACTCGACAGTATGGGCGAGGGTGTAGACCTGCCTGGCGCCTATTGCACCAGGGTCGTGATCACCCGCCTGCCATTCCCTTCACCCGATGACCCCGTGATCGCCACACACGGAGAGCACCTGACCGAGAAAGGCCTGGATGCTTTCGGGCTTCTCACGCTGCCGAAGGCTGGCCTCAAACTCGCACAAGTGTGTGGGCGCCTCATGAGGCGCGAAGGGGACAGCGGTGACATCCTGGTACTCGACCGCAGATTGGTGAGCAAGCGCTACGGTAGACGAATGCTCAAGAGCACCCAGTTCACAGAGGTCTTGAGTTGATCGCTGCTTCTTGCTAGGAAGGGCGGTCAACCCATGCTTGGCTGCGCATTCAATTCATCTTTTGGTACTCGCGCCAAGCCCGCCTCAGGAATGAACGGCGACGACGGCTTTGCTCCGGCAGCGCTGACCACCAAGGACTTTCTGGCGCGTGTCATCGCGACAAAGAACAGGCGCCGCTCCTCCTGAAGAGAAGCACTTTCATCGGGAAAAGTGCCATCCTCGCACCCCATCATCCAGACGCAATCCCACTCCAACCCTTTAGAGCCATGCGCGGTGAGCAAGGCCACAGATGCGCCCTGCTGCTGATCGTCCTTGCTCTGATCCCGCCTCTTACGCAAATCCTGAAGCCTCTTTCTCGTCAGAGGAACGGCCGAGCCCTCGACTCTTTCGGGTAGCTCCTTGGTAAATGCGTGAATCACTACAGGAATAAAGTTCTTCGCACGGCTATCAGGCGTACAAGAAATAAGAAACGAATTGACTGCGTCCAGGCAATACCAAATGCCCCCCGTTTCCAGAATGACGATCCAGTCGGGGATGCGTCGGCCGAGTTCGCTGACGAGCTTCTTAGAAGAGGCGCTCAGACTGGCCTTGTCCAACATCGCCTTGGTCAGCGATAAGGGGCCATTGGTACCGAGTTGCTTGCGCAGCGATTCAAGCTCTTCTTCAGAACATCCAGCCCAGCCAAGAACGTGATCAAGATCGAGTGCGCTGTCATCGACAAGCACACCGACCATAGCCATGACCACGCTCATTTCCTGTGTGTTGAGAATCGAGCCACCTTCGGATCGGATATAGGGAACTCCTTCTTTCAGGCACTCGGCTTCAACCTCGTTAAGTCGGCGATTCGTTCTCGCAAGCACACCCACAGTTGATTGATTTCGAAGCGCATTGGCTACCCATTTGACGCATTCCTCTGCCTCTTCGATTCGCGATCCAAGGATCGCCCACATCGCACTGCCACCAACTCCCTTGTGGGACACAAGTTGCTTTGGCATGCGCTCTGTGTTGCAGGCAATGAGTCGTTCGGCCGGCTCCAAAACTTCACGATGTGACCGGTAGTTCGTGCCCAGCACAACGCGATCGGCATGCAGATCGTCCTTGAACTTGGACATACCTGCGTATCCCAATGCCCTCCGAAAGCCGTAAATGGACTGGTCATCATCTCCAACGGCCGTGACCACAGCACCCGCTTTTGCATGGTGCATCGCCCAGGCGTACTGCAGCGCATCGGTATCCTGGAACTCGTCGATCATCAGCTGATCGGTCGCCAGCGGCGTGATCAGTCCAGAATCAAGCGCCCTGTTCGTCTCAATGAGGATGTCCTGAAAATCGATCACCCCATGTCTCTTGAGCAGCCCTTGGTAGGTCTTGACCAAACGGGCCTCATTTTCGGTTTCTGGCAATCTAAACTCGCTCTTGAGGGCTTCGATGATGGCCGTGGCCTTCTCGATATCAAGCTCAAGTCCGGACTCTTCAATACTCCGCGCAACATAGGAGCGGCGGTGACCTTCCCGGATGATCTCCCACTTGTTCCTGAGTTTGGACCTACCCTTTTGAAGGATGGCTCGGCCCATGCCCGAACGCGCCATCTGAGGAAAGGCCATCAGCATGTCGATGGAGTGAAAGGTGCCCACCAGCAGGTTCGGCAAGTGTTCCTTTCCTGCGATGGCGATGATGCGGTCCCGCAGCTCAGTAGCTGCATCCCTCGTGAACGTGACCGCTGTGACAGTGCGCCCGCGCGAGAGATTCAGTGCCGCCTTTACCGCCAGGGTCTTCGTTTTCCCTGAACCCGGAGCGGCAATCGCCAGGCAGTGCGTCTCGCACGTTGCCACTTGCCGTTGCTCCTCGTTCAGGGATGCAATCTGACTTTCAAGCAATTTTGAGCGCCCTCACCTGTTTCGCAAAGAGCGCCATACTCATGCAGGGGTGGAAGACTGTTCTTCCGCCACAGCGGCCTTGGAACGCTTGTTGGCCGCTTCGTTGCGCCTTTTGTAGAAGGCACGAATCGTGCGAATGCACTGCGTGTTGATGTCCAGAAACATCGAACGCTCACGCACCCGCATCGTCTCCAGCTGGTTGATGGTGGCACTGTCGTTGAATTCGAGCGTCGCGAATTCGAGGATCGCCTGATCCCAGACACGCAGCGCCTTGATCAGCCGAACCGTATCGCGTGTTTTCACCTGAAAGCCGGTGTCCAATGCGGCCGATGTGTAGACCGGACTGAGCCAGTCGGGGTTCTCCTTCTTTGCTTCACTGGTGAGGGCAAGACCCTGGCTCAGCGCTTGCGCTGCTTCTTCTTCATAGCGCTGGATCTTCTTGTTCACGGCCTCGCGTGTCGCATCAATGTCGGCCTCGGACATGAAGCGCGAACCGAAGCGGTTGACCATGTACAGCGTGCGATCGGTCAGACCCAGAAACCGCGTGGCCGATGAGGCGATGTGCGGGTTGTTCAGCTTGACGTCCATCGGAACCACGATGGCGCTCTCGTAGAAGCGTTCGAGTTCGTACTGACCGAGCTTTCGCTGACGACGGGCAATCTCACGGGACAGCTGCCCCCTTTGTTCGGAGGTCAGTTCTTTCCGGTCGATGCGTTTGGCCCCTTGGCCAACCTCACCAGCGCTCACCGCCGCGTCTGCGAAGGTACTCGCCTCTTCGATGGCAGCTTCTGCCGCCACCAGCTCAGTGTCGGCGCTGATCGCTGCCGCAGCATCATTGGAAGTTTTCACCATCAAATAATTCGAGTACCCAGCAGTAGCTGAGAGGCGATGCACCTGATGCCGAGGCACCGAATGCACTGGGACTTGCCTGTTCTCGATCTCCGTATGAGCCCAGATACTGCCAACCGGGCAGCGCGGTCTTTACCCAGAGGGTCACGAACGAACCACTGGTGTGCACCATTTTGTGACCCCATCAGGCG
>C687J35021_10001341_pt1 | contig 18603 bp, 18 predicted proteins | sample RifCSPhighO2_12_FD_35021 | JGI IMG/M metagenome (IMG submission 35021)
TCTTCGACCGGCAGACGCGATGCCGGCCGCCGTTCATGGCGTTTGGCTTCTTCCCAGGACAGGCCGAGGCGATCATCGAGGGTGCGTGTCCAGGTGCGTGTGGCGATCCGTTGCAGGCGCGCCAGGTCCGCCTCGGCCATGGCCTCAGCGCCGATGTTGCTGCGGGCGACGAAGGCGAACTCGGCGTCCAGGGTGGCCAGCAACTCATCGCGCCCGGTGGCCAGTTGCAGCGGGTCGCCCCCTTGCGCGCAGCCTTGCCAATAAGCGATCCAGGCGTCGCGCTTGAGCACTTCGAAGCGCATGCGCACCTCATGGATGCGGTCGTAGAGGGTCTCCAGCTTGGTCGCCTTGTCCACCACGTATTCGGGCGTGGTGACCTTGCCGCAATCATGCAGCCAGGCGGCAATATGCAGCGCCTCCCATTCATCGTCGCTGGGCCGATAGTCGCGAAAGCCCGGCTCATCGCTGTCCGCCGCCGCGCGGGCCAGCATCAGGGTGATTTCCGGCACGCGCTGGCAATGGCCGCCGGTGTACGGGCTCTTGGCATCGATGGCGCCGGCGATCAGCTGGATAAACGCATTGAGCAGCAGTTTCTGCCGTTCCAGCAGACGCTGGCTGTCAATGCACAGCGCCGCCACGCCGGACACCGCCTCGACGAACGCCACGCGCTCGGGGCTCTGCATGGCCAGGTCGGATGGCTCGCCACGGTCGCAGTGCAACAGCACCAGGATGCCCAGCCTATCGCCCTGACGGTTGTGCAGGCCGGTGGCAACCAGATGGACGCGCGGGCTGTCGAGGCTTTGCAGCAGACTTCGGTAGTCGCCGGCCTGATCGAAGCCCAGCGAGGCGATGCTGCTCTTGTCGCCGTTGGCCGGTTGCTGCAGCCAGCTGGGCAATTGGCTGGCAGCCTTGTCGTAGCCACGAATGCCGTGCTGGTCGAGGCTGTGCTGCGCACCGTCGAGAAACAGACCATAAGGCTGCAGGCGCCCGCTATCGGCGTCGAGCAGGTAAATCAGGCCACCGTGGGCCGCGCTGATGGCCACGGTCTCCTGCAGAATCCGTTCAAGCAGGGTGTCGAAACGAGTTTCGGCGGAGAGGCTGGCGGAGATGTCGAGGAAGCTGGAGATGGTCTCCTTCATCCGCCCCATGGATTTAGCCAGTTGATCCACTTCCAGCACCGGCGAGTGGCCGCTGGAGGGGTGGTTGAAGTCGAAACGGCGGATGGCCTCGGCCTCCTGCACCAGGGCGCGCAAGGGTTTGGCCACAAGCCGCGAGGCCAGCCAGCCCAGGGGTAGGCACAGCAGCAAGGCGGTCAGCGTGATCAGTGCGCCTTGCCAGCGGATGCGATAGGCGTCGGCCAGCAGTTCGTCTTCCGGTACCAGCAGCGCCAGGTGCAGACCTTGCGGTCCGCCTTCCTGGATATGGCTGCGCGAGACGACCCAGCGTCGTTCGCTCAGCTCCAGAATGCCCTGATGCGGGGCGTCCAGGCCTTCGCCCAGGAGGGTCGCGAGTTCCGGGCTGAGATCGCGGGCCGGGGTCAGCTGCGCTTGGTCGTCATCCATCAGCAACAGGCGCGTGCTGTCTGGATAGGCCACGGTATTGCCCTTGGCATCGAACAGGATGACTTGGCTGCTGGCCGTCACCTGGTGCTGGGCCAGGGTGGTGGAGAGGTCGGAAAGGGTCAGGTCCGCGGCCAGCACACTGCTCGGTCCGGCACGCCTGGCCAGGGTAGTGCCGACTTCCCGGGTGGAGAAGAACACATAAGGCGCGGTGGTGATCTGCTCGGTCTGGCTGCTGGCGCTCAGGTACCAACTGCGGCTGCGTGGGTCGAAGGCTTCCAGGGNGCGTTGCTGCTGGCTGATGAGATTCAGCGCATCGTCGAAGAACAGGTAATGGGCCTCGACCCCGGTTGCGCTGCGGTCGATCGACCAGACCTGATAGCTCGCCTGCTCGGGTGCTGCCAGGAGCTGCTTCAGCGTCTCGCTGCGCAGCGGCCGCAGCATGAAAAAGTCGCCGTCGGCATAGCCGAGGTGCAGCGAGGCCAGTTTGGGGTTGTCACGCAGGGCCTGGGCCAAAGGTTCAAGCAGCGCCAGGCGGCCCTGAAGATCGCTCGCCTGGGTGTCGCGATTGAGCACCAGCATGTTGAGCAGGTGGTTGATGGGTTGGTAGGTGTGGCGCAGATCCTTCTGCACGTCCTGTTGGAGGCGTTCGAACAGCTTGGCGCTGCTGGAGAAGATGATCTGCGAGTTCTGCTGGTAGTTGAACAGTCCCAGCACTACGCCGATCAGCAACAACAGCAGGGTGAACAACACGCTGATATGTACGTGCAGGGGCAAGCGGCGGTCGTGGGGCCTGGCAATCCTGGGCATCGCGCGTCCCTCCGTGAATTGCGCTGCGGACCCGCGAAGCATAGTGAAGGGTCCGCAGGGTTGCCTGCTAAAAGCGATTAATTATAAGAAAACCTAAGCTTAGAGCGGCTGCTCGATGTCCCTGCTCAAGGTGTTTGCTGCGGCGTGGCAACGCGCTTCGCGTGTTTTTCCAGTAACTGACTCAGTCCGTGCATGAGCAGCGCGACGAGCAGCGCCAGTACCACGCCAAACAGGGCGTTGAGCAGGCGCACCTCGGCCAGGTGCCAATCCTGGGCGAGGCTTTCGGCGAGCAGGACGAAGCAGACGCTGGTTTGCAACACGAACAAGCCGTAGTGGTTGGCCTGTATGGCGCGGCAGAGGGTGATCAGCGGCAGCAGGGTGGCGACCATCAGGGGCGGATCCTGCAGGCTGTGTCCGAGCAAAATCAATAACCCGGCAGCAGCCAGGCTGGCCAGGCTCGATTGCAGGGCGCGCACCAGGCTGCCCTGGAATTCCAGCTGCAGGGTGGTCACCACGGTCAAGGTCAACCAGTAGCCGCGTTCCAGGCCGGCCAGGTTGACGATCAGGCCGGCGAGCGAGAAGGCCAGGGTGCAGGCCAGCGCATGCAGGCGCCACTGCTGCTGCGGCAAGCGCTTGGCGTGGCGTCTGAGCACTTTGAGGATGCTGACGAAGCGTGGCATGTACGGCCACATGCGCAGGCCATGCATGCCACGCAGGCCGAACGCCAGGAGCATCACCCAGAGACCGCCGAGGATGAACAGCATGGCAATGGCCAAGGGTTTATCCAGGTTGCCCAGGCCTTGCTGACCTTGGCCCAGGCACAGGCAGACAGCCAGGCCGATGCCGAGTTTGCCGGCCTCGCTGCCAAAACGTTGCAGCCAGGCGAGCAAGAAACCGAAGGCACCGAACAGGCCGAGACTGATCAGCGGATCGCTGGCCGCCCAGAAGCCCAGACCGGCACTGCAGGCGCCGAGGCCGATGAGCATCAGCATGCGCAGCATGCCGAAGCGGTGCAGGGGGTTGGCCTGGGCGGCCTGAAAGGCGCCAACCGAGGCCCAGAGAAAGCCCGGGTGGGCACTGAACAAGCCAAGCAGCAAGGGCAGGGCGCAGCCGAAGCCGGCGACCATCGCCGGCCCCCAGGCCGGCGGTCCGGCATGCCAGCTGAAGGTTTTCCGTAGCACGCTTTTCATGGATTACACCGGACTCGAGCGCCCCGTCATTTCACGGGCCATTTCAGTAGCGTAGCTGTCGGTCATGCCGGCAATAAAGTCGATCATGCGCAGAAACGAGGTATACAGCGATCCGTGCGGGTCCGGTGCATTGTTGCCGAGCAGGTCGAGGATGCGCCGGTGCTTGAACGATGGCGTGCGCCCGCCGTGCTGCTCCAGTGCGGCGCCACAAAAGGCGTTGAGGAGGATTTCCAGGGTGGTGTAGGCGCCGATCTCGTGCAGGGTCTTGCGCTTGTCCTGGAAGATTTTCTCCCGCGCCATGTCCTTGGCACTCTGCACGCAGCGCTTGGCGGTGCCGTGCATATGCTCGACCAGATCGCCTGGCAGGGTACCGGCAAGCAGGGCGTCCTGCTGTTCGACGAAGGCATGGGCGGCGGCATTGGTCAGGTGTTCGATGGCCTTGCCGCGCAGGATCGCCAGCTTGCGCCGCTTGGAATCCTGCGGGCCAAGCTGGCGGTAGGTCTCCGGCAGGTCGTCACCGACCAGATCGAGCAGCAATGCCTCGACTTCGCGGTAGTCGAGCAGTTCCATCTCCAGGCCATCTTCCAGGTCGATCAGGCCATAGCAGATGTCGTCCGCCGCCTCCATCAGATAGACCAGCGGATGGCGCGCCCAGCGCTGCTCTTCCAGTTGCGGCAGGCCGAGTTTGTGGGCGATCTGTTCGAGCAGCGGCAGTTCGCTCTGGTAGCAGCCGAACTTGTGCTTCTTGTAGCCGAGCGCTTCGGCGTGACGGGCGGTCCAGGGGTATTTCAGGTAAGTGCCGAGGGTTGCATAGGTCAGCCGCGTACCGCCATCGAACTGATGGTATTCCAGTTGGGTGAGTACGCGAAAACCCTGGGCGTTGCCTTCGAAACTGAGAAAATCGCCGCGCTCGGCTTCGCTCATCGCCTCCAGCCAGCCGCGCCCCGCGGCCTGCTGGAACCAGTGGCGGATCGCATCCTCGCCCGAATGGCCGAACGGCGGGTTGCCGATGTCGTGGGCCAGGCACGCCGACTGCACGACCATGCCCAGATCGCTCGGCTCGCACCAGGCGGGCAGCTCGCTGCGGATCATCTCGCCGACGCGCATGCCCAGCGAGCGCCCGACGCAGCTGACTTCCAGGGAATGGGTCAGGCGCGTGTGGATGTGGTCGTTGCTCGACACCGGGTGTACCTGGGTCTTGCGTCCCAGGCGGCGAAAGGCGCCGGAGAAGATGATCCGGTCATGATCTTTGTGGAAGGGCGTGCGGCCCAGTTCATCGGCGCTGTGCGTCGGTTTGCCGAGTCGTTCGCGGTTGAGCAGTGTTTGCCAGTCCAAGGCCAGTCCTCGCCATTCAGTGGCAGATAACCTCTAGCTTCGGGGTTCGCGCGATCGGCTGCAAGCGCTGTGGGGCATCCTTGTTGATTGAATATGGGGGCGCCAGGGCGGCCGTGCAGGTGGCCATCGGTGGCGCGGGGGCGAGCGAGCACTTGCAGGCGTATGGGCAGGCAGCAAAACGCCGCGAATTGCGGCGTTATGCTGCAGCCAGGCGAGGGCCTGCTTATGGGGCTTTTGCCTCGTTGCCAGTGCCGCGTGGCGGGTTGCGCCTGAGCAGCGGGAAGGCGATCAGGGCGATGCGTAGCCAGCGTCGCCAGTTGCCGTGGCGTACACCCAGCGTCGCCAGCAGCAGGGCGCCGCCGGCGACCCAGAGTGGGGCGTTGCTGTTGCTCAGCTCTTCACGCCAATGGCTGCTGAAATGCTGCACCTGGCGTAGCGGTTGCAGGATCACCAGGGTTTCGTGGCGCAATTCCTGGCGATGCATTTCCAGGCGCAGGCGCAGCATGGCTTTGCGTAACTCGCTGCGCGAGGCCTTGGCAGGCAGTTCGGGTAGGCTCATGGCAGCAGTTGCTCGCGGTCGCGGGCCAGTTCTTCGAGGCTGGCATTGAACGGTGGAGGGGCATTGCGCAGGTGTGTCAGCAGGCGCAGCAGGCAAATCAGCAGGCCCAGGGTATAAGCCGCGCACAGAAGGATGATCACGGTCAGCCGATGGCTATCCCAGAAAATGATCAGCAGCGCAGCAGACAGGCCGATCACCAGGAGCAAGCCAAACACCAGACTCAGGCTGGTCAGCACCAACAGGCGAAGCGTATGGCTTTGCTGTTCTTTCAGCTCTTCGCCAAACAGTGCGACATGGCCATGTAATAAACCGAGCAGGGCACCGGCAAAGCGCCGCGGCGAGGCGCCGCGGCTGGGGGTGGAGGGTGTGGCGTCCATGTCTTCTCTCATCAGCGCCGAGTGATCAGCATGCCCAGCAGCAAACCGATGGCGGCGGCAACGCCCAGCGTCTGCCAGGGATGGGTCTGCACATAACCCTCGGTTGCCTGGACTGCGGCCTTGCCGCGATCACGTAGCGAGTCTTCCGCATTGTGCAAGGTGGAGCGGGCGCGGCCGAGGCTGGTGCGGATCTGTTCGCGTAGCTCTTCGGCTTGCTCGCCAACCAGGCTGGCCGAATGTTGCAGCAGTTTTTCAGTGTCGCTAACCAGGGCCTGAAATTCGTTGATCAGTTCGTCCTGGCTTGTTGCGCTGGTGTTTTTACGAGGCATCGGGTCTCTCCTTGAGCGGTTCTGTTCAGTGTAAAAGGTTCGAGTGTGGTGCTGGGATTGGGTTCCTTCTTTATAGGGTTGGGCCGTTCCAGCTGCTGATCGATCAGGCACTGGTACAACGCTTGCATTGTACTGGTGCGCTCCCTTGGCTGAATGCTCTTTTATGGGGCTTGGCAAGGGGCGGCCTGGAGGCCGTAGCGCATTGATAACTCATTAATAAATATAGATTAAGTACCCTTGTGTGCAATTTTTAGCGGGACTGTTTCAGTGCCCTGTATGGCTGTGCTACATGAAGTGAGTCGCTCGTTGTGCTGCAGGATGGTGCGCCTGCTGTCATAGGTGACTCTCTTTGGTGCGTCTTCTCTAACCACGGAGTTTTCTTCGCTGATGGAAAACATCAATAGTGCTGTGGAAACCCTGATTCACGGCTCCAATACCCTGTTTATCCTGCTTGGTGCGGTCATGGTGCTGGCCATGCACGCCGGCTTCGCCTTTCTCGAGGTGGGTACGGTGCGGCAGAAGAATCAGGTCAATGCCTTGTCGAAGATAATCTCCGACTTCGCCGTGTCAGCCCTGGCCTATTTCTTTATAGGCTATTGGGTCGCCTATGGCGTGACTTTCCTCGAACCGGCGAGCGTGCTGACCGAAGGCAACGGCTATGCCCTGGTCAAGTTCTTCTTCCTGATGACTTTCGCCGCAGCGATCCCGGCGATTATCTCCGGTGGTATCGCCGAGCGTGCCCGGTTCGGTCCGCAACTGTGCGCCACCATTCTGATCGTGGCCTTCGTCTATCCGTTCTTCGAAGGCGTGATCTGGAACGGCAACTACGGCGTTCAGGCTTGGCTCGAGGCGCAGTTCGGCGCGCCTTTCCACGACTTCGCCGGCTCGGTGGTGGTGCATGCGATGGGCGGTTGGCTGGCCCTCGGGGCGGTGCTGCTACTGGGGCGGCGCAACGGGCGCTATCGTGACGGCAAGCTGGTGGCGTTCGCGCCGTCGAATATTCCGTTTCTTGCCCTGGGCTCGTGGATCCTGATCATCGGCTGGTTCGGTTTCAACGTCATGAGCGCGCAGACCCTGGGCAGCGTCAGCGGCCTGGTGGCGGTCAATACGCTGATGGCGATGGTCGGCGGTACCGTGGCGGCCTTGCTGGTCGGGCGCAATGACCCGGGCTTTCTGCACAACGGCCCGTTGGCCGGACTGGTGGCGGTATGTGCCGGCTCCGACCTGATGCACCCGGTCGGCGCCTTGGCCACTGGCGCCATCGCCGGAGCGCTGTTCGTCTGGGCGTTCACCGCGACCCAGGTCACCTGGAAGATCGATGACGTGCTCGGTGTCTGGCCGCTGCACGGTTTGTGCGGCGTGTGGGGCGGGATCGCTTGCGGGGTCTTCGGTCAGCAGGCATTGGGCGGCCTCGGCGGCGTCAGCCTGAGCAGCCAGTTGGTCGGTACCGCGCTCGGCGTTGTGGTGGCNTTGCTTGGTGGNTTGGTGGTGTACGGCGTGCTCAAGGCGCTGGTCGGCATCCGCTTGAGTCAGGAAGACGAGTTCAATGGCGCCGACTTGTCGATCCACAAGATCGGCTCGGTCAGCGAAGACTGAGCAAAGGCGATCCAAAACAAAAAGCCCGCTCGAATGAGCGGGCTTTTTGTTTGCAGTCAGGCTTACAGCAGCGGGATGGTGTAGGAGACGATCAGGCGGTTTTCGTCGAGGTCGGTGGCGAAATTGTTGCGCACCGTGGCGTTGCGCCATTTCACTCCGAGGTTCTTCAGCGGGCCTTCCTGGAAGACATAGGCGATGTCCATGTTGCGCTCCCACTCCTTGCCTTCGCCCGCGACGTTCAGGCGGTCGATGTTGTCACCGCTGATGTAGCGGGTCATGAAGGTCAGGCCGGGAATGCCGATGGAGGCGAAGTTGAAGTCATAGCGCGCCTGCCAGGATTTCTCGTCCTTGTTGGCGAAGTCGCCGATCTGCACGTAGTTGACCAGGAACGGATCGGTGCCGTTGATATAGGCGTAGCCGGTGTCGCCGCTCATCTTCTGGTAGCCCAGGCCGAAGCTGTGGCCGCTCAGGGCGTAGGTGAACATGGCGCCGAAGGCCTTGTTGTCGACATTGCTCGCCCCGTCGTCGGTGGAGCGGGCGTAGCGCAGGTCGGTCTTGAACGACTGCTTGTCGGCGATCGGCAGCACATGCACCACATTGAAGATGTGCTGCTTGTACAGCTCTTCCAGCTCGCCGTAGTGGTAGGCGGTAGTCAGGTTGTCCAGCCACTTGTAGGACAGGCCGGCGAAGTTGAAGTCATCGCCCTGGTTGCCGTTGCTGCCAAAGCTGAAGTTGCGTTTGGCGCCAGAGTTGAGGCTGAGGTCCTCGAAGTTGGTGGAGTTGCGCTGGTTGAGCTCCTTCAGCTGGCCGGCATCGAAGGTCAGGCCGGCGAACTCCTGGGAGTTCAGATGGCCGCCGAGGAAATTCTGCGGCAGCAGGCGCGAGTCGTTGGCCGACACGCTCGGCAACTTGGGCATCAGGCCGCCGACCTTGAGCACGGTCTTGGAGACTTTTGCCTTGACCGTGGCGGTCGCTTCCGAGTACTCGCCCGGGCCCTCGTCGCCGAAGCCATTGGGCAGCAATCCCGTGCCGGCGCGCTCGTCCGCCGAGTCGAGTTTCAGACCCAGGCCGGCAAAGGCGTCCAGACCGAAGCCGACCGGGCCTTCGGTAAAGCCGGATTCGGCCTTGAAGATAAAGCCTTGTGCCCACTCCTCGGCCTTGGATTGCCCGGAAGCGAGCGGCTCGCGGAAATCGCGNTTCATGTAGAAGTTGCGCAGCTCCAGGCTGGCTTTGCTGTCTTTGACGAATTCAGCGTAAGCCAGGGATGGCAGGGTGAGGCTGGCGCCCAGGGTGGCGAGGGCCACGGCTTGGGCGAGGCGCGTCTTACTCATTATTATTGTCTCCAAGGTGGTGTGCGGACCGGCTCATGACCGGCCTGTTACGGCGCAGTGAAATAAAGCATGGAAGAGCCGGCCCGGCCTTTAGACCTTAGTCGGGACACTCGCTTTTCCACTGGTTTGGCTATGACTAGCGGGTCCACTTCGGGTAGAAGCCCAGTTGTTGGTGGACGCGAGCGTCGTGGGCCGGCACCACGGTCAGCGTCGGGGCTTGCTGCAGCAGCTCATGCACCTGTTGCAGCGCCGAGCGGGTTGCCTCGCGGTCGTGATCGACCATGCGCCGGCTGATCCAGAACTTCTCCTTGGGCCCGGTGAAACCCTCCAGACGCCAGCTGGCATCGCCGGTAAAGAAGAAGCGGCGCCCGTCCTCGAGAGTGATGAACAGCCCGACCGATCCTGGGGTGTGGCCGCTTAGCGGGACCAGTACCAGGCTGCCGTCGCCGAACAGGTCGTGGCTTTCGCCGAAGCCCATGAAGGGCTTGGGGGCGAACTCGTAGGGCATCCATTTGACCTTGTGCTCGAACTGGCTGGGCAATATCGCCGGCGGCGTGGCGATCTGGCTGAACTCGATTTCCGCGTAAGGCGCCCAAACCGGTACTTCCGGGAAGTCGGCCAGGCCCGAGGCGTGATCCCAGTGCGCATGGGACAGTAGGATGCGGTCGACGCGGATGCCGTCGCGGTCGAGCTGGTCGCGCACCGGCTGCACCTCGCCATAGCGCAGCAGCGGTTTGTAGTACCAGGGCATCTCGCCCTCGAACTGGCTGTCGACCTGACGGCCCAGCGAGGTGTCGAACAGCAGGGTGGCGGCGTGATGCTCGATCAGCACCGCCATGTGGCTGGCGATCGCCGTCTGTGTCCACGCACCGTCTTCCACGGTGAAGGCATCCAGGGTCTTGGTCTCGGCAGTTTTCACCAGGCTGAAGCGCACGCCGGCGGCTTCGCCGGGGAGGCTGGCGAGGGCCAGCAGGGTTGCTGCAAACAGGCTGAATAGACGCATGATTACGTTCCTTGAGTGGGTAGGGCGGGCGAAGGTTGGGCGGGGCCAAACGCCAGCGGCAGGCTGCTGCTGGCGAAGTCGATCAGCAGCAGGCCGCAGCGCGGTTCCAGCAGCAGGTTGCCGAGGGTGTTGATCATCAGGTTGCCGCTGTAGTCCGGCAGCCATCGGCGGCCGTCGTTATCCAGGGCGAGGAACTCCGCTGCGCCGCTGCGGTGGGAGATGTCCACACCGCCGCTCTGCGGGTCGGCATTGTGGCTGGCGATGAACAGGGTGTCGGCGCGCCGGGCCAGCTCCAGCCAGCGCCGGTCCGGGCTGCTGCCGTGCTCCGTCGGGCCAGGCTGGCGTGACCGAACGTGCCAGTCGCGGGCCTGGATGTACTTCGGACAGTTACCGAAGGATTGGCGGACCTGCAGGGTAATGCCGCGACCATCCTGCTGGCCGATCTGGCCATTGAGCCGGTTGCGGCGGCGGGTCGGCAGCTCCAATCCCGGCAAGCCGAGCTGCGCGCCTTGGTGGAGGTGGCTGGCCAGCGGGTCGTCGGCGACTATCGTGGCGTCGACGCGCAGCAACGTGGGCTCCGGCGAGTAGGCAAAACCCGGCGCCCCACCGAACAACGAGGTGTGCGACCAGCCGTCCGCCGCCAGGCTGCCGGTCAGCAGCCAGGGCAACTGGGCGAAGAATTCGCGGTGCTGTTCCGGCATGTATGGGCGGATGACCCNGCGGCCGATTTCCTCGAGCTTGTCGCGCACGCCGAGGTGACTCTGGATTGCCTGCTCGCCGCGGTGCAATGGACTGTTCATCGCGCTGCTCCTGTGCCCCGTTACAGCCCTGGCATGCCGATATAGCCGGGCAGCGCCCGTATCCGGACGCACCAGGCCGCGAGATGGACATAGGGCGCCAGGTCGATACCGGCGTCACCGGCCAGGGCGACATAGGGATAGACCGCGACGTCGGCGATGTTCGGCTGGTTGCCCTGGGCCAGCCAGTCATGCCTGGCCAGGTGCGCATCGAGCAGCGCCAAGACGGCCAGCGCCTTCTGTTGCGCGCCGGCTTGATCGATGGGCATGCCGAACAGCTTGCCCAGGCGCGCCATGCCGGGGCCGTGGTGGATCTCGTTGGCGGCAAAGCTCAGCCAACCGGCGATCCGTCCTTGGCTGATGGCGTCCAGCGGGTACCAGGCCTCGTCGGCATAACGCCGCGCCAGGTACACCAGGATGGCTTGGGAATCGCCCAGCAGCAGCTCGCCATCGACCAGCGCCGGCACCTGGCCGCGCGGATTGATCGTCAGGTAATCCGCGCGTTTGTGCTCGCCCGCTCGCAAGTCGAGGGTTTGCAGCTCGGCGCGCTGGCCGATCAGGCCGAGAAACAGGCGGACTTTGTAGCAGTTGCCGGACAGGGTGAGATCGTAGAGTTTCATGGCAATGCTCCTGGTGGGGACGTGTCGAGGTGGATAATAGACAGACAGGTCTGTATATTTCAAGCATGTATTTCACCTGTTACAGCGCAAGTTGCCTTCAGCTCAAGCCACGGCTTGCGCATAATGGCCGCCTATGGAGGTTCCACATGGCATCGAACAAACGCGAGCAACTGCTCAACACCGCACTGCAGCTGTTCTATCGCGAGGGCTACCACAGCACTGGCATCGACCGCATCCTCGCCGAGTCCGGGGTGGCGAAGATGACCCTGTACAAGCATTTCAAGTCCAAGGACGAACTGATTCTTGCCGCCCTGCAGTTGCAGCATGAGCAGATCGCCGAGCGCATGCGCCACGCGCAAGGTAGCCTGGCGCCACGCGAGGCGATCCTGCGCGCCTACGATGGGCTGCACCTGTGGCTGAGCGAGAAGGGCTTCTGCGGTTGCCTGTTCCTGCATGCCGCGGCGGAGTTTCACGACCGCGGCAACCCGATCCACCGGCAGGCGGCCGAGCACAAACGCTTCGTCTTGAGCTATTTCCACGCGGCATTGCTGGCGCTGGGGGTGGCGCAGCCGGAACAGTTGGCCGCGCAGCTGCAGTTCCTGTTCGAGGGCGCGATGAGCATGGCGCATCTCTATGGCCCGGCCGANCAGGCCCTGCAGGCCAAGGCCGCGGCCGCGCAATTGCTGGCGGCCGCCGGGGTTTGAGCAGAGACCGGGGTGGGGCGCGCGGAGTTGCCTGGCGTGGTGGCGGGCTCCGCCGTTGGTCGTTCAGCGCCGCGCGCACCTAAAGTCTTGCCGGGGGCAGCCGCCAACCGCATAGATACTTTGCCTCGGTACCCTGCCATGAACCCTCTGGCCCCGCTGTCTTCCGCCGCCTCACGGCCGGCCTTTTCCAGCAGCCCGCCCGCCGCCCGCACTGCTGCCGGTGCGCAGGGCGCTTTGGCCAATCGCCTGGCCGAGCGCCTCGGTCTGCAGCCGGGTGCGTTAAATGGCGAGCGCGAGGCCTTCAGCCCGGACAAGGTCGCCTCGGTGGTTCTCGGTTTTATCGAGCAACGTCTGCACCGCGAAGCGGCCGCCGGCGCCGATCCGGACAAGCTGCAAGCGTTAATGAGCCAGGCGCGCGAAGGCGTGGAGAAGGGTTTTGCCGAGGCGCGCAAGATTCTCGACGGCTTGGGCGTGCTGCANGGCGAGGTGGCAGCGGATATCGACGACACCTACCAGCGCATCCAGGATGGTCTGGGCNACCTCGGCAAGCGCTTCGATCCGGCCGCATTGAAAGCTGCGAATACCCGGGGCGTGGCCTCCAGCGAGCGCTTCGCCGCCGTCGCGCAGACCTTCGAGATGGCGGTGACCACTCGCGATGGCGACCGCCTGCGCTTCTCGGTCGCCCAGGCTTCGGCCAACTGGTCGCAAACCAGGGTTGCCGCAACCAGCAATGGCAGTGCTGTTGCGCTGGTCGCCAGCAGTCAGTCCGGCAGCGTGCAGGTCGGCGCCTGGCAGGTCAGCGTCGAAGGCGAGCTGGACGAACAGGAGCGCGCGGCCCTGGACAAGCTGTTTGGGCAGGTGCAGGACCTCGCCGACAAGTTCTATGCCGACGACCTGGCGGGCGCTTTCGATCGCGCCATGGCGCTGGAGATGGACGGCGAACAACTGGCCTCGATGTCCCTGCGCCTGACCCAGAGCAGCGTGCGCCAGGCCACCGACGCCTACAGCGCCGTGGCCGAGCAGGGCGGTCAGGCGGCCAGCGCGGTCAACCCGTCGCTGATTGATTATGCCAAGGGCCTGTTCGCGGCATTGCGCAANGTCAATGGCCTGCTTGAGAGCGGTCGCGANAGTCTGCAGGAACTGCTCAAGGGCGGTTTTGCTTTGGATCCACGTCTCGGCATGACAGGCCTGGAAAAGGCCGAACGGCTTAACAGTCGCTTGCTCGATGGTCTGCAAGGCCTGCTAAACCCTGCCGCAGGGTCGACTACCGCCTGAGCGGATGTGAAAAAACCCGCCTACGGTGACCGTCTGCAAGCCCCTCGGCGCCGGCCCGCGATCAGGGTGTCACTTGCCGCAGGCAGTGCACCGTGGATCATTGGAGCGGCATAAAGTTGGCGGGTTGCTGCTGCGCTCCGAACGGAACGCTGCGCTGCACGGTGCGGCCTCTTGTCGCGAATGCGTGGCGGCGGTCTTTTTCGCAAGCTCTGAGAGGGATCTGCTGGCGCAGCAAGCTTACGTCAGCAGGGCTCGGTGCTAGACTGCAAGTCCCTGTATGGAGGCCTGTGGATGCTCCCTGAATGCCAACTGTTCGGCACCCTCGGCTGTCATTTATGTGATGTGGCCGAGGCGATGCTGATGCCTTTCGTCGAACATGGTTTGCTGGTCGAACTGATCGATATCGTCGAGCGCGAAGACTGGGTCGACCGCTATGCCCTGCGCATCCCCGTATTGCGTCGTTGCGATACCGGCGCCGAACTCAACTGGCCGTTCGAGGCCGAACAGGTTGTAGAGTTCTTGCGTTGAGAGGTTGTGAAAAAGCGGCCCTTGCCGCGAANTCTTGGAGACGCTCTCGCNACGACGCTCGATATTTTCACCACCTCCGAGTATTTAGTTCCGNCGATGTTGGTCGATAACGGTTCAACTTGCCCTGATTAAGCCTTTTCCTGCGCGCTTTAGCCGGCTTCTAGCCGTGCATCCGGGTTACAAGAAAGCGATTCACTTGGCTTGAGTGAACGCGACGGGATTCGGGGTGGTGCCTTGACCGTTGCGCAGGCAAGTGCTGAGCCGGGTAGGTCGTCAGGTNATTTTTGTCGGGTGGATCGGCACAGCTGTTAGGCTTTGAGCGTGTCCGGGCCTGAATTCGAANCGGAGGGTGGTTGATGAGTGTGGTGCTGGGGGATGCGTTATCGCTGCTGTTGTTCCGTTTGCACAGTGGCCGGTTGTTAGGCATTAACCTGCTCAAGGTTCAGGAAATCATTCCTTGTCCAGCATTGACCAAGTTGCCCAATCGCCATCCCCATGTGCGCGGCGTGGCAACGCTGCGCGGTGCATCCTTGATCGTGGTCGATCTGGCGCGGGCAATCGGCGAGCGCGGGGAGACTGACAGCCGGGATGGTTGCCTGATCGTCACCGAACTGAGTCGTTCGCGGCAGGGGCTGCAGGTGCAAAGTGTCGAGCGCATCGTCCAGTGCTCCACCAGCGACGTGCGCCCGCCACCGGCCGGCACCGGGGCGAGAGCCTTTATCACCGGGGTGACCCAGATCGATGGCGCTATCGTGCAGATTCTCGACATCGAGAAAGTCCTGCACGAGATCACTCCCACGCTTCCGGAGGAGGTCGATGAGCAGCTGCTCACGGAGGCCGAGCGCAAATTGCTGCGCGGTCGTCGTGTCCTGGTAGTGGACGACTCCCACGTGGCCTTGCAGCAAACCCTGGCCACGTTGCGCAAGCTCGATCTGGATTGCCAGGCGGTGAGAAGCGCCGCCAGTGCGCTGGACGTATTGCTCACCCAACACCAGGCTGGCCTGCCGATCGAAGTCCTGGTCTCGGATATCGAAATGCCGGAGATGGACGGTTACAGCCTGGTCCGGGAAATTCGTCAGCGCAGCGATATCGGCCAGACCTATGTGCTGCTGCACACCTCGCTGGACAGCACCATGAACACCGAAAAAGCCCGCACGGTAGGCGCCAACGATGTGCTCACCAAGTTTTCCACCGTGGACTTGAGCAAGGCGCTACTGCACGCGTTTCAAAGCCTTTGAGAGGGGGATGCGGCGCACATTGAGTCTGCCAGGTGCGTTCTATGCACCAAACCAATTAGCAGGCCGTTGAAAAACTACGGCGCTCGGCTTTGCGGCGGGCGTTGCAACGCAGCGAAGCAGAGTAACAGCCGAAGGCTGGTCCGCAGGGCGAGTATAGCGAGTCAGTCGACCTCGAATGCGAGCCCGGTCCGCTTTTGACTCGCCTCGCTCACTCGCGGGGGAGGCAGGACAATTCACCCGGACAAAACAAAGCCCGCACAAGGCGGGCTTTGTTTTGCTTATTTCAGTACATGCACGAGGCAGGTTGAAACAGGGATTTGGTCGGAGAGACAGGATTCGAACCTGCGACCTTCTCGTCCCGAACGAGACGCGCTACCGAGCTGCGCTACACTCCGAATAATCCGCATTTTACTGAAAAAGTTTTGTTGCACAAGGGGTTAGGCTGATATTTTTTTCCAGCGGCAGTGCGCTCTGTGAGTACTTCTGGTTCTTAGCCTGCCTCCAGGGGTCACTAAATGGCTCAAGTGACCGCCTGGGCGCAGGTCGTGCTTACAGCTCCTGGATGGTCCGCACTTGATCCTTGTTGACCTTGGCGCGGTTGCCGTCGAGTTGTTCGAATTCGTAGAAGCCCGAGTCATCATCGAACGCCGGGGTGTCGATGGCCTGGATTTCACGGCCATCGTTCAGGGTGATGACCGATGGCGATGCGCAACCTGCTAGTGCGGCTAGGCCCAGGGCGAGCAGGAATGCGGGAAGAGTCCGCTGAGTCATGACGTGTTTCCTTGTGATTATAGGGGCTGTGTACTTTGTCTCAGACGGGAAATTGGCGGCCAAGTTCAGTGCTCAGAGGGTGTGAAACAACTCTCAGCACCTATTCGCCGACCTGAGCGAGCAGTTCCGGGGTATTCAGGTTGGCCAGGCGTGGGTCGTTGGGCGGACAAACGACGGCAATGGGATCATGGCGGCAGAGCCAGCGTTGCGGGCTGCGTTCACCGGCTGACCATGCCTCTTCGAGTGTGCTGCCCAGGGCTTTGGGGATCAGGCTGAACAAGGGCTCCCAGAAGTCGCCTTGACGCACCATGACCGGGTGGCTGCCGGCCTTGCCCAGTAATTCCTCGAGCAAGGCGCGGTCGAGCAGGGGCGTATCGCACGGCAGTACCAGCAAATAGTCGTGACGGGCCGCTTGCAGCCCCGCGCGGATGCCGGCCAGCGGGCCCTGGAAGTGCTCGTCGTCGTCCGTGATCAGCCGGTCGGCAAAGGGCTTGTAGCGTTCGCTGTTGCGGTTGCAGGAGATAATCAGGTCGTCGCTGAGCGGTCGCACCAGGTCATGCAGCCAGGCGATCAGCGGGCGGCCCTGCCACTCGATCAGGCCCTTGTCGCGGCCGCCCATGCGTTGTCCGCGTCCGCCGCACAACAGCAGTACGGAACAACTCGGCAGAACAGGGGTAGCGGGCATGGCAGAGCCTCCAGAGGTGGGCTTGTGATATAACATCGCGCACTTTCTCAGACAACTGGAAGCCTGTCATGAACCACAAGGCCGAGGCGCAATTCGTGCCGCTGAATATTGCCGTGCTGACCGTCAGCGATACCCGTACCCAGGCAACCGACACCTCCGGTCAGCTGTTCGTCGACCGTCTGCAGGCGGCTGGGCATGCCCTGGCGGCGCGGGTGTTGCTCAAGGACGATTTGTACAAGATCCGCGCCCAGGTCGCGACCTGGATCGCCGACGACAGCGTGCAGGTGGTGCTGATCACCGGCGGCACCGGTTTCACCGGCCGTGACAGCACCCCCGAAGCCGTGGCCTGTCTGCTGGACAAGCAGGTGGACGGTTTCGGCGAGCTGTTCCGGCAGATTTCCGTGGCCGATATCGGCACCTCGACCATCCAGTCCCGCGCACTGGCCGGCCTGGCCAACGGCACCCTGGTGTGCTGCCTGCCGGGTTCGACCAACGCCTGTCGCACCGCCTGGGATGGCATCCTCGCCGAACAGCTCGACGCCCGCCATGGTCCCTGCAACTTCGTCGCTCACCTGAAGCAGGCGGCGGCCTGCGAGAGCCGCGGATGAGTGGCGGCGAGCAGCCCGGCCTGCTGCCGGTCGAGGCGGCGCTCCAGCGTTTGCTGGCCCTGGCCGAGGCGATGCCGATCAGTGACAACGAGCGGGTCGGCCTGGCCGCCGCCGATGGTCGGGTGCTGGCCGAGCCGCTGATTGCCGGGCTGGACTTGCCGCCCTGGGCCAATAGCGCGATGGACGGTTATGCCCTGTGCCTGGCCGACTGGACGGGCGAGCCGCTGACGGTCAGTCAGCGCATCCAGGCCGGCAACGCGCCGCAGCCGCTGCAACCCGGTAGCTGCGCGCGGATCTTCACCGGTGCGCCGCTGCCGGCGGGTGCCGATACGGTGGAAATGCAGGAAAACGCCGTGGTCGAGGCCGATGGCCGGGTGCGTTTCAGCGAGCCGCTACGACTCGGCCAGAATGTCCGGGCCCAAGGTCAGGAAACCCGTGTCGGTGATCACCTGTTGCCCGCGGGAACGCGCCTCGGGCCGATCGAGCTGGGCCTGGCGGCCTCGCTGGGAATCGCCGAACTGAGCGTGCGTCGGCGTCTGCGGGTGGCGGTGCTGTCCACCGGCGACGAGTTGGTCGAACCGGGCTTACCGCTGGGGCCGGGACAGATCTACAACAGCAATCGCCGCCTGCTGATGGCCTGGCTGCAGCGCCTCGGCTGCGCAGTGGTGGATGGCGGCATCCTCGCCGACGACCTGGAACTGACCCGCGCGGTATTGGCGGCGCTGAGCGATGTCGATCTGATCCTGTCCACCGGCGGGGTATCGGTGGGCGAGGCGGATTTTCTCGGTGTGGCGCTGCGCGAAGAGGGCGAGCTGGCCCTCTGGAAGCTGGCGATCAAGCCGGGCAAGCCGCTGACCTGCGGGCAGTTCCGTGGCGTGCCGGTGATCGGTCTGCCGGGCAATCCGGCCTCGACCCTGGTGACCTTCGGTCTGCTGGCGCGCCCCTATCTGCTGCGCCGCATGGGTGTGCAGCGGGTCGAGCCGCTGGGGTTTGCGATGCCGGCCGGTTTCACCTGGAACAAGCCGGGCAAGCGCCGCGAGTACCTGCGCGCGCGCCTGGAAAATGGCCGGGTGGTGCTGCACCCCAACCAGAGTTCCGGCGTATTGCGCAGCGCCGCCTGGGCCGAGGGGCTGGCCGAGGTACTGGAAGGCACAACCCTGGCCGAGGGCGACAGCCTGCGCTTTATCCCGCTGAGCGAAATCCTCGGGTAGGGGGCAACGCTGCGCGGTCACCTGTATCCGATTCGGCGGGTTGCACCCGCCTTACGGGTTCTGAGCCTGGCGCCGGC
>C687J35021_10001346_pt1 | contig 18549 bp, 16 predicted proteins | sample RifCSPhighO2_12_FD_35021 | JGI IMG/M metagenome (IMG submission 35021)
CATCCGACCAACATTGTACCAACCACGAAAATGGAAAATGATTTAAACAGGATTCCATAAAAACATAGCAGACCCGCCAGTACACCAAACAGTGTACCGAGCATAAACCCTTTGCGCTGTCCTATTTTTCTTATAATCAGTGAAGCCGGAATCATCATTAAGGCAGTACCCAGTGAGCCTACCGAAACAGGGAGTGTAGCTAAACTTTCATTGGGTGCAAGTTGCAGTCCCACCAACACTGACAACGTGGAACCAATGAAGGAACTCGTTTGAAAAAGTGCCTGTGAAATTGAAAGTAGGATAACATTGTTCCACCTCGTATTGCTTTTCATTCTTTTCTAATTATTTGATTTGGTTTCGGTCATTCTTATCCAAACAATGATACCGGAAATCAACGTGATCAAGCCTGCAATATGTACTGCCCACATTAACCCGAAGATACTTCCAACGATTCCAGCCATTAATGCTCCGACAGCATATCCGATGTCCCGCCAGAAACGATAAACACCCAAAGCCGAAGCCCTCCACGAAGGGTGTGCTGAATCACTAACCGCCGCTAATAACGCTGGATAAACCATTGCCGTTCCTAATCCCAATAAAACAGAACCAATAATTCCTGATGTGAGCGGGTCGAAAAACTCAAGACCAATGACAATATGACCAAATACCTGAACAAACATTCCCCATACAATGAGTGGCTTACGTCCGATCTTGTCCGCTAACGGTCCGGTAATAATTTGTCCAACACCCCACACAACCGGATAGATAGCCTTGATCCATCCAACTCCCTCCAAGCCTACTCCCATCGAAATAAAAAGTAATGGAAATACACCCCACGACATGCCATCATTCAGATTATTAATCAACCCTGCCTGTGAAATAGAAAACAGGTTTTTGTTTTTAAACGATGTTTCTTTGAATACCCATAGCAAATTGGGTTTGTGCGCTATTTCTCCTGAAGCAGTTTTTATAACGTTACCCGCTTCTAAAACAGCATGTTTTCGGGTGTCTCGTATGACGAATACAGATAGTAATAATCCAACCAACGTGTAGGCAATTCCAATGTAGAAAGGCTGAGGTCTTAACCCATACCGAGAAGCCAAGTAGCCCGTAAGTAATGCCGTTAGTCCAACTGCCCCATATCCTGCGGCTTCATTCAATCCCATTGCAAAACCCCGCCTTTTAGGTCCAACGAGGTCAATCTTCATGTTCACCGTCATTGACCATGCTAGTCCCTGACTTACTCCTAAAAGTACGTTTGCAAATAAAATCCAATTCCATGAAGGCCCCCACCCCAATAAAAAAGGTACAGGGAGACCAACAAGCCATCCCATTATCAATACTTTTTTTCGCGAGTATTTATCGGCTAGAATACCTGAAAAAAGATTGGTAAACGCTTTTACCACCCCGAAAGCAATAATGAAAGAGAAAATAACGATGTCCGAACCAATGTGAAACTCTTCTGTTCCTATCAACGGCACAACAGTTCTTTCCAGCCCCACCATACCGCCTACCATCATATTAACGAGTACGAGTAAGGTAAACTGTTGCCAGTTTTCTTTTAAACCTAGTTTTACGTCCATCACACTTTAAGATATTGCACATCTATTCGCCCCAGCTTCTAAATCTGCCGGATTGATCCCGTTATAGTTCCCCGATTTGTTCAGAGAAGCTATTTGTAAATAATTAGGTGGTGTCTGCGGGATACGAAGAATGGTTTGTTCTACAAACTCCTCTTTCGGTAATTTCAGCAATGATATACTCTCTTTAAGTTCACTTAATTCAGCACCGATAATTTTTTTATCAAATGCAATCGATTGTGATGAGTGTGCAGGAAGAATCAGGGTATCATCTTTTAATGATTTAATTATTTCGAGTGAATCAAATAACTGATTTGCTTTTAGTATTGCCTGTTCTTTGTCTGCTTTCAAATCGGGGCGCCCCACCCCTTCGGTAAATAGCGTATCTCCTGTCAAAAGGTATTTACCGTTGACAGAATAACAAATGCTTTCAGTCGTGTGACCTGGCGTATGAATAGTTTTGAATGTTGATATTCCGAATGTGAGTAATTCTCCATTCTTTAACGGAGTGAAAGGATAGTCCACATCAGCATTTTCAAGAAATACCTGCGCCGCTCCACTAACTGATGCTAACTCGCTTGTTCGTGAAATGTAATCCGCATGAATGTGTGTATCCATCACATATTTGATCGTCCATCCGTTCGATTTNNCTAAGGTTATATATACTTCCGGATCTAATGCGGCATCCACCACAATTGCTTCATTATCTGATCCTATTATATAGGATATACAGCCTTTTGCAACTCTTCTTATTTGTATTAATTTTAGTTTTTCATCCTGAACTTCTGCGACACTCCATGCATAGTTCCAAGCCTTCATTCCCCCTTGTAGTGAATAAGCCTTATAACCTTTTTTATTTAATATTTCCGCAGCAATCAAACTTGTTTTCCCGCCTGCACAAACTGTTACAACAGGAATCGTTTTATCCAATTTCACTGAATCAAGAATAGTGGAATCTCCGTTTATCAAACCGTTGTATGCATTTTCATGGATACTATCGGTTATCTTCCATTCGTCTCTTTGTTCTTGCGGACGGATGTCTAAGACATTTATTTTCGTGCCTACTTCAAACAATTTTTGAAGCTCTGCTACTGTTATTTCAGGCAAACTCATCTTGATGTGATTTTAATTTTGATAAAAGTAATCATAATTCCACTATTCAATAGATTTATTGAATAGATTTTTTGAAGTGGATTACTGGAAACAAAAAGAGAAGCGAAAACCGCTCCCCTAAACCATGAGTTTGAAGTACATTTCTATTTGGAAAATTCTACCTGATAACCTTTCAACATCCATTCGGGAAACCCATCATCCATTCTTTTAGCGTTGTACCCTTTATCTTTTAATAAGGCTACTGCTTCATCAGCATACACACACAATGGTCCCCGACAATAGGCTACCACCATTTTTTTCTTTGATAGACTTTTAAGATAGATCTCCAGTTTTTCAATCGGTGTCGATATGGCTTTGTGGATGTGACCTCGATTGTACTCTTCTTCTGGTCTGACATCAAGCAACACTATCTCGTCATTCTTCAACATCTCTTGTAATGTTTCCGCATCCACAGCATCCATACCACTGTTGTGTCCGCTTCTGAAATCTTGAATTACCTTTTCGATTTCTGCATTATAGGCAAATCCCAGCTCTCTCAAACTCGACCATGCCTTAAATACATTTTCATCCGTAAGCGAATAATGAATAAAATTACCTTCTCTTGAAATTTTTACCAGTTTGGCATTTTTCAGTGTTTGCAGATGTTGAGATGTATTTGCAACGGATTGTCCTGTATTGGTTGCAATTTGTTCAACCGAAAATGGACCCTGTGCCAGCAAATCAATGATTTCAAGCCGTATTGGATTCGCCATTGCTTTGACAACCTTTGCCAACTCTGTATATACGGTGTCTTTAAATTCCCTTTTGTTCATTATTCCTCTTTCTTATTGAAGTGGTTTTGGATAGCATTTTCCAACTCATTCCCATGAAGATTAATGGCAATTATCACTCCATTTTCATCAATTAAAACATTGTATGGAAGACCTTCAAGTTTATAATCTTTCGCAATGGGACTTTTCCAAAACAAAAGATCGCTTACATGCACCCATTCTGTCTTGAATCGCTTAACACCTTTTTTCCAATTTTCCCTGTCTTTGTCAAGTGAAACGCCTACGATCTCAAACTTATCTGCCTTGACACTATCTATAAACTTTTCATACAAATTTTTAAGCTCAGGTTGTTCTTTCATACATGGTGCGCACCATGATGCCCAAAAGTCTATAAGTACAACCTTTCCTTTCAGGGAGGTCAATGTAAATGCAGTTCCATCAATATCAGATAAGGAAATTTCAGGAGCATTTTGCCCGATGGTCAAAGAATCCTGTGCAAACAGATTCCCGGATAAACAGAGTATGGATATAGAGAGAAGTAGTTGCTTCATAATCATTCTTTTACCGGGTAGCCTTTGTCGATCCAGTCCACCTTTATATTTTTAGGCAGATTCAGTAATTTTGAATTTTTAAATCCCGCATCTTTTAACGCAGTGAATGCCGGTCTAATATTCGGACACTTATCAAACGGACAACATCCGCAATAGATAACGATTTCCTTTTCTTTTGATACTTTTTTAAGGTAATTCTTTAACTTTTTAAGATTCTTTGAATCGTTGGTTGGACCAATATCGACTGAACCCTTAATAATCGCATCAGGACCAATAGACAAAATCAACATACTGCCCACCTTATTATTTTTAATTAGTGAAGCAAGAGTATCAGGTTCCATTAATTGACTACTACTCCATGGCTCTGGGTTTTGTTGTATAGGCATGTGGTTCGCAAAAAATATGCTCGCGAATAAAAATAGAATGTATTGCATGATGTCGTTTTCAACAAAAATACGAAACTATTCAATAATTTTATTGAATTGACCTGTGAAATCGATAATTAGTTTCGTTGAAACGATAGTACCAGATCTTTCGTTATCGCCTTTTTTTTATTCTTAATTTGGAATTTACCTCTGCTCATGTCAAGACGATTGAGGTATTTATTCAAAGCCTTAATTAAAAGATAACTGCCCACCATAGTGTGGGCAACTAGATTTTTTTTGTTCCGCTATATTATTATTGCCTTTAAGCACATAAAAAACATCAGAAATTCAATATTGGATTGGATTTGAATAAAAAGATAACTGCCCACCAATTGGTGGGCAGTTATCTTTTTTTGTCATCGTGACCTCAAGCGGGAAAACGTCAAACTTTTTGCTAGAAGATTTGGAACGAGTTTTACAACTTGAAACGCTAGAAAACTCAATATTATGAACCATAGTTCAGTTATCAGTTTATTCTCAACGAGGATATAAATCAATAATGGCTTTTAAATCATTTGGAATTTCCATAGGTTTTAAAGGTGGCACATCTGCGCCGCCAGTATTTCCTACGGGTATTTCACCAATGAAAGATTTCACACCACCTACCAACAGGCGAGGTATTTGCCCGAGTATTTCTTTTGTATTCTTTATTCTGAACGCAAAACAGATCATTCGCCAATGAGCTTTGGGGTGTTGCAAAGGCCATGCTTGTCCCAAAATGTGCGCCCGTTCCAAATGTCGCCACGCTTCTTTCAAATATCCCTTTGAGAATGTACTACGGGACAACTGAAGCTCTTTTTCGAAATGAACTCTTAAACCTTCAGGGATTCTTGTATATAATTTCATTCGTTATTTTTTCACTATAGTTTCATCCGTTGAATCCGAACCGCATTCAAAATTGCCAATAAAGCAACTCCCACATCAGCAAAAACAGCTTCCCAAAGGGTTGCGATTCCTCCTGCCCCAAGTGCTAAAACAATTACTTTAACAGACATTGCAAGGATAATGTTCTGCCAAACAATTTTCTTGGTGATTCGTCCAATTTTTATTGCCGTAACAATTTTGGATGGTTCGTCATTTTGGATCACAATATCCGCAGTTTCAATAGTTGCATCGCTTCCCAAACCACCCATGGCGATTCCTGCATCTGCTAACGCAACAACTGGAGCATCATTCACACCATCACCAACAAAGGCAATGATTCTATTTTGATCCTTCAACGTCTGCACTTTTTCAACTTTGTTTTCAGGTAATAGATCGCCAAAATATTCATCTACTGAAAGTGCTTTTGCTACTTTGTCTACAATGCTTTGTTTATCTCCTGAAAGCATCACTGTTTTGATTTGAAGACTCTTCAAATCCTTGATTGCTTGCTCGGCGTCTTCTTTGATCTCGTCAGCGATGGTAATACGACCCGCATATTTTCCATCAATAGCGACCACTACGATAGTTTCAACGATGGTTTCGATTTCAGAATTGTATGCTACATTAAATTTTTGCAACAGTTTCAGATTTCCAGCTAACACTTCTTTTCCGTCGATCTTTCCTTTTAAACCATGCCCTGAAATTTCCTCTACCTGTTCAACTTTTGTTGTTTTTATAGAATTTCCTGCATATTCAACAATTGCGGATGCGATAGGATGGGTTGATTTACTTTCAATGGAAGCCGTAATCCTTACCAATTCTTCTTGTTCAATTCCTTCTGAAACAACTTCCTGAACTTTGAAAACGCCTTTGGTCAATGTACCTGTTTTATCCATCACCACGGTGTCTATTTTGGTCATTACGTCCAAATAGTTAGAGCCTTTGAATAAGATTCCATTACGGGAAGCCAAACCGATACCACCGAAATAACCGAGCGGAATAGAAATAACTAAGGCACACGGGCAAGAAATCACCAGGAAAACAAGTGATCTGTACAGCCATTCGTTAAACTGGTAGTCTGAAACGAACAAATACGGGAGCAAACAAATTCCAACGGCAAGAAACACAACGATTGGTGTATAAATCCGCGCGAATTTTGAAATGAATAATTGCGTTTGGGATTTACGGGAGGTAGCATCCTGAACCATCTCCAATATTTTGGAAAGTTTACTATCCTTAAACAAGGAGGTAACTTTTATATCCGAAACTGAATTGAGGTTAATCATCCCAGCCAAAACGGCTTCACCTTTTCCTTTGTTGTCAGGCTTACTTTCACCCGTTAATGCAGCAGTATTGAACGAAGCAGAATCAGAAATCAACGCTCCATCTAATGCGACTTTCTCACCCGATTTCACCTGAATGATTTCATCAATTTGAACCTCTGACGGCGAAACAGTTTGTAATTGTCCATTTCGCATTACGTTAACAGTATCAGGACGAATATCCAATAACGCCTTAATGCTTCTTTTCGCTCGATTCACAGCCGCAGTTTGGAACAATTCACCAACTGCATAAAAGAGCATTACTGCAACTCCTTCGGAATACTCACGAATAAAAAATGCTCCAACCGTTGCAATGGTCATCAGAAAGAATTCTGAAAAAAAAGCGCCTTTTGCAATGGATTTTACCGCATCGATCATTACAGGAACACCAACAGGCAAATAAGCAACCAAGTACCAAACCAGTTTGATAGTTCCTTTAAAAAAGTCAGGCTTAAAAACCTGTTCAAATAAGATTCCAGCGAACAACAATGCAAAGCTGATGAATGCAGGAACATATTGAAACCAATAATTCGATTCTTTAGTTGAATCCTTGATTTCTTCTTCTCCGTCATGGTCACAACAATGACTATTGCTGTGGGGTTTACCGCTATTCACATCTATCTTTTCTTCTAACGAACAACATGTCATTTTGCCATGCGCATCATAAGTATGTTTATGGTTTGGATCTACGTTTTTCATATCCTTTTTCTTAAAAAGGGCAAAGAACTTAGAAATGAAAAAGTCATTACTCATGTTAAAGTTCCTAAGACTTTGCCCTAAAAATTAATAGAATTTAGTTAGTGAGCATGTCCACCTTCTTCCTCACCATTTTTCAGTTTGCTCAAAAGATCATAAGTTCCATTGATTACAATTTTTAGCGTTTGCCAGTTCTTCCCTGAAGGCAGTGTGATTTCAGTATAACCCAATTCACTTACCCCAGCTTTTATTGCGATCATTTCAAACGCATACTCATTTTTGTGATCGGCTTTCACTTCAGCAAAAATGTACTTTTCTCCCTCAAACTCTACAATGGCTTTATCAGGAACAGCTGTTACTTCTGCGCTTCCACTTTCAACCAACCCTTTCAGGTACATTCCCGGAAGTAATTGATTGTCTTCTTTATCTAAATGGCAATGAATATTTACTGTGCGATTGCTTCCTATTTCCCGACCAATCAAATAAATGGTTGCTGTGCGCTCTTTATCTTCGTTGGCTAAGGTGAACCGTACTTTTTGTCCAACTTTTAATTTAGGAACATCTTTTTCAAACACAGTCAGTTCTGCATGTAAATGCTCCGTATCTGCAATTTTGAAAAGCACATCAGATGGCGTAACAAAAGCTCCAATATTGGTGTTTACCTGAGTGACATATCCACTAATGGGAGAAATAATGGAAGAAGTACTTTGGATCTTTCCTTTTTCAATTGACGCTATAGAGATATTCATGAGCTGCAATCTAGCCTTCAATCCGTTTACGCGTGCTCGCATGCTTTCGTATTCGCTTTTTGCTTTCTGAACAGTTTTCTTTGCATTGATATTTCCAGTAGACAATTCTTCCTGACGTTCGTATTCCAATTTCAAGTATTCCAATTGACTTTTGTAATCCAAATAGTCTTGCTGAACATCAATAAAATCGGGATTCTGAATAATTGCGATAACCTGTCCTTTTTTCACTTTCATGCCCTGGAGAAGTTCAGTGTTTTTCACCGTCCCGCCAAAAGGAGCTGAAATGGAAACCAAATTTTGTGGTGGAACGTCTAACATCCCATTCACCTTTATGGTTCCACTAAGGGATTTTAATTCAATGCTTCCAGTTTGAAGATCAATGGTTTTGTATTGTTCAGCAGTAAGTTCCACGCTATTTTCATTTTCGTGGTGCTCTTCTTTCTCTACTGGCTTTTCGTTCGAACTACAACTTGCAAGAAACAAGGTTGTAATGACTATTGTTGATTGAATGAATGATTTCATATTTAATTTTTTAATTTATCGTTAACCTGATATTTCAGATAAAATTGTCGAGCAATGCTTGGTTTTGTTTGACTGCGCTAATCAGCCACGGCTGATCTTTATCGCCAGCCCCGGCTGGCTCTTATTTTTTTCCTGTCAAGTACTGAAGTTTGGCAGCACTCAGATTGGTTTGAAGCAAAATCGCAAGGTATCTCTCCTTTATTTCGTTAGCCGTTTTTAGGCTAAACAGGTATTCAGAATAACTAATTTCTCCACCCGCATACCCTTTCTGACCACTTAGCAGAATAGATTCAGCATTTCCTAATGCCGACTGCTTATAGTATTCCAAGCTATTTCTATTGTTTAAATATTCCTGTAACGCCTGTTGGTATTTTCCTTGTAAATCTGCTTGATAGGCTTCGAGGTTGCTTTCTGCAACTTTCGTTGACAGATTAGCCGATTTTACTTTTGCGCTATATCCATTAAAGAACAACGGAACGGCTAAGCCAACCTGAAAACCCTGAAAGCGTTTTGAACCGTCAAAATATACATCCTGATTATTTACGTTTTGGGTTCCAATTAGTGTTTGATTGAAATACCCTAGCGTAATATCAGGTAAACCTTTCGCTATTTCTACTTTTCGCTGACTTTGGGTAACTTCAATTTGTTGTTGAATGTATGCCAGTTCGGGATTCTCGGCAACTGCGTTTGAATCGCTGGCTAAAAGAAGCTGTTGCTCTTTTAACTCGGTTTCAGCAATTGAAATAGGTTCTCGACTACCAATTAGATTTTGCAAAAGCAATAGGTATCTCGATTGGTTCGCCTTATTCTGCGCCAATCTATTTCCAATTTCATTTGCCTGAGTTTGAGCCGTTGTTTTTTCAAGTAATGTACCTTCTCCTGTTTTCTCTCGTAAGGATGAAGATTCTACAAACCCCTTAAAAACACTGTCTTGTGCTATTAGAATTTTCTGCTCTTCATGGAGGTACTGCAAATAGAAATAACATTGTTTGATTTGATGAACCAATTCATTCTTGGTCAACTCGGTTTTCAGTTTACTTTGCTCAATAAGCACATTCCCTAATTCGGAATTGGCAGAAAAAACGGTCGGAAACGGAATGGTTTGCGAAATACTCAAATTATTGTCGGAACGGTTGATACTATTGTATTGACCAACCATCAAATTGACATCTGTTTTCGGAATTTCAAATAGCGTTTGTTTGTACTGCGTTTGAAATTCGACCTGCTGATTTCCCGCAATAACACCTTTGTTGTTCGTGAGTCCTGCTTCAATTGCCTGATCCAAAGTCACCGTTTTTCCTTGCGAATAACCAAAACCAGAAAGCAACAATAGGGTAATAACAGTAGTAACTGTTGGTACTGATTTTACCTTTGGTTTCATTTTCTCGAACCAGTAGTACAAAATTGGAAGTACTAATAAGGTCAATAATGTTGCAGTCAGTAAACCACCAATTACAACAGTTGCCAATGGTTTTTGAACTTCTGCTCCGCTTCCGTTAGAAAGCGCCATAGGAAGAAACCCTAACGATGCTACTAATGCAGTCATGATAACTGGACGTAAACGAACGGCTGTGCCCGTTTTGATGATTTCCACTGTATCTTTCATACCTTCTTTTTTCAATCGATTGAATTCTGCAATGAGTACAATTCCATTTAAAACAGCCACTCCAAATAAGGCGATGAAACCAACACCCGCCGAAATACTAAAGGGCATTCCACGCATCCAAAGCGCAAATACGCCACCGATTGCAGAAAGTGGAATCGCAGTAAAGATTAAAAGCGCTTGTTTAGCAGATTTAAAGGTAAGGTACAACAAGAAGAAGATCAATAACAACGCTACAGGAACGGCGATGGATAAACGTGCCGTTGCAGCTTGCAGATTTTCGAATGTTCCACCGTAAGTAGGATAATAACCTGCTTCAAATTTCACCTCTGTGTCGACTTTTTTCTGTATTTCTTCCACAATGCTTTCTACATCTCTTCCGCGCACGTTGAAACCAACAATGATTCTTCGTTTGGCATCATCTCGTTGAATCTGATTCGGTCCTTCTTTGAAATCAATTGTTGCCAATTGTTCCAAGGGGATTTGTGCTCCAGTTGGCGATTCAATAAACAGATTACGAACGTCATCTAAATTTTGACGGTTCACTTTATCAAGGCGCACTACCATGTCGAATCGTTTTTCTCCCTCAAATACCAAACCTGCGACTTCGCCAGCAAATCCTGCGCGAATAGCCGTATTGATATCTTCGATGTTCAAACCAAACTGCGCAATCTTATCCCGCTTAAACTCAATCACAATTTGAGGCAAACCAGAAACCTGCTCAACGTACACATCTTGCGCTCCCTCAATTTGTTGAGAGATTGCTCCGATCTGTTTAGCGTATTTGCTGAGTTTGTCTAAGTCTTCTCCGTAGATTTTAATGACTACATCTTGTCTAGCACCAGTCATTAGTTCGTTGAAACGCATTTGAATGGGTTGTTGAAACCCAAAGGTTACGCCTGGAATATGTTTTTCCAATTCGGCTTGCATTTTTTCAGCCAGTTCTTCCCGTGTTGAAGCACTTGTCCATTCCGATTTGTCTTTCAGAATCACCATCAAATCACAAGCTTCAACTGGCATAGGATCTGTTGGTATTTCTCCCGAACCTATTTTTCCTACCACTTCTTTTACTTCTGGAAAATTCTCTTTCAAGACTTTACCTGCTCTGGTAGCTGCTTCGATTGTTTGAGACAAACTACTTCCTGTTAAAACCCTTGTTTCAACAGCAAAATCGCCCTCTTCCAGGGTTGGAATAAATTCTGATCCCATAGAACTGAACAGGAACAAACAAAAGAAAAACAGACCAACGGCGATACCCACTACCACCACTTTTGTCTTTAGGGCAAAGCGAAGCATTGGCGCATATGCTCGTTGGCATCCTTCAATGATTCTATCTGAAATAGTCCGTTTTAAAGAAATCTTTTTGCTCAAAAACAAAGCGCTCATCATCGGAACATAAGTCAATGAAAGAAGAAAAGCACCAAGGATGGCAAACACTACTGTTTGAGCCATTGGTTTGAACATTTTTCCTTCTACACCCACCAATGCGAGAATTGGCAAGTAAACAATCAATATGATGATTTCACCGAAAGCCGCACTGTTTCTGATTTTAGAAGCAGACGTATAGACTTCCTGATCCATCTCCAATTGAGATAACTTTGTTCGTTTATTCCGATGCTGTAAATGATGTAAGGTTGCTTCAACAATTATGACTGCCCCGTCTACAATCAATCCAAAGTCAATTGCACCAAGGCTCATTAAATTTCCACTTACCCCAAATAGGTTCATGAGTGAAATAGCAAAAAGCATTGCTAAAGGAATGACCGAAGCAACAATTAATCCTGCTCTAAAATTTCCTAAAAGCAATACCAGTACAAAAATGACAATCAATGCTCCTTCCGCAAGATTTTTAGCAACTGTACCAATGGCATTGTTTACCAACTTCGTTCGGTCAAGGAATGGTTCTACTACAATTCCTTCGGGAAGTGTTTTTTCAATTTGAGCCATTCGTTCTTTCACATCAGCAATCACCTTGGAAGAATTCGCACCTTTCAACATCATTACGATCGCTCCAACAACTTCTCCGTCATTGTTTCGGGTCATTGCACCGTAACGGGTTGCAGCTCCAAATTTCACCTCGGCAACATTTCGTATTAGTACAGGAATACCATCGTCGTGTGTTGTAACAACAATTTCTTCAATGTCGTTAATGGATTGAATTAACCCTTCGCTTCGAATAAAATAAGCATTCGGTTTCTTATCGATATACGCACCACCGGTATTTTGATTGTTTTTCTGCAAAGCTGTAAACACATCGTTGACACCAACGTTCATACTTTTCAGCTTGTCAGGGTCTAATGCTATTTCGTATTGTTTTAGAAAGCCTCCAAAACTACTTACATCGGCAACTCCTTCTACACCTAATAACTGACGTCTCACAATCCAATCCTGAATGGTGCGGAGTTCCGTAGCATCGTATTTATCCTCGTATCCTTTTTTTGTATGGATTACATATTGGTAAATTTCACCAAGTCCTGTAGTTACTGGAGCCATTTCGGGCGTTCCCATTCCTTGTGGAATAGTTTTCGAGGCATCGTTTAAGCGCTCACTCACTTGCTGTCGCGCCCAATAAACATCAACGTCTTCTTTGAAAACCACAGTCACCACAGACAGACCAAAACGGCTGAATGAGCGAACTTCCTCAATATTGGGAATCGTAGCCATGGTTTGCTCCACAGGAAAAGTCACAAAACGTTCTATGTCTTCCGCTCCGTTGCTTGGGGAAACAGTAATAATTTGAACCTGATTATTGGTGATGTCAGGAACGGCATCTATTGGTAATTGATTGAGGGAATAGGTTCCCTCAATCAATTACCNATAAGTGCGACGATCATAATACCGATCATCAACTTATTCTTAATACTAAATTGAATGATTTTATCTAACATTTTGATTTTTCTAATCGTAAAACAATGGTCGGCAAACAAATTGCACGACAACACAAAGCATAGAATGCCCTGCAACAATTATTACTAATCGATTAGCTCAACTTTGGCGGTTGCCAGATAGCGGAATGAAATTCTGAGAAAAAGGTTTGATAAGGTGGTACAGGTGTTCTTTCAGCAAAAAAGGCAATGTCTTCAGTAACGGCTTCGAAGGTTGCTTTCTTTTCTACCACAAATGTTAACGAAACCATCGCATGATTGTGATTCGTCGGACATTCATCTTGCTTATGGTGTTTGGAGTCTTCGTGATGTCTGACACCAACATGTTCACCAATAAAATCGATAAAACTCAAGCGGTGATGGGTTTCGTTGTGGTGATTGTAATGGGAAATAAATTCGGGAACAAAAGAAAAGGCATGTGCCGTCTCCCCTGGTAAGGTAATCACCAGAATAAGAAAGAGTACAAATGTCTTTTTCAATTGATTCATTGGGGATAAATGTAGTGAAAAATCAAATTGATTTGGCGTTAAATTTTATAAATGAAGGGATTGTGAAAGGATGAAAAAATGTGATACTTAAATACAAAAAAGAATTCTCGTTCTATTTTTAGATCTAAACGAAGAATTACGATCTGTTGTTTTATTTTTTAATATCAGCAGACAGATGCTCCTTTTTTAAAGTTTTGTCTCCATCAAAAAACAATGCTTCACGAGTACTAATCAACATTCCTGAAGTTAATATATCTCCAAATTTCAACAAGTCTTTTGATTTATCGGTCAAATAATTTTTCATTTGAGTATAGGCATCAAAAGCGGTAATATCTGTTGTTAAGAATGCTGTCAATCCTAGATTATCACAATTGATTGAAATGTTTTCGTTTTCTTCTTTGAAAGCGAAGACCGATTGTTCATATCCAATAAATGCCTTGCAATTTTGAGTAATCAAATCTCTTCCCAATTTCTTGCCGGAGAGACAACTGTTAGTGTAAAAGAATGAATCTTGATAAAAGGAATTATCATTACCAGCCTTAATAAAAGCTGTCCCATGAGAAACGACAGCATCTTCAACTCCATGAGAATAAACCACCATGATAAATGGCTTTTCTTTTAAAGATTCATGTGTAATTTCTATGTACCCCAAACGACAATTAACGCCCGCAATCTCATGACTTGTTAAAAGCCTACCGTCTTCAATTTCACCTTGGAGAGTTACAGTTAAATGATCTTTACATCGGCAGAAATATCCTCCGAGCTTATCATCTGTGTCGTCGTAAGCAATTAGCACATTAATCATTTAATTGCTTACTTCCGTTAGTCAATAATTCAATTGCAAGCTGAAGAATACTCTTTTCGAGTTGTTGCCCTATTGGGGTTTCCTTACGAATTTCAACCATTAAATCTTCAAGGGTATAAGTAATCCCAGATTTGGTTGTGAGATATGGTTTCTCTAACTCATCCTGCGATCTTTTTGCAATCCATTGCTCCAAAACGCAATCTATTCTTACATCTAGTTGATGTGCAGCTTTACGAACATATTCTAAAATATGCTTTGTATCCATAGTTGCTGCTATCATTGCTAAGGCATCATTATTGATGAATTTAATCAAAGATTCATTAGGAATATTTTCGAAAAGCTTAGCTGTGATTACTATAACGTAAATCAAGGATGTATTTTCTCTAATCTTTTCAATAACTTCAGGTGCGTGTGGCTCACCGACCCCTAGATCAAAGTCCAACAAAACAATCATTTTGCTTGTCAGGTTGTTTAAAATATATTTTAAAGCCTCACTTGATTTTTTTTCTAACAGCACATTTTCTTCGCCATATTCCTCTTTCAAAGAAATAATCAAAGGATCATTAATATGCATATCATCATTTATGATCAGAATTTTAACAGCTTCCATTAATCATTCTTTTTAAGTGGGAATAGCATTTTAAAAGTAGCACCTTTTGGAGAAAATTCGCTTTTAACAACTGAAATAGTTCCTTGCAATGATTCAACTCTTGTTTTAACGATGTACAATCCAACACCGCCTCCACCGAGGTCTGCAGTTGTAGTATAAAATATTTGGAAAATTTTTTCTTCGTCCCCAGGTAAAATTCCTTCTCCATTGTCAGAAAAGTAAAGAACAAAATTGTCGCCGTCAATATATCCAACACACTTTATGATTTTATTTTTCTCGTGTCTTAATGCCTTAACTGAATTGGAAATTAGGTTCTCCAAAATATCCTCGAAGAATTTTTTATTAGTATGTACTATGAAACTATCTTTTACTTCAATCGTCAGATTGATACCTTCTGAAGTAAACATTGGTTTATAGGCTTTTTCCAATAAATTGTGCAAAAGATCTTTCACATTAAAATCTTGCATATCAATATTAGAGCCCGCATAGCTTAGCATAAAGTCAATAACTCTGTTAAGGTTATTCATCTCATCGAAAATAGAGATTGCATACTCCTTGAAAAGATCGTTATAACGTGCTTCCGGAAACTTATCTTTAAAGAATTCTGCCATCCTTTTAACCTTACCTAATGATGTTCTTACAGCATGCGATATATGAACCGCATAATCTTGTAATGACATTAAACTAAGATAGATGTTTTCTTTTCGAATATGTTCTTGTCGTTCTTTTTGTTGTTGCTGTATACCTTTTTTTAGAGATTTATCAATCTCCTTGGCTTGTTTTTTTAATAGTTCAAGAGTGGGTTTTAATGTAGGATTCTTTTTTTCAAGATCAGCAATAACTGTAGTAAACTCTTTAATTCCGTCATTGGCATTCTTTAATGCTATATCGGATTCGTCTTTTACCAAATCTCTTCCTGATTTTTTTAAGTCTCCAATTGAATTTAATTGATCAAAAATGAAATCCTTTAAATCTCTGTATTGCTTATTATCCACAAAATCTTGGCGATTGGTGGCATCAATAATTTTAGGGTTATTTTGTTTGGTGATTTCAAGAATACCAATTACTTCACGAACACCTATTTTATCAAACGCACTCGACCACCTACGTTTTTCTATACCTAAAATGTCTCTTTTTTTGTCTCTTTGCCCTTCAAACTCAGCGAATGGTGTAGTAATTAATCCATCCCGATATATTTTAACTCCGTCAACTCGATAATCATCGTTCTTATACGCCTGATTATAACGTTTTTTCGCTTGTTCATTAAAATAGTAGATATGGAATTTAATCGGTCCAAAAGATTTAAAATCAATTTTCTGAACTTCAATCTTTCCTGTCGCTTTATTAAACGTTAGGGTTTCCTGTTTACCCTCTTTTTCATCAAAGTCTAAAACAAATTCATGGCTCGAATACTTTATTCTTTCTGCCTTAATAGGTTTATTTGCAAATTCGGGATATTCATCACACTGGATAGTGATTTCGAAAGGCGGATCTAAAGGAAAAAATGGTGAGACTATCTTTTCTAATTCTCTTTCAAGCCTTTTTATATCTAAATCAGTCCATGTCTCTTCTAAAGCAGATATAGTTAGTGTTGTACCTTGCTTTTCTTTATCAGAATCAATGTAATGATAAGAGTTCTCAATATCCGTAAATAAGGTTAATTGAGTACTCTTTGAAAATTGGTCATATGTATCCCAATTAATGTCTACGATTAGCGACTGTGTTGTATTTTTCTGTTTTGTAGCTATTTCGACCTTTTGACCTAATTTATCAACAGCAAAACGCCCAATTCCCTTTTCACCAACATATCTACGATTAAATGGTTTAGGGGTATATAACTCTCTCCTCTTACTTGCAGTTCCAACAACCATCCATTTATCTCGAATATCACTAAATGACATTCCTATACCGTTATCGGAAATAATTATACGTGAATCTTTTCCCGCTCCTTCTTTGACATTTTCAAAAATTATATCAACTTTAGTTGCGTTAGCGTCATAACAATTCTTCACTAGTTCATATACAGCAGTAATACGATCGGTAATAAGTTCCCGACCGAGCAATCGAAAAGTATTAACATCAAAACGCCAGCGTAGCGTTTGATCCTTGCTAGCATTATTTTTTGATTTTCCCAATGTCTTGTATGTGATTTTTTATGCTTCTTGCGACAGCCACGCCTAATCCGACGGGAACTGCGTTCCCTATCTGCCTTGCAAGCGTGGGAGCTGAATATTCAACGTTAGGTTCTAAAAATTTATAATCTTCAGGAAAACTTTGAATTAATGCCGCTTCCCTAAGACTAATTGCCCTATCTTGTTCAGGATGTCCAAAGCGACCGTTACTGATTCCTGTACAATACGTCGTCATAGTAGGAGCTACATCATTCCACTTCATTCTCCCATAAACACTTCCAAAATCCTTACCGGAATCTTTCTTGTGACACTCTAACCAAAGACTTTCATCCCAGTCTTTCCATGAACCACCTTCAGGAGTGGATTGAATTCTTTTTTTGTTTAGATCATTTAGTTTTTTTGCAAAATGCAACCTATCGTTCGGATGCGATTCACCGTCATTGATGAATGGTAGATGACTTATTGCATCAGCAACCGTTTTATATTGACCATTCTCAATAGTGGGAGCTATCAAATTAATTTTTGCACCTAATTTAGAACCAAATAAAATTAATCGTTTTCTTCTTTGAGGAACCCCATAATCTTGAGCATTAACTATACTCCAGCTGACTAAATATTCTTTTTGTTCTAGCCTATGTATGAAATCCTTAAATACCTTTCCGTTATCAAATGTCGCCAATAGTGGTACATTTTCCATAGAAATAACGTCAGGTTCGGTTTCATCAATTAAATCTGAAAATGAATACAGAAGTTTCCATTTATCTTCAGGTCGGTTTTCGCTGTTTGAACTTTTATGATTGTAAATAGAAAACGGCTGACAAGGTGCGCAACCAACCAATATTTTTCTTTTGCTTTTTCCGTATAAGGATTCAAGTTCTGAACCACTAAACTCTTTTACATCTCTGTGTAGGAACTTTGAGGAATTATTTTCTTCAAATGCAAATTTGCATGAACTATCAAAATCAACCCCAGCTTTCACTTTAAAATCTTCTTTCACAAAACCATGGGACAAGCCACCGATTCCACAGAATAAATCAACAACTTCAAAATCTTTGTGAGTAATATTTTTTTTATTTTTTGTCAATTTTAGGGTCATTGCATTTTTTGATATTGTGTTGGAACATAAGGCATTAATCATTAGAAACTATTTCGTAGAAATCAACAATTCACGCACATCCACGTCTAACGCTTCTGCAACTTCAAACAATGTTTCAATTGTGGGTTGCATTTGGTTTGTACACCACTTTGAAACTGTTGTCCGATTTTTGCCCAAAGCTTCTGCTAACCAATTATTTGTTTTGCCTTGCTCAGCTAAAACTGCCTTGATACGATTCTGCGCCTTCTTGTTCATTTATTTAGCTCTAGAGATAGAATTTGAAGCAAAATAAGCATAATTTAAAAAATGGAAAATCTTGATTTTTAGCCTAAAACAGT
>C687J35021_10001347_pt1 | contig 18548 bp, 17 predicted proteins | sample RifCSPhighO2_12_FD_35021 | JGI IMG/M metagenome (IMG submission 35021)
GCAGCCGCGCGTCNNCGTTCCAGCGCCGCATGGTGGACAGCCCCAACGACAACAACAGCCCCTTGAGAGACCATGAACATCCTGATCGTTGACGACGAAGCCCTTGCGCGCAGCCGCCTGCGGACCCTGTTGGCCGATTGCGCCCAGGCCCAGCCCGCTCAGCGCATGACGGTGGCCGAGGCCTCCAACGCGAGCGAAACCATGGCACTGCTGGGGCCCACGGGCGGACGGGGTTTTGACCTGGTGCTGCTCGACATCCACATGCCCGGCCAGGACGGCCTGGCCCTGGCCCACACACTGCAGACCCTGCCCCAGCCCCCGGCGGTGGTGTTTGTGACGGCCCACGCCGACCACGCCGTGAGCGCGTTCGAGCTGGACGCCACCGACTACCTGACCAAGCCCGTGCGCCGCGAACGCTTGCAGCAGGCACTGGCCAAGGCGCAGCGCAGCGCACGCCCTTCCGCACCCGCCCAGGCGCCCAGCCTGCCCGAAGGCGAAACCCTGCTGATCCAGGACCGGGGCCGCACCGAACGCCTGCCCCTGGCCGAGGTGCTGTACTTCAAGGCCGAGCAGAAGTACGTGACCGTGCGCACCACCACCCGCAGCTACATCATGGACGGCTCGCTCAGCGAGATAGAAACCAAGTTCGCCCCGCGCTTCCTGCGCATCCACCGCAATGCGCTCGTGGCCCGCCGCGCCGTTCGTGCACTGGAGAAACACTACGACCCCGAAGAAGGCGAAGGCTGGGCGGTGCGGCTGCAGGGATCCACCGAATTGCTGGCGGTCTCCCGCCGGCAAGTCGCGGCTGTGCGAGAGGAGTTGGCGCGCTGATTTTGGCCGCTAGCGCTTGATAGAAAAGCGCAGAAAGCTATTAATTTAATAGCAATTCTTCAATACACCTCGGGCACGTACATGCTTGCGGGCACCGGCTGACGCAGGTATTCGGGGTTGCGCACCCGCTCGGGCAGCACCACGGTCGGGTGGGGCACGTCCTGGTAGGGCAGTTGCGACAGCAGGTGGGCGATGCAATTGAGGCGGGCCTTTTTCTTGTCCACCGCCTGCACGACCCACCAAGGCGCCTCAGGGATGTGGGTGCGCTCCAGCATCGTCTCTTTGGCCTTGGTGTAAGCCTCCCAGCGCACGCGGCTTTCCAGGTCCATGGGGCTGAGCTTCCACTGCTTGAGCGGGTCGTGGATGCGGCCCAGAAAGCGCAGATGCTGCTCTTCGTCGGTGATGGAGAACCAGTATTTGACGAGTGTGATGCCCGAGCGCACGAGCATCTTTTCAAACTCAGGCACTGTGCGGAAGAACTCTTCGTATTCGTCGTCGGTGCAAAAGCCCATCACCCGCTCGACGCCCGCACGGTTGTACCAGCTGCGGTCAAACAGCACCATCTCGCCGGCCGCAGGCAGGTGCGCCACATAGCGCTGAAAGTACCACTGGGTGCGCTCGCGGTCGTTGGGCGCAGGCAGTGCCGCCACACGGGCCACGCGCGGGTTCAGACGCTGGGTGATGCGCTTGATCACGCCGCCCTTGCCGGCTGCATCGCGCCCCTCGAACAGGATCACCACCTTCTGGCGGCTGTGCTGCACCCAGTCCTGCAGCTTGACGAGTTCACCCTGCAACTGGAACAGATCCTTGAAATACTGCTGGCGCGCCAGGCGATCGGTGGGCTGCGGCGCGCCGATGTCGTCCACATTGCGGTCCTCGATCTCCAGCTCCAGCTCTTCGTCGTAGCTGTCGATGAGGTCGTTGGCGATGCGCTGCATCAGCTCCTGGGTGTCAAGGGTGTTGCTGTGGAACATGGTGCCGTCCGGCGGTGCAAAAAAAGATGGCGCCATGGTGGTACCGCCAGGTGACAGGACCGTGACACGGGGGTGATCTGTCACAACCATGTCATGTGCAGCGGCCAGGATGCAGGCCCGTGCCCTCCGCTCCCCCTGCCCCTCACCGCCCCAATGCTGCGCCTGCAGGCAACAGCCTGAACTATGGGGGTGATGCCGCCGGGCTCATCTGCGGCTACCTGCTCGCCGCAAACACCGCGCCGCGCGAGGTCGATACCGTGCAGGCGGCGCAGTGGCTGGCAAGCATTCCATCAGGAGCCGCACCGCAAGGGCAGTTCCTGTGGCTGCATTTCAACCTCAGCCACGCGCAGGCCGTGCGCTGGATGGAGCGGCATGCCGACCTGCCCGAAGCCTTTTTTGACGCGCTCAAGGACCGTTCTGTGTCCACCCGCATCGAGCGCGACGACGACACCCTGATTGCGGTGCTCAACGACGCGCACTTTGACTTTGCGTTCGAGCCCTCGGACATCGCCACCCTGTGGACCAGCGTGGCGCCTCACCTGATGGTGACTGGGCGCACACGCCCGTTGCGGTCGGTGGACGCACTGCGCACCGCCGTGCGCAGCGGCAATGCGCCCTGCTCCAGCGTAGCCCTGCTGGCCGAGCTGATGCGCACGCAGGCCTCGGGCCTGGTGGACATCGTGCGCGGCGTGACGCATCGCATCGACGACGTGGAAGACGCGTTGCTGGCCGGGCGTCTGGACCACAAACGCGCACGCCTGGGTGTGCTGCGGCGGCTGCTGGTGCGGCTGCAGCGGCTGCTGGCGCCCGAACCTGCTGCATTGTTCCGCCTGCTGCAGCATCCCCCGGCNTGGATGGGCTCGGACGATGCGCAGGAGCTGCGCGACTCCACGGAAGAGTTCTCGGTGGTGTTGCGCGACATGCAGGGACTGCAAGAGCGCATCAAACTGCTGCAGGAAGAGATCGCAGCCAGCGTGCAGGAAGCCAACAGCCGCAGCCTCTTTGTGCTGACGGTGGTGACCGTGCTGGCCCTGCCCATCAACATCCTGGCCGGCCTGTTCGGTATGAATGTGGGCGGCGTGCCGCTGGCCGACAACGGGCATGGCTTCTGGATCATCGTGGCCGTGGTGGCGGCCTTTACAGCGGTAGCGGGCTGGCTGGCTCTGCGGGGCACGCGAGACCCGTAGTGCCCAGGGCGGCGCCCTGGCCCAGGACTCTTGTCGGGGCCTCTACAATCGCGCCCCTTCCCCGCTCCCGATTGCCTGCCCTGCCATGAACATCGTCGTCAACGAAGAACTCAAAGCCTACATCGAACCCCTGACCCCCGACGAACACGAGGCGCTGGAGCGCAGCATCCTCGCCGAAGGCTGCCGCGACGCGCTGGTGCTGTGGGGCGATGTGCTGGTGGACGGCCACAACCGCTATGGCATCTGCCAAAAGCATGGCCTGCCGTTCCAGACGGTGCAGAACCCGCGCTTTCAGTCGATGGAAGACGTGCACCTGTGGATGATCGACCAGCACCTGGGACGCCGCAGCGTATCGGATTTCCAGCGCGGTGTACTGGCGCTGCGCAAGCGCGAGATCATGGCCGACCGCAAGGCCCGCGCAACGACGTCCACAGACACCGAAGCGGCCACCACCACCCCTGACACCCCCGAAGCTGCGGCCGCCCTGCCCGCACCCTCGCCCCTGGACAGCCGCGAAGCCATTGCCAAGGCCGCGCGCCTGAGCAGCAGCCAGGTGGTGATGATCGAAAAAATCCAGAAGCAGGCCGCACCGGAACTGGTGGCGGCCGTGAAGTCCGGCACCATCTCCATCAATGCGGCAGCTGCCGTAGCCACGCTGCCCGCCGAGGAGCAGGTGGCAGCCGTCGTGGCAGGCAAGGANGAACTCAAGCAGGCCGCCAAGCGNGTGCGCGAACTCAACAAGCGCAAGCCACGCGAAGAAGCGCCATCGGACGAAAGCCCTGCGGCCAAGGACGCCAGCCCGGGCGCTGAAGCGGGCGCCGATGAACTGCAGGCCCTGCGGGCCCGCGTGGCAGAACTGACGGCAGAGAACACCGAGCTGCGTCGGCAGGTGGCGCAATTGCAGGCGGCACTGCCAGAAGGCAGCGCGCCGTTCTGAGCGTTAGCCGTTGGCGTTGCGCAGCGCGCTCAGCCGGTCAGCGATCAGGTCGATGTCGAGCCCGTCTTCGGCGTGGGCCAGGTAGGCTTCCAGATCGGCCATCGCTTCGAGGGTGTTGCCCCGCTCGGCATGGGCCAGCCCCCGATCGCGCCGCTCGCCCCAGGCGTCAGGCAGCAGCACGATGAGCCGGTCGAGCACGGTGATCAAGCGCTGCCAGTCGTGCTGCGTGCGGTGCACCTCTTTCAGATTGCGCAGCATGCGCGCAATGATGTCGCGCGGTGTGGCCGCCTGCAGGTACAGGCCCAGCGGCACGTCGTAGTCGTCCACCAGACCGTTGCGGCGCTTGTAAGGCTCCAGCCGTTCGGCAAGCTCTTCGCGGCTGAGCGACTGGCCCGAGATCGGGTCCAGCACCACCTGTCCTTTGGGCAGCAGCACCTTGACCATGAAGTGCCCGGGGAATGCAATGCCCCGGGCGTGCAGGCCCAGGCCCTGGGCCAGCTCCATCCACAACACGGCCAGGCTGATGGGGATGCCCCGGCGCGTTCGCAGCACGGCGTTGAGATAGCTGTTTTCGGGGTCGTAGTAGTTATTGATGTTGCCGCCAAAGCCCAGGTCGACAAAGAAAAACTGGTTGAGCGTACGCAGTCGCTGCAGCGCAGGTGCGTCGGCAGGCAGGCGGCGCTTGATGCGCGCAAGCAACTGGTCCATATCGCCCAGCAGTTGCTGCATGTCGAGCTCAGGGTATTCGTCCTGCGCCAAGCTGGCCGCTGCCTCCAGCAGCGGGAAGTGATCATCGCTTTGCACCAGCGATGCAAAGTACTCCAGCGAGGTGGGTACGGAATAGCTCAGTGACATGGTGGTGTTGTAAGTGCCGGGGCGGGCGGCGTCAAGCGACAGAAAGCCCTTCTTGACAGGGCATTTGTGGCCTTCGGTGAAATCAGCGCCGCAACAGCTGGCGCAGCTTGAGCCCGGCTGCCCACAGCGCGCCAAAGTACAGCACGGCGGCAGCAGCCATGAGCGCCGCCAGCAACCCTATCCGCTGCAGGGTTTGCCCCCTCATTTCCACCCAGTCGAAATGCTGCGCACCCCATACCAGCAGCACGGCCAGCAAGGCGCTCGCAGCGATCACCTGCAGGGCGAACTTGCCCCACCCCGGCAGGGGCCGGTAGCTGCCGCGCCGCAGCAGACCGATCAACAGCCAACCGGCATTGATGAGTGCACCAATGCCGATGGTCAACGTCAGGGCCGCATGCTGCAGGTAACGCACCAGCATCAGGTTCATCAACTGGGTCAGCACCAGCACCGCCACCGCAATGAGCATGGGGGTGCGCATATCATGTTTGGCATAGAAGCCCGGCGCCAGCACCTTGATGGCCACAATGCCCACCAGGCCCACACCGTAACCCGTGAGGGCCAGGGTGGTTTGGCGCACGTCCTGGTCGCCAAAGGCCCCATAGTGGTACAGCACCGCCACCAGCGGCTCTGAAAAGACCAGCAAGGCCACCATGCAGGGCACGGACAACAGCACCACCANGCGCAGCCCCCAGTCGAGCATGGCCGAGTACTGGTCGTCGTCCTGCTTGGCGCGGGCGCTGGCCAGNTGCGGCATCAGTACCACNCCCAGCGCCACGCCCAGCAGCGCGGTNGGCAGCTCCATCAGGCGGTCTGCGTAGGTGATCCAGCTCACGCTGCCTGTGGGCAGGTGCGAGGCAATCTGCGTATTGATCAGCAGGGATATCTGCGCCACGCTCACCCCCAGCAGCGCGGGCAGCATCAGCCGTGCCACTTTGCGCGTGGTGGGGTCGGACCAGGCGGCACGAATGGCCGCCCAGCGCACCCCAATGCGCGGCAGCAACCCCAGGCGTACCAGCGCAGGCACCTGGATGGCCAGTTGCAGCAAGCCACCCAGCATCACCCCCGCCGCCTGGGCGTAAATGGGCTCGATGCCATGGCGGGAAAACCAGGGTGCGCCCACCGTGATGGACAGGATCAGTGCGATGTTGAGCAGCACCGGCGACGCCGCCGGCACTGCAAACTTCTTCCAGGTATTGAGAATGCCCCCCGCCAGCGCCACCAGCGACATGAAGCCGATGTAGGGGAACATCCAGCGCGTCATGGTGACGGCGGCGTCAAAGCCCTGGGGCGACTGCTTGAGCCCGCTGGCCATGCCCCACACCATCCAGGGGGCGCCCAGCACGCCAGCAATACACAGCAGCACCAGCGTCCATGCCAGCAAGGTGCCCACATGGTCGATCAGCGCGCGGGTACTCTCTTCGCCCTCCTGGGCCCGGGTGGCGGACAGCACCGGGACAAAAGCCTGGCTGAAGGCGCCCTCGCCCAGCACCCGCCGGAACAGATTGGGGATACGAAATGCCACATTGAAGGCGTCCGTCATGGCACTAACCCCAAAGACGGAAGCCATGAGAAGCTCTCGCACCAGCCCGGTGATGCGGGAGGCAAGGGTCAAAAGGGAAACGGTGGAGGCGGCTTTGAACAGTGACACGGGCGGGAGTGTATTCCCCCTGAGCCGCTTCGCGCCTTCCCCCAGAGGGAGACGCACCCTGTGGCCTGGCAGAGCCAGTTCCAGGGGTACGCTAGCGATGGCGCTACGCCGGTTTTGAACACCATGGCGATGAACAAACGGCCTTGGGCTATAATCGCGGGCTTTGCTGGCATCATCCACAGACCCAAGGAACTAAATCATGGCATCCGCTAAACCCAAGAAAAAGAACCCGCGCCTGGCGTCGGGCCGCAAGCGCGTCCGTCAGGACATCAAGCTCAACGCTGCGAACACCTCGCTGCGCTCCAAATACCGTACCGCTGTCAAGAACGTCGAAAAGGCTGTTCTGGCTGGCGACAAGACCAAGGCGACCGAACTGTTCGCCAAGATGCAAGCCGTGGTGGACACCGTGGCTGACAAGGGCATCTTCCATAAGAACAAGGCTGCTCGCGACAAGAGCCGTCTGTCTGCCAAGGTGAAAGCCCTGGCACTGGCAGCCGCCTAAACCAACCCCTCCGCCTGCCCCGGCAGGCAAACAGCCCGAACGGCATGTGCCGTTCGCCGTTTGTAACGGGTGCGCTGCCAGCAAAAGAAAAACGAATTAAACCGCCTTCGGGCGGTTTTTTCGTTTCTGGACGGGAAGGAAGGGCCGAGCCAAAAGAGCCGGACGCATGAGGGCCCCGCTTTGGGGCAGCCCATGCTGAAATCCGTGAGAGAGCCAGCGCAAAGGCCGAAAAAGACACCCCTGGCCCGCAAGCGGTCAGGCCACAAGCCGGCTCAGAGCTTGGAGGACGGGGGATCAGGCAGCAGGCAGGCTTCAGCCACCTGCAGATTGTTGTCGCGCGCGAAATTGATGACAAAGTCCCAGGCCATGGGCTCGTGGCCCTGCAGGTCGCGGTGCACCACCACACATTTCACGCCATTGAGCGTGGTGGGAATGCACCAGGGCGAGTAGCTCAGATGGCTGCCAGGGCGCGCTCCGCCGGGGCGGAAACTGCTCATCACCCCGGCCAGCCGCTCGGCCCAGTCGCTGGGCCGAAAGGTTTTCCCATCGTGGGTGATGCCCTGAATGAAGACTTCTTTGGAGGAGGGGGAAACCATCGGGGATTGGAGTGGTAGTGAGCGCGCCAGACACAGGATCACTGCATGCTGCACCGCAGCGCGACATTCTAACTCTTATATAAGAGCTGGCTCCCTAAACCCTGCGTCGGGCTGCACATAGGGGCCAAAACTCAGGTAGTGCCCGCATTGCAGTGATGCGCAATCTTCAACAGCCATGCACCGGGCTCCCCCTAGAATCGTGCTTCGCTTTTTCGGGTTTCATACAGGCCACAAGCCAGCCCTTCACCGCACCGTCTGGAGATTTCTGCATGACCGCTACCACCCCGGCAGCTTCGCCCCACGTGATGAACACCTATGGCCGCGTACCTATCGCGCTGGCCCGTGGGCAAGGCTGCCGAGTCTGGGACGTGAACGGCAAGGAATACCTCGATGGTCTGGGTGGCATCGCCGTGAACACGCTGGGGCACAACCACGCCAAGCTGGTGCCCGCGCTGCAGGACCAGATTACCAAGCTGATCCACACCTCCAACTACTACCACGTGCCGCTGCAAGAGCAACTGGCCGCCAAGCTGGTGGAGCTGTCGGGCATGCAGAACGTGTTCTTCTGCAACTCGGGCCTGGAAGCCAACGAAGCCGCGCTCAAGATAGCGCGCAAGTTCGGCGTGGACAAAGGCATCGCCAAGCCCGAGATCGTGGTGTACGAGAAGGCCTTCCACGGTCGGTCGATTGCCACCATGTCGGCCACGGGCAACCCCAAGATCCACAGCGGCTTTGGCCCGCTGGTCGAAGGTTTCATCCGCGTGCCCATGAACGACATCGAGGCCATCAAAAAGGCTACCGAAGGCAACCCCAATGTGGTGGCCGTGTTCTTTGAAACCATCCAGGGCGAAGGCGGCATCAATTCGATGCGCGTGGAATATCTGCAGCAGCTGCGCAAGCTGTGCGACGAGCGCGGCTGGCTCATGATGATTGACGAAGTGCAGTGTGGCGTGGGCCGCACCGGCAAGTGGTTTGCGCACCAATGGGCAGGCATCGTGCCCGACGTGATGCCCCTGGCCAAGGGCCTGGGCTCAGGCGTGCCGATTGGCGCGGTGGTGGCTGGCCCCAAGGCCTCCAACGTACTGCAGCCCGGCAACCACGGCACCACCTTTGGTGGCAACCCCCTGGCCATGCGCGCAGGGGTCGAGACCATCCGCATCATGGAAGAAGAAGGCCTGCTGCAAAATGCGGCCTCGGTGGGCGACCACCTGCGGGCAGCGCTGCAGCGCGAACTGGGCAGCCTGCCCGGCGTGAAGGAAATTCGCGGCCAGGGCCTGATGCTGGGCATCGAACTGAACAAGCCCTGCGGCGCACTGATTGGCCGCGCTGCCGAAGCCGGCCTGCTCCTGTCGGTGACGGCCGACAGCGTGATCCGTTTGGTTCCCCCGCTGATCCTGACCACCGCCGAGGCCGACGAAATCGTCGCCAAACTGACCCCGCTGGTCAAAGCTATCCTGGCCGAGTAATCGGCCGGCACCGAGACACAAGCCCATGAAACATTACCTGCAGTTCAACGACCTCACCGCCGACGAATACACCTACCTGTTCGAGCGTGCCGCGCTCATCAAGAAGAAGTTCAAGGCCTACGAGAAGCACCACCCTCTGGTAGACCGCACGCTGGCCATGATCTTCGAGAAGGCCAGCACACGCACTCGCGTGAGCTTCGAGGCCGGCATGTACCAGCTCGGCGGCAGCGTGGTGCACCTGACCACCGGCGACAGCCAGCTGGGCCGCGCCGAGCCGATTGAAGACAGCGCCAAGGTCATCAGCCGCATGGTGGACCTGGTGATGATCCGGACCTACGAGCAGGCCAAGATCGAGCGTTTTGCCGCCAACTCCCGCGTGCCGGTCATCAATGGTCTGACGAACGAATACCACCCCTGCCAGATCCTGGCGGACATCTTCACCTACATCGAGCACCGCGGCTCCATCCAGGGCAAGACGGTGGCCTGGGTGGGCGACGGCAACAACATGGCCAATACCTGGCTGCAGGCGGCTGCGCTGCTGGGCTTCAAGGTGCATGTGAGCACACCCCGTGGCTACGAAATCGATGAGAAATTGGCTGCTGGCGCAGGTGGGACAAGCGCAAGCAGCTATCAATTTTTTAGCAACCCGCTCGAAGCCTGCCAAGGCGCCGACCTGGTCACCACCGACGTGTGGACCAGCATGGGCTACGAGGCAGAGAACGAAGAGCGCAAAAAGGCGTTTGCCGACTGGTGCGTAGACGCCGAGATGATGGCCGCCGCCAAGCCTGATGCGCTGTTCATGCACTGCCTGCCTGCGCACCGGGGTGAAGAAGTGGAGGCGGATGTGATCGACGGGCCGCAATCCGTGGTGTGGGATGAGGCAGAAAACAGGATGCACGTGCAGAAGGCACTCATGGAGTACCTTCTGCTCGGCCGCATAGCCTGATTTTTTGGCTCTCCATGCCTTGGCGTCGCCAGCCCGCCCACAGCGCCGAACTGCTGGCACACTGGGCATCGCTGGGCCAAGCACTCGGCCGGGATACACCGGCGTGGCGTAAAGAGGGGCGACGGCTTGTGCTCAGTTGGGCGCGCTGGCCGCGCGCCTACCACGACACCACCCACCTCTGGGCCTGCCTGCGGCATTGGCACGCGGTGCAGGATCAGCAACCCGCCGCACTCGACAACCCCCACGCTGTTGCGCTGGCCCTGTGGTATCACGATGCCATTTACTGGCCGTGGAGCAAATACAACGAAGAGCGCAGCGCCGACTGGGCAAGCCGCTTCATCCTGGGCCAGGGCCTACCCGCCACGCTGGCGCAAACCGTGCACCAGCACATCCTCGACACCCGCCACACCCCCGGCCCACTCACGGGCGATGCGCAGTGGGTGGTCGACATCGACCTGGCGATCCTCGGCCAGAGCGACGCGGTGTACCGCCAGTTCGAACGCAATGTGCGGCGCGAATACTTTTTTGTACGCTGGCCACTTTACGTAGCGGGGCGCAGCGGGGTGCTGCAGGGGTTTCTTGACCGGCCGCGCATTTACGGCACGGAACTGTCTTACCAACGGTACGAAGCGCAGGCGCGCACGAACCTGAGCCATGCGCTGGAGGCGCTGCGCGAAGGGCGGCTGTACGGCTAATCGAATAACCGTGGCTCCGGGGTCGGAGCGCTTGCCGTGAGCTTGGAAGAGATGGTTATCGCGGTCGCGCCTACCGATTGGGTCCCACAAGAATCTGCGAAAGGTAACCGTCCAACTCTGACTTCCACAAAGCAGGCAAGCTATCGATACCGTGGCCGTTCTGCCTAGGCTGCAGCGTATAGCTAACCATCTTCCCCCGCCCACCCGCCGCGCGAAACGCTTCGAAGCTTGCGCGACTGTGTGCGAGCGAATAGTAGGAATCACGCTCTCCATACAGCCACAATGTTGGCCGTTGCATGGCGGCGCCTCGCACAAATCCAGTGCGATTGATAAGCGCAGCCTCTTGGCAAGCTTCGCCCAACCAGCCGCCCACAAAATTCACGACGCCCAGGAACATGTCTGGCCGGGTACCCGCATACGCGACCGACAGCAGGCCGCCGCGCGACACCCCGCCGATCAGCAAACGCGCCTTGTCGACATCAGGGCGTTTCTGCACATGCTCCATTACCACATCCATGTCGGCCAGCGCTCGGTCCAGCCCCTTCAGTGATTGTTCGGGCTCGCAGGTGTAACCCGCCGCACGGTTGGCACCAAAACCTTCGTCGTACAAGCCATCAGACTTGCCACGCCCCCGGCGTTGCGGGAACACGACCTGCCAACCCTTGGAGGTGAAATGCTGCGCCACCTCAGGGCTGGTCCAGGTGTGCGTAAACCAGCTGGGGCGATTGCCAACGCCCGTAGAGCCATGGTTGAAGACGAGCGTGGGCAACGGGCCTTCCACACCTATGGGGCGATACGCCACAGCCTCAAGGGTCTGAGTTCGGCCATCAGCATCTTTCCAAGGGGTCGGAATACGCTCCACCCGACGCGTGTAAACCGGTACCCCCCTAGTGCTCAGCACGCCCGCAAAAAGCAGCTGCGCCCCTGCGCGCCAAACAGACATCTCCATTTCACCGGCTGCCCCCTCTCGCAGACGAAGCACCAACCGCGCACCGGTATGAAGCCGCGCGTGCAATTCATTGCCAACGAAGCTTCCCTGCGAACGGCCGGTCAACTGGGGTTGTTGATCGCTGACGCCGGCATATACGACGGTGGCACCGGTCGCGGTGACGGATTCGATAGCAACGCTGATATCGCACGCTCGGAAAATGCAGGCCCACCCCTGCCAGACACCGCTCCAGCGGGCTTTGTCCACGGGCAGCGATGCATCTGGAAGGGTGATCACGACGTCGGCCGGTAAAACTGCCGCGACCGAGCTCTCCGAAAAGCCAGCGACCAAATCGGGCATGTAACTCGGCCATGCGGTGATGGTTGCCGGAACGGGGTCAGGCTGCTGCGCCACGGACGGTCCACACAAGATGATCTGAAGCCCAAAAAAAGCGGCAGCCCGGGCATTTTGCAAAGGCTTTTGAAATGCAAGCCTGAGACGAAAACTGAACATGGACAACCCTTGTAAAAATGGAGCAGTAACCAGCACCGTTTGCAGGCCTATCGTCAATCGCAGGGCTGAAACCGTCGGCATTCTTCCACGACATGGATGGAGGTCAACACATTCACACCATCCTCAGACCGGGCTTGGAACTTGACCCAGGCACCTTCCGGAATGTCGGCCAGAAGTGCCTTGTCGCGCACCACAAACGTCAGCGTGGAAAACGGAATCTTGGAACGCGGTAGCAACTTCAAACGCACCAGAATGCGGCCGTCCGATTCCTTGTCTACGGATACCAGCCGCGCCCGCGTGTACACCGGCTCCACGGTCGCGGCGCCGGTGCCGCCCGCCGCCGCCGGGGCAGGCGGTGCGGCAACGGCATTCGCTGCCAAGGCGCCGCACAGTGACGCTGTCGCAACCAGCTTTGCAACGTGGCCAAACGCGCCTGCAACTCCGATTCCTGCTTTCATACTGACCTTTCTCACTGACTAAGCGGCTTGACTGAGTGCCAATACAGATACAGACGCCTCCGCGCCGCCCTGCACAAACATCAAAACTGCGTCCCCACCGTGAGGTATGCGCGTGGCGTCCACTGCATGCTGCTACGACTGACCAGGGGCACCGCACCCGACGCATCCACGCGATCTCGGCGGAAATGCGCGTCGCCCACGTTGTACACGCCCAGCCGCCAATACCCCAGTCCGCGCACCAGCTGACCCACGTAAAAGTCCAGCATGGCGCTCGCGCGGTTCTGGCCGGTCAGCGCGGCGTTGATGTCCTGGTCGGCGCGCCCCGTCATGGTCAACGTGGTGCCGCCGTACCAACCGCCGCCACGTGGCATGGGCTTGGCAGCGGTCAGTGTGGCCACGTAGCGGGCCTGCCCGGGAATGCGCCGCCCTTCATTGGGCCCGCTGGTCATGCGGGACTGCAACAGGCTGGCGTTGGCCGACAGCGTCCAGTCGCGCCCCAGACCCAGCCACGCCAACCCAGTGCGGGCATCGGCCTCCAGGCCCCAGACCAGCGCGTCGCCCACGTTCGCACGTTGCTCCACCCATCGCGATCCGTTCAATGCCAGCGTGGGCGCCAGCACATCGCTCATCTGCCGCACAAACAGGTTCAGGCCTGCGTGGCCGCTGGCCAGGCGCCGCTCGAAGCCGGTGTCCAGCGTCCAGGCCACCTGCGGGCGCAGGTTGGGGTTGCCGATGGTGTCGGGGTTGCCCAGGCTGTTGCTGCCCTGGCTGGGGATGACCCGGTCCACCAAGTCCCACACGCGCGGCAGCTGGGTGACGCGGGCGAGGTTCACACGCCACTGCAGGTCGTCGGACAGCGGCGTGCGGGTGTGCAGCGATGGCTGGAGGATGTTCCACTGCTTGCTGCCCGCCACTGCCGAGCTTCCCCCGTTCAGCTCCACACGCTCGCCGCGCAGGCCCAGCGTGAGCGTGGTGCTGGCCGGCAGCTCCCATTCGTTCTGCCCCCAGACCACCCACCGGCGGATGCCAGCGTCCAGGCCCGAGTTCACCGGCAGGGCGCCGCTCGCGGTGGTGCTGACGAAGAGTTTGCGGTCTTCAAATTGCGCCCCGGCACTCCACAGCAGTGCATCGGCCGTGCCGGTGAGCTTGCTGCTGAGGCTCCACACGTCCTCTCGCCGGTCGTCCACAAAGCTGTAGCTGTCGGTGACCACTGCACCGCCCGCGCCAATGTTGCGCAACAGATCTCCTCTGCGGTCCACGGTGTCGCTGGCCCGGCTGGCGGTCAGCGTGGTTTCGAGCTTGCTGGCAGCAAAGCGGTGCGTCCAGTCAGCGGCCGCTTGCAGATAGCGACGGTCGTAGTAGTGTGATTCTTGTGAGAACAAAGCGTAGGTGCCATCGCCGCTGCCTACGCTGTCGGCCGCGCCGCCAAAGTCAGCCTTGCTGAGGGTTGCCCGGAGCGTCACCTGGTCTGCCGCACCCAGCTTCCCGCTGATGCGCGGCACCAGCGCATAGTCGGTGCGCTTGTAGCGGGCGCTGGTGTCTGACTGCGCCACGTCAGCCCCGTCACGCTGCGTGCTGCGGTGCGTATCCGACCCCAGCAGCAGTCCTGTCGCAGAAGCAGCGACGAAGTACGACCAGGGCTGGCTGGCCTCCGCTTCGCGAGGCTCGTCGGCGCCCGTGGAAGTTGGCCCCAAGGGGCCGGTGCGCGAGAAAAACGCCTGCCCCGCATTGCGACCCCACACGTGGTTGTCGGTCAGGCGCAGCGTGGTTTCACGCTTCACGGTGGCCTGGCGCAACACGATGTTGAGCGTGCCACCCGTGGCGCCCGAGAACTCTGCGCTTGGCGCGCGCACCACCTCGATGCGTTCGATCAGCTCGGGCGGCAGCTGGTCAATGGGCAGCTGCGTGCGCTTGCCGCCCACGCGCTGGCCATCGATGAGCAACTGCGTGGCACCGCGCTCCATGCCACGCATGCGGATCTCCACGCTGCCGTCAGCACTTGGCGTCACCTGCACGCCTGGCAGCTGGCGCAGAACATCGGCCACCGAGAACGCGCCCATTTGCTCGATGTCGCTGCGGTCCACCACCACCAGCGACCCGGCTGCAAAAAAACGCTGCTCCAACGACCTGCGTGCCGTGACCGTGACGCCATCAAGCGATGGCGTAGCGCCGCCCGTTCCCTCCGGCGTACCCTGCGCCCATGACGAACTCCCTGCCGCAGAGGCCAAGCACGTCGCCCAGATGGCAATGCGATGGCTGTTGTTTATTGTTTGCTTCATAGATGCCCTCTCTGCGCCAGATTGTCCGAGGGCAAGGCTTAAGCGCAGCCTAAGACCTATGCCTGTGCCCCTGGGTGTCGCTGAACTGCAGCATCCACGCGACAGGTGATTCCGGAGCCAACGCACGCCGCGACTACAGCTTGGGCACCTCCAGCGGCTTGCGGTAAATCGTGTTGCGCTTGACCACCTGAAATCCGCAGTCCGCATACACACGATTAGCGCCCGTCAGGTTCTCACCGTCCACCGCCAGCGCCGACTCGGCCATCCCTTCGTCGGCCAACAGGCGGAGGCTGCGGGCGATCAATGCCCTTGCAAGACCGCGTCTGCGCCACTTGCGCCCCACGCTGATGAACTCGGTGTAGCCCCGGCGCCGTGACAGATGGCGGTTCTCATCCTCGTTGATATACGTGCGGACCTGGCCTGCGACCTCATTGCCGTCCCACGCCACCTGCCAGCGCGCGGGCTGAAAAATCTTGCTCTCCAGCCAGGTGTCGTAGTCGCGTGGCAAGGGCGGCGCCATTCCCCAATGGTCTTCAAATGCAGTGTGGTGAGCGTCCCAAATGGCGCGGTAGTGCTCGGGCAACACCGGCCGCAACTCCAGCCCTTGCGGCAGGGGAAAGTCCGGCGCAGCCTGCAGTTCTGTGCTCAGCATTTCAAAGAAATACCGCATCGGCGCATAGCCTCTGGCCTGCAGCAGTTTCGCGCGCGCTTCCTCGCCTTGCTGCACATAGGCATGGTGCACGTGCGGGCCGCCCGGCTGCTGCGCTGCCACGGTGTGGTGCCGCTGCTCAATCCAACCTTGCAGCACACGGCCAATGCCGCGCCCGCGCCAACGCCCGGGCACAAAACCGATTTGCGCGTGCAGCGTCAACCCGTCGGCCTGGGTAAACCGCCAGCACCGGCCATAGCCCACCAGCTCGCCATCCAGCTCGGCCATGATTGCGTCGTGATACGGATCACAGTTGGTGAAGGCGGCGTAGTCGCGTGCCAGGTCTTCGGGCGCGCGGCGTGCGAGCACCCCGTCGGCATCAAAGCTGGCATTGGCCACCTCGACCATGGCCGGGAAGTCCGATGGGCCACAAAACGGCCGCAGCACCAACCCAGACGGGGCCGATAAATTCATCGTCGATTGGTCATCACCCACAAGAGCATCCTTCCCAGCTTCTTCCATTCATTCTTCTTCTCCCTCAAACGTCGGTGCGCGAGTCACGTTGGGCTGCGCCCGCTGACATTGTGCAAACCACAGCCTTAACGCCAGCCAAAGACACCGCTTCAGACAACGCCCCGCAGGCTTCGCACCCGCCACAATCGCACCCCATGCACATTCTGCTTATCGAAGACGATCTGGACCTGGGCCGCGCGCTGCAGTCCGCGCTGAAGGTGGAGGGCCTGACCAGCGAATGGCTGCGCCGCACGGTGGATGCCCCGGCCACTGTCGATGCCACCACCATCGACTGCGTGCTGCTGGACCTGACGCTGCCCGACGGCAGCGGCTTCGGCCTGCTGGCACGCTGGCGGGCGCAGGGCGAGCAGGTGCCCATCATCGTGATCACCGCGCGCTCGGCCGTGGAAGACCGGCTGGCCGGGCTGGATGGCGGGGCCGATGATTTCGTGGTCAAGCCTTTTGCTACGGCCGAACTGCTCTCGCGCATCCGCGCCGTGCTGCGCCGCAGCGCCCGCCAGGCCAGCGAGCGCTGGGTGCTGGGCGAGCTGGTGATCGAGCCGCGGCGCCATGCCGTGCAGCGCAATGGCACGGTGCTGGATGTGTCACCGCGCGAGTTCCAGCTGCTGCTGGAGCTGGCGCGCGAGCCGGGCGTAGTGGTGTCCAAAAGCCTGCTCTCGCAGCGGCTGGACCCGCTGGGCGAGCCCGTGGACTTTGGCGCCATCGAAGTGCATGTGTCCAACCTGCGGCGCAAGATCGGGGCGGAGCTGATCCGCACGGTGCGCGGCGTGGGCTACTTGCTGCAGCCATGACACGCCCCTTCTCTCTTTCGCGCCATCTGCAAACTACCTGGGCCAAGCTGACCGAGCCCACGCTGGTGCGCCGCAGTGTGGTGTCGGTGCTGCTGGCCTTTGTGCTGGTGTGGGCGGTTCTGCTGGCCTACATCTTCGTCACCTACAAGCATGCGATTGCCAATGACCCAGGGCTTCAAAAGTATGGCGATGCGCTGCTCGTATCGCTACAAAACATTGCAGACCCCGGGCAAGCGGCCGCAGCTATCGCATCGACCGAAGCATGGACGTACATACGGCGCAGGCAAGGCGGTGTTTTTCCTGGCAAGACGTTGCATGCACTCAGCGATGCGGCGGGGCAGCCGGTGTATACCTCGCCTGAGCTAAAGGACCTGACATTGCCTTCCGCGCAACCCACAGCAGTCGGCGTGATCATTGAAACAAGCGCGGGCGGCAGCGTTTATCGAATCTATACGGGCCGCAACGCCCGGTGGGCCTTGCAGGTGTTTGAGCCCAAACGTACGGATTCAGCGTTCTTGGCCTACAACGGCCGATTCATCCTTCCCTATCTGCTACTGGCCATGCCGTTCGTACTGCTTCCCGTCTGGCTCTCGGTGCGCAATGGCCTGCACCCCTTGCAGCGACTAGCACGCCTCATTGCCCAGCGCGGCAAGGACGACCTGCAGCCTGTGGGCTTCAACGCCCGCCACCGCGAACTCAAGCCTCTGGAGCAGTCACTGGACCACCTCTTCGCCCAGTTGCGCCAGAAGGTGGAGCGCGAGCGCGCCTTTGTGCAGGACGCTGCGCACGAGATCCGCACGCCGCTGGCCGTTATCACTGCCCAGGCCCACGTGATGGCCCGCTCGCCCATCGAAGAGGAACGCATGCAGGCCCAGGCCCACCTGGAGCAGGCCATCGCCCGCACCTCGCACCTGGCGCAGCAACTGCTGGACCTGGCCGCGCTGGACGACGCCCAGCGCCCCGCCCCGCGCGACCTGGACGTGGCGCAGTGGCTGCGCGGCGCGCTGGCCCAGGCCGTGCCTGATGCGATGGCGCGGCAGATCGAACTGTCGCTGGATGCGCCCGACACCTTGCGCGCGCGGCTCGACCAGCCTGCGTTCGAATCCATCGCCCACAACCTCATCGACAACGCAGTGCGCTACACGCCCAACGGCGGCAACTTGGCGGTGACGCTGCGGCGCGAGGGCATGGCGCTGCAGCTGTCGGTGCAGGACGATGGACCGGGCATCCCGGCCACCGAACAGCAGCGGGTGTTCGAGCGCTTCTACCGGGGCACGGGCCACGCCTCCAACGGCTCAGGCCTGGGGCTGGCCATCGTGCGGCAGGCGGTGCTGCGCATGGGCGGGCAGGTGCAGATCGGTGCGGGCCTGAACGGCCGGGGCGTGGGTTTTTTCGTTAGCATTCCGCTCCCCCACAGCGCCTGACGGCCCCGCCGCAGGTCCACCGCCCGTCCTGCATGTCCGACGCCACCACCGCCACCGATTCCGCCCACCCGTGCCTGAGCTGCGGCGCCTGCTGCGCCAGCTTTCGCGTGGACTTTGCCGTGTACGAGATGCAGGCAATGGGCGGCACGGTGCCCGACGGTCTGGCCCTGGATGTGAACGGCAGCACCTGCCGCATGCGGGGCACGGAGCAGGTGCCCATCCGCTGCGCCGCGCTGACCGGCCAGGTGGGCCAGCAGGTGGCCTGCAGCATCTACGAACTGCGCCCGGCGCCCTGCCGCGAGTTCTCGGCGGGCGACTACGCCTGCCACAAGGCG